>Ga0307516_10005767_pt1 | contig 14670 bp, 8 predicted proteins | sample 19_EM_MG_FD_203310 | JGI IMG/M metagenome (GOLD analysis project Ga0307516, IMG submission 203310) | Populus trichocarpa ectomycorrhiza microbial communities from riparian zone in the Pacific Northwest, United States - 19_EM | ecosystem: Host-associated > Plants > Roots > Unclassified | place... | reverse complement strand
ATCTATCATATGTGAGCAATAGTAGAAAACTTAATTGGTTTTGTGTCGCTGGCTGTGGATTGCGATCTGGGCCACGAAATTACTGTGGTACCAACCGACGACCAAATTTTCTATTTGGACTTTTGTACCTAACAACCGCCGTCCGAGGACAGGTTTCCTACATTTGAATAAGGCGTTGTACGGACTCAAGCAAGCTCCAAGGCTCTGGCACCAATCGATCAATGGCTTTCTTCTCTCTGTTGGCTTCCGAAGGACATTGGCAGATCACAATCTCTCGATATTCAACTCCTATATGCCGGATCTGCTAAGAGCGGAGCCATTGATGTCAAAGAGTCTCTGATGCGTCAATACAAAATGAAGAATCTTGGACCGGTCAAGTAGTTCCTAGGACTTGAGAGCAATCGTCTGCCGGACGGCTCCGTCATACTTGGACAACAGTCATATATCAACACGATCCTTCATCGATACGGAATGGAGAATGCGAATATGGTCAATACACCAATGGATTACAAGACCAGACTGGACAACGTGTCAAATAACGCCGACGCTGAAGCCGATCAAGTTCTATACCAGTCGATTGTCGGAAGTCTGATGTACACCGCTCAAGCAACTCGGCCCGATATCGCATTCCCTGTTGCCGCTCTCAGCAGATATCTCCTCTAGCCGTACAAGACGCATATGACTGCTGCCAAACGAGTCCTTCGATATCTTAAGTCTACCGCAGACGCTAAGCTGGTCTTTCCTGGTCCTGGAGGGAGTTTGGAAGGATTAGTTGGCTATACGGACTCGGACTGGGCAGGCGACAAGCATGATCAGAAGTCTCAAGATGGCTACATTTTCAAAATGGCCGGAGCACCTATCTCGTGGAAATCGAAGAAGCAGACTGTCGTTTCAAGATCGACAACCGAAGCCGAATATTCAGCTTGCTCGGAAGCAACTCGAGAAGCTCAAGGACTCGTATAACTACATCGAGACGTTACCGGCGAAACCGTAATCCCACTCATTCACTGCGACTCGAATGGCGCGCTGAGTACCATCCGCTCTACGATAACGAGCGACAAGGCCAAGCATACCGAGGTGCCTTCTCAAAACTCTCGACATCTTAACGCTGCCGGTGTTGTCAAATTCGCTGAGATCGATACTCTCGAGAACCTCGCCGACGTTATGACCAAGGTACTTAGACTGCCGGAGAAGCATTAATATCTTACTCACAGCATTGGTTTGCGCTCATTTCGATAAACGGCCTACACTCACGGCATCGGCCTACGCTCACGGTATTCACGCGCTCACGTTTCTTTACTGGATTTATTGGATCTATGTCTTTATGTTTTCCCGTTGTACGGCACTCTTTTTCCTACTGCGGGTTTCTCCCACAGGATTTACCGCAGAGGTTTTAATGAGGCCATTGGGACTTTATGTGTTTCATTTTCTTCTTTTATGGCGTTTCTTTATGTCGTTCGGTCTTGCTTGCATGCTTGCTGCCACGGAGCACAGCAAGAGGGGAAGTGTTGCAATATCTCACTCGTTCTGCTTTGTCATGTTGCTTTGTCATGTGTAGAATCACGTCATATACGTGTATTCAGACTTTTCACTTTTCCTGCCGTTCTCTCTAAGACAAGACAATACACACAAGACTTCATCGTTCCATCAAACCTCCATCATAATCTTGACAAAGAAGAACCTGCGGCTGGCAACTCAGCTGCTGCAAGGACAGCAATAGCTGACTATCAAAAACGACGGGCCTATGCGATATCTGCCATTCGATTCTCCTGTACCAATGGTAATTCCAGTGGTTCGTTTGAGATAGCCAATGGCGGTCTTAAATTCGGGTGGTGCGGTAGTGTAGTCGTGGGTTCTTAGGGCTTGATCCGTTATTTCTTCCGTTGAACCTTGAAGTTGAAGCTGAAACGCTTGAAGTCGAACGACGTAGACACCAATACTCTCTCCGGTAATAGGCCTTGCATTCTGAAACTGGGTGACAATAGCAGTACGTCCGATGGTCAGGTCGAGTCTTTCCTTCAGGATTTGCCACATCTCCCTTGGATCCGACAGCCCATTTATGTAAATGGCTGCTTCATCGGTACAGGAGAATCGAATGGCAGATATCGCATAGGCCCGTCGTTTTTGATAGTCAGCTATTGCTGTCCTTGCAGCAGCTGAGTTGCCAGCCGCAGGTTCTTCTTTGTCAAGATTATGATGGAGGTTTGATGGAACGATGAAGTCTTGTGTGTATTGTCTTGTCTTAGAGAGAACGGCAGGAAAAGTGAAAAGTCTGAATACATGTATATGACGTGATTCTACACATGACAAAGCAACATGACAAAGCAGAGAGTGAGATATTGCAACGTGCGAAACCCGCGCCCGAGTGACGGCCAGTGCAACGATCCGGGTAACTAATCGAACGCGTCATGCACGCTTTGGTGCCGCGTTCGGGCGAGCGCAACCAGCACCACACCACGCAACGGCACAGTACCACAACGACACGATGATGACTCCCACTGGACGGGGCGCCTCGACGCCGCGCCTCTCGATCCCGTTCGCGTTCCGGCTGCCGGTGCTGACGGGGACGTCGATGGTGGTGGGTGGGCTGCTGGGGTCGCTGGTGGGCGGCCACCGCGCGGCGATGGTGTTCCGGGCCGAGAACTCGCACCGCCAGCCGACGACGACGAAGGGGTGGTACTTCTACCACAAGAGCAAGAACTACCGGGTTGCGTTCGGCGCGGCAACGGCGGCGGCGAGCCACGCGGCGCGCGTCGGCGCGTGGGTCGCCATGTTCGTCGTGTTCGAGGACGCCGTCGACCGGCTGCGCGGCCGCGTCGACGCCCTCAGCTCCGTCTGTGCCGGCCTCGGCGGCGCCGGCGTTTTCTCCCTTTGGCGTGGGTGGCTGCGCCGACGCGTTGTGCGGGACACGCGCTGACGGAGTGCAGATCGCTTGGGATACGGGTTTGCCGTGCGCACAGCGAAGAAGGGGCTGGTCATCGGCGCGGGATTCGGGCTCGCGCAGGATGCGCTCAGGTGTCTCAAGGGACAGCATGGGGGCGTGTTCGAATACGTAGGGCTGGGCGCTGGCAGGAGGGAGGCGGCGGCAGAGGCGATGGCATCACGGCACTAGGCGGAGGAGGAGACACTGTACGTATCACCACTGCTTCTGTACCATATCCACACGGTGTCGGCGCTCGGCGTTTGCAGTCACGCGACACACTTTGCACTGGCGGAGAGAGGGGGTTGGTTCAGTTGCGGTTCGCCTCGATTGCTCCCTCGTCGCCGACGTCGTCCTCGTCGAGGTCCGCCAGCGGAAAGGTCAGTATCGCAGCGATGCCGCCCAGGCCGTCTAGACGCACGCCGCTCTCGTGGATGCTGCTGAGCACCATCACCTCGCCGCCCTGCTTCTCGACCTCCTCCTTCATCGCCACGTACTTGCGCCGCTCGGCCACGCTCTGGCTGCGGAACAGGCTGTCGCAGATCAGCAGCGTGGCGACTGCGCCTTTGTCGACCGCCTTCGCGACCTCCTTCCCGCCGTACCAGGCGCGCTCCTCCTCGGTGTGGATCATGCGGAAGAATTGCTCAACGGCGTCCGTCTCGCGCGCGAAGCGGGTGTCTGCCAGCTTCGCGCGGACGGCGGGGCTCAGCAGGGCCTCGTTGAGCGCGTGCTTGTGGCCGCTGCTGGTGTGCTCGACGATGAACTTCGGTTTCGCGCGCAGCAGCGGCTTGTTCTCGGTCTTCTCGGCGTGCGAGAAGATGAACTCGCGCAGCTTGGTGGCGTAGAACCCGGGACTGCCGAGCAGCACGACCTTGACCTTGTCGATCTCGAACAGGCGCAGGAAGGCCTCGGTGATGGTGGCGTAGAACCGGGCGAGCCCCTTCTCGTGGGCGTCGATGTTGCCGCCACGCTTCTTCGGGATTGCCATCTCGACGCGCTGGCGGACGACGGTGGTGTGCTCGCCGACGGCGCAGATGTGCGCGAGGCCGTCGTGCAACGTGATGGCCGCAATCTCGGCGTTGTCGCCGGGTGAGCATGCCTCGCCCACCGTCTCGAGCGCGACCGAATCCCACTCCTGCTTCGACAACGTGAAGTTGCGCGCCAGCGCGAGGTCGAGCGTGTGGTGCGCGCCCACCGCCACGTACTTGTTCTCCTCGCACACACGCCCGGCGATGTGCAGCGCCGACTCGACCGGCGCGAAGTCGATCCTGTCGACCGTGATCGTCAGCGTCGTGTGCACGCGCGTCGACGCCGTCGTGCCCGTCGTGCCCGTCGTCGTCACCTTGCGCAGCGCCGACGCGCGCAGGACGTCGCCCGCCCGGATCAGGTTGTAGGCGTGCCACTGGACGCAGGACGACGTCAGCACCACGAGAAGTATGCGTCGAATGGGGACGGAACCATGTCTTCAGGTACTTCGGGCAGCAGCGTCACACTGCCGCGGCCGTCCTTCTCGAGGTTCTTGCGGATCAGCTTCATCGGTGGAGTTGGTTGGCGGTGTTCGGGGAGGGCTGGGATGGCGTTATGGCGGCCGATGGTTATGCTCCACGTTCGAAAGAAAGCGTCGATGACGGCTGTTGGAGCTGAAGCTGAGAGCTGGAAGATATGTAGTCTAGCGGCTGCACTGTAGGTGAGGAGCTAGGCTGCGTACTCGACGTTGCGGGGTTGGAAGCGAAGCGATCGATCAGATAGAAGATTAGATTAGCGATAACAGGACAATCAACGGCGATCGGTCCTAGAAACGGACGGGACCTCATTGTACTTGTCTTTGCTCCAGTCCCGGCGCAACCTAGCAGCGCCGGCTGCATATATACCAGCTAACCCTGCACCAACCTTGAACCAATAATTCCGGAAGTAGATATAACTATCGTGTACCACACTACGTACGCACGCAGTCGAGGCTAAGGCCGAGGCAGAGAGGGCCCGGTCTGGGCTGACAATGTTCACCGATGGGTCACGGATGGAGGATGGGGCTACCGGATACGCGGTGGCGTGGAGGAGCGGACAGACTTGGGAGGGCATCAAGTGCCACATGGGCCACAACCAGAGGCCTACGATACGGAGTGCGCCGCTGTTGCCCGCGCGCTGGAATCGGTATCAGGAGGATACGTCCCGGACCGGGTGACAATCTTCACGGATGCGCAAGCGGCCATCAGACGCATGGCACCGGAGGAACCTGGTCCTGGACAGCAATACGCAATCCAGGCGCGGAAACACATCGCCGCGCTGCGTAGGGCCAGGCTGGGCGTCACCATTGAGATCCGGTGGTGCCCGGCTCACAAGGGCATAGCCGGCAACGAGAAGGCCGACGAGTGGGCGAAGATTGCAGCGGAGAAGCCCGGCACCCGCGGGGTGGAGAACCCAGGGCCGCTCCCACGATCCCTTGCAAACCTCAAGCGGGAAATCTCAGAGAAGAAGTGGGCTGAGGCGCGGTCGTGGGCCGGGGGGCGCATCTCCAAGGCAAAGTACTGCATGCCGAAGAGTCAGAAGCCCGATAGCGTGGTAGCCGACAGCACCCAGAGGCTCGCCTCAAGGTTCTACCAGCTGAAGACGGGCCATGCCCGGACCGGACAGTACCTACACTGGGCTAAGGTTCGCCCCGATACCCAGTGCTGGTGGTGCAAGTGCCCCTCGCAAACGAGAGACCATCTCTTCAAGGTGTGCCCGGAATGGAGGTTGCGGCAAAAGGTGCTGTGGGCGGAGGTGCAGAAGGAGACGAGAAGGTGGAAGAGCCGGTGGAAGATCCGGGACCTAGGCAGTGCTCGACTTCCTCACCGCAACGGATGTGGGAAGGCTGGTGCCACCTGTGGAAGAGGACGACACCGGAAGCCAGACGTCAGAATGGGAGCTCCGGGAGCGCCGGGAGCGGGAAGAGGAACAGGAGGCGGAGGCGGAGGAGCTGGGCGCTGCGGGAGGCTCGGGCGCTGGGGAGGAACTACCGCTGTTCTTGCCCACACCCTCTTTTATGGCATCGGCAGACGAGGAGTAGGGGAGGACCGCTGTTCCTTTGTAATTTTCCTTTGTAGCTTCTTTGGTGCGCACCTGCTATTTCTTGGGACAGGCCTGGGCGGAGGGCGAAGGGGAGCTTGCAACGTGCCGCCACCGCGCGGACTGCGGACAGGAAAACCGGGCAAAATGTACGCCGCCATAATCTATATAGGTCGAATGCGAGTATGAATAAACAAAAAAAAAACTACGTACGCACGCAGAACTGGCGCTGAATTGAGCACTGGATTCTCGCGATTCTCCACTCGGGGCCGCGTCTGTCGTTTTGAAAGCAGTACGGATAAAATGCAGATACGGAATGGACGCCCACCCGCACAACGACAGTTCACCGTTCATCACCGGAGGCGGCACATCCGCCGCTTGCGAATCGCGTTTCTGCGTCGACACATCGAACCCACGGCCACCAGCGCGGTCCGCTGCTGCCCGCTCGGATCGTGAGAGCTATCCGGAGCAAGCACCATTCTCGACGCTGGAGCACGTTACGGTGGAAGCCTGAAGATCTGTGATTGTAGGGAAGGACACAAGCAGTGGCAATACAGTGGGCGATGTCCGAAATGGTGGCACCATAGGTTTGCGGAGGAAAACCTACCATGGCACTGTAGACGTTTGACCCGGATTTTATACAGTTGAATGGTAAAGTTGATGAAGCCGAGAAATTATTTTTTTTGACGGAAAGGGAAATGAACACATGCTGCACTCCTCTGCCAGCAGCGTTCGTCCATCGGGGCTGGGAGTTGGAATTGCAATGTAGCGAGTACAACCAGCATTGATCAGCACCGTCAGCCCGTCAGGCCGGACTCCGGGCGAGACTGTCGACCGGCACGAACGCCAGTGCCCAGTACGCATGTGTTGCGACAGAAGCTCGGCTGGCTTAGACGGCCAAATGGAAGGCTCAACTAACTACATCCCGCGGACCTGCCATAACATAAATTCTCACTCGGCACGGATGACTGGACAGTGTGCATAGCTTTTCGTTGCGGTTCCGGACTGGCTGTTGGGCTTCTTGCGCACTGCCGGGCTTGTGTATCCGCTGCGGAGGCCGGGAATATCTCGTCGCCATGCAGCACGTGTGGAATGTTGCGGAAGTATCCGACCCTCAGCTGGCGCGTCGTTGAACGGAAAAACTGTACTCTTGCGAGCGCCGGCCAGGAGAGAAGGCTGCTGGCGCCCAGGCCACAGAGGACAGCCCGCTCTGCCCGGGCCGCCACTGGCAATTCCCGTGAGACGGCGTTCGTCTCGATCGAGGGGTTCGCTCGCGGCCTGCCGTGAGGAGTCGTTCGGGATCCTGACGTTGCGCTGGAGGGGATGCGTTCTTCGCTCGTACCCTTCGGTGTTTGCACCGCCGAGTCCAATTCCATCAATCCAAATAAACACTCTGGCTATCCACGCCTGGCCAACACGACGGCTGCCACAATGCACGTGGAGAATGGCATCAGCCGGAGTTGGTGCTGTCCTCTCTGCGGCTTCCGGTCGACCGATGGCTGGGCTTCTCACTCCACTCACGGTACTGCACACGACTCAGGTCGGCACGCATTCAACACCACACGACCGGACCGCCAACGTGGAAGGTGGCGCGCCTCGACGTGGCTAGATACAGTGCAGCGCTCTGCAGAAATAAGAATCCACGGTGATTGCGCTCTACGGAAAGTGAATACAGTAATAAAAATGGGGGGTAATTCAGTCCAGCAGCAATGTTAGATTAGTGCTACATCGTAGTGACAATAATCTGCTGCCTTACTACTGTCTGCAAAAAAGAATGCAGTATTACAAGCCATACGTACTAACTGGTCAACACGTATCAAAATTGATACTTACATTCTATTAGATTCTGCAACGATGCCGTGCTCCGATCTCGGGGCGATGCGCTGGATACGTCCAATACTGGCATAAAAAAAATGTGAGGTTTTTTCCCGCCCCTTTTTTTCTTTTTAATTTTTAATTTTTAATTTTTTCTTTTTCTATTTTTTCTACGTAAGATGTATTTATTTTTCTTTTAATTTATTTTTAGGAAATTCACGGTACGAGCGGGATTCGAACACGGGTTCTATATAAGAAATCACGATTTTTTCTACCACTAGCTAAAAATTCTGTCTAGATGGCTAAACAAAGCTTTGGCAACCACAATTCGGAAAACTGGCTTTTTACAGCCGCGACGAGGCCCTTGCCGTTTATCCACAGACTAAGCGGACGAGTCACTGTCCTCCTATCCACCGGCACCAATCGTACAGCGCCAAAAATGTTTCGCGTGGCCTACATAGGACATCAATAGTCGTGCTCTCCAGAAGATGCTCCACGTATTTTTTCCCCCCCCAACAATCTCTGACGTGTGTTAAGGCGGCTTGCCGTGCAGCGTGCTCTGGTGTTGGGAGATTAGAGCAACAACGGCAAGCAGCCTTGCTGGCTAAGGAATGGTGTTGGGTGGGAGTTGGAAATCGTAGGCGTGATGGCGTGGTTGGCTCGGGGGGCCACGCTGATGTACCAGTGGTTTTTGGTAGAGTTTATTAATACCGTGCTGCTACTCGACCTAGGCTAGTATAGAACGAATACGGTAGCAATTTCACCCTGTTTTTGTTATAGTATTCAGTGTTATAATCGGTTTGGCATCCGAGATGTATTACTCGAGCATTAACGCATTGCGTAGAGATCCAAGGGGCACTAGGAATGGTATCGCGTGGTATACGATTCATGCCATCTGGGGCCGCATCGTTATGGTACTCAGTTCTTGTAAGATACGAAGCGGGTGTTTCAAATACTGCATTCTAAAGGTATGTGCTTGGGTGCTCTAAGGATTCCTTTTCAGTGCTTGTCAGATGCCAGCGGACCGTTTGGTATGTATCTGACGATCCATACGCATCGGCTTACAATGACATACTCCCACGGTATCATTTCCGATAGGAATTTACACACAGGAGTCAAGCTAGATGCGAATCCACGCTTGATGATGCACGAATACGATGCTATATGGAATGCGGTATTGTTGCTTGATTGGTAATACCCCTTTTTTTGTTACTGTAGGTACCTGCTCGGTGCACGGTCTCGACAAGCCATCGCATCGCATCTCATCCAGCCGTCGGCGTCACTGGATGCCGTGTCGCTAGGCCGCGAGTCGGACTGGTCCGATTGTGTATAATGCGGTGCATGCGCAGACAGTGCCCCTTCTCGCCGTGTTGTCGGTCGGGCTTGCACGGGGGCGGGAGGGAGTAGAGTTGCGGGCCGATCCAAGGAACCCTTCCATCCATCCCGCCCAGGACACCTTCGCATTGCACTCGGCGCCTCCCTCCTGCCACTCTTCTCCGCGTCTCCTCAGCGGCCCGTGCGCACCCGCCCCCGCGGGGGAGAAATCCCCGCGCCCGCCTGCGCCTAGCGGCAATGGCCTACGCCTAGCAACTAGCTATTTCCGCATGGCAGTCCTGCGCCCGACCAGACTCGCACTCCACCGCCTCAGCCGCCACAGCGGCTGCGTGTAGCTGTGTCCGTCCGCCAACACGCTCTCTGCTCGGCCGAGCATCGTATTGACGCCCGTAAAAACTGCGGGCTGGCACTAATCCTATCCGTTCCACCTCCGGTCCGCCTCGCAAAGGGCGTGCGTATGTACCGCCCCGCGTTGCTGTCGCCGGCCCATCGCCATCCGACTACATAGTCAAAGTGTTGGTCGTCCAGAGGAAACCGTGCCGAGATGGCGGCCCGGAGGACCGAGGACGGCTTACCGAGGACTGTCCCAGAAGACGGCCTCCAGTTGAGATCGAGTCGCTGAATTCTTTGCACTGGGGAGAACTTGCAGTCCACGGCGGTGTTTCTTCTGTATCGAATCTACTATCTTGATCCCTATCTATCGCTATATTCCGACGCATCTCCTCCGTCGAGGTGCCACCACCACCCACGGAGCCGAGCAACGTATCCGCAGACGGCGGGGGAGGAGAGAAAAGCAACACGCCGATTTCCGCAACAGAAATCCCGCTCCGTGCTCTGCCCCAGTCACGGCCCTCTACTACCGGCACACAACTCTCCGGTCCGCAGCATGGGAACGGCCTGTTAACTAGGCCTCAAGGCCGAGCCGTCTGCATCTCCCTCTCCACCCGCGATCGGCGCCTGACTACATCTCTACCTCCGATAACGCGAGACGGTTCATCGATCCTGCGGGAAGGAATCGGAAGCAGCAACCGCCACATCCGCGATACGACATCGCTCCCCCTTTGGGTGGGGACGCATTGCACGCGCAGCTCTCGAGAGCCTGGCCACCCCCACGGTGCGTGTTGTGCCGGAGCGTGTATTCGGCAGAGCGGTGATTGCCTTGCGAGCACAGCAAGGGAGGCGGTTCTCAGCAAGTCCACGCCCTTTGCGAGGCAGGTCTGGGGTGGGTAACTGCGCAGTGGGCCATAAGTCCAGTCCGTCCAGGCCACCCGACTTCTCCGGTTGCCCCTCTCCGGGCATTGCGCGGGCTCGGTGTGACCGCCGAAATAATCCTTTTCCTGCCAACTACCGGCCTGGCGGTCTCCGAGTACGACTACAGTTGTGCGTGATGGATGGCGTCACCGTCCATGCCCCCCATAGTGGCAATGGCGCTTCCCGCACGCAGCCCGCAGCCGCGTAGTGTAAGGCTGTATCGAGAGTTCTTGCCGAGGTCGGGGATGGACGCGGCCCGCTGCTGCAACTCAATATCCGTACATCAAATGGAGGCCGTCAACGGGGTTTCCAACAGCAATCCAGAACTGTGCGGGGGACAGCGGAAGAGAAGGGAGGGACTACTCCGGACGACGGGGTTACGTGATTCGAATGTACGTGATATGTGGATTGTTCCTCAGGTGCCCATATGCGTGGATTAGGTCACTGCGGGAATTGGACGGAGGTTTGGAGGTTCTCGCCATGTGCAGAATACCGGCGAAGCGACGGGACCGGGAAGAACAATCGTTGCACTGGCTTGGCGGTGAGTGGTCAAAACAAGCTTTCCCCCCCTGTCGATGCGGCAATCTCCGACTGGCTATAAATGTTTTGTTCCGCCCTGTCCAGTTCCCGAACTGGTTCGCGAACCCGTTGCGGCTGGTTCACGAACCAAGCACCTACATACCGTGGAGGCAAGATAGAGTCACAGCCAGTGGTGCAAACCCAATTACGCTTTTTGATACCGCTCACAGACGATAGATAACGCCTTGGAGAATCGCCTCTCTTCGTCTGATTCTCGATTGGTGCCGTGGTGTTGAGGTATTCTCAGTTCGGTGGTGGTGGTAGTGGTAGTGACGGGTGGTTTGGTATCAACCCCCCTGGCAGTGCCTTTCGTGTTCTGACTGCCCAGCCTAGTATTGCGTGGCAGTAGGTACGACAGCGGTGGTGACGATGACGATGACCTCCAGAATCTCCAGCGAAACTTTCGTGTCGCGCTGAGTTACGCGGTGGTGACAGCGGAATAAACAGTGGTAAGCTCGGGGTAAACGATGGCGGAAGCGGAGCATTAACGTATATTGTACTATTAGTTTGGTTCGCGAAAATTGGCCGGTTCCCGCACGGGGCCGAACAAATACGCGGCCCCAGCCGCCGGGACCACAACGCTTCCTGCTGCCGGAAACACGCACCGACCGCCAGCCATGCTCCCGCCTCTGCAAACCTGTTGGAAATGCTTCTCGCCGCTTGACGTACGGCGTTGCACTGCATACAGTTGAGCAGGGCGCTGACCAGGAAAGCGGGGTAAGCAGTCCAATCGGGCAAGCGTGGGGGGGAGCGAGACTTTTGTACACTGTTTTGCTTTCTCTCTTCCTTTCTTCTGTACTCAAAAAAAGAATAATCATTCACAAGAAAGTCGTCCGCTGCCCTCGCTCCCGCTCCCAATCAGCCCACGATCTTCTTCTATTGCCTCGTCGCATCAAGTCTTCTCTCGCCCTCGCCCTTGACGCCATATTCACATCAACGCTGAAACCTGCTCGTCTCTCGAAGAAGCTACGACCAATTGTTTAAAACCCTCCCAGTGGTCCCACCACTCCGGACACCACCAACCTAACGGCCGACAACCACGCAGCAGCCGCTATACCCGGTGGCCTCGACACCCCGACAAAACTGGTGCCACCCGCCGCAAGGGACCCGCCAGACAATAGCGCGAAGGCAGCGCCCCGGCCGGAGAGGATGGAGGAAGAGTGCGCAATAGTGCTAGAGTACGAGATCGGGGCTTACAATGGATGGCGCCGATTGGGGGTTGCTAAAACTTCATGGTTCGGCATGGGAGGGCACCAACTGTTGGTTCGAGCCGGACACCATGCTCGGTGCATGGCTTGCTAATGCTATCGGACTCAGGGCCACAACGTCCACGGGCTATACCGGCGTGGTGGGGCACCGGGATCCCATAGCTGGCGAGTTCTGCCTCAAAGATGGAGCAACCACTGGCTGTACTATTGGTCTTGTGGGGCTGTGCGAGGCCCACATCTTTCGAAGGGGACTGTTGAGGCGGTTACCAAAGTGGAGATAGGAAATACCTCACATGGCAGCAACGTCGCGGACGCAAACAACCCAGAAAGCTCCAACCATCTGCATGGTTGTTGGTAGCAAAACCGCCACAGCCGAAATCACCAGACGCACACAGCTTCTACGGTGAGACGGGCTGGGTGATGACGACAGTAGAACGGTCGACGTGGCTGCCGTGTAGGGTATTTCCTATCTCCACTTTGGTAGCCGCCTCAGCGGTCCCCTTCGAAAAGATATGGGCCTCGCACAGCCCCACAAGACCAATAGTACAGCCAGTGGTCGCTCCATCTTTGAGGCAGAACTCGCCAGCTATGGGATCCCGGTGCCCCACCACGCCGGTATAGCCCGTGGACGTTGTGGCCCTGAGTCCGATAGCATTAGCAAGCCATGCACCGAGCATGGTGTCCGGCTCGAACCAACAGTTGGTGCCCTCCCATGCCGAACCATGAAGTTTTAGCAACCCCCAATCGGCGCCATCCATTGTAAGCCCCGATCTCGCACTCTAGCACTGTTGCGCACTCCTCCTTCATCCTCTCCAGCCAGCGCTGCCTCCACGCGGTTGTCTCAGCCTATCCCGTTTTGTCAGTGCTTGATTCCCATATCTAGGGAGTGGTATGCTGCTTACTTGTCGCTTTTCTTCGTCTAAACGTTGAACCCAGAGCTGGCAACCCAATCGGCAATCGTCTGCTTGACCTACGAAATATCCTCAAAGCAGGGCCCCTCTTGCCGCTCGTGAACTGAACTGGTTGGGGGTGAGCCAGCTCAACCGTGGCATCATTGGACATAGCAGCTGAAGTGCCGCCATTGGAGATCGTGTTCATGGTGGCGGTGGTGGTGGTGGTGGTGGTGGTAGTAGTGGTGGGTAGATAAGTGGCTTGGACGGGCGGCCCCGGCGTCGGTATTTATAGTTGGTGTTACTGGCCGCCCGATGGCATTGCAGTGGAGGAAAAAAACCGATGGCTATAAGGCTAGTCGTTTTTTTTGATTAATCCCGGGCGACCTTTCTAGATCCTCGCGACGTATACATTATGTACACAGTCTGATTTTGTCCCCTGTCCTACCCGAAGGCGGTTCGTCGCAGCTCCCCTTCGCCCTTCACCCAGGTCTATCCCGAGAATTAAAGACAGAACACACCAAGAGAATGACAAAGGAAAACCAAAACCAAAAGCCCCCCCATTTCCCTACCGCTCCCCCACGGGTGCTATGGAGGAGGGTGTGGGACGAACAGCGGTTCCTCAACCTCAGCGCCCGCGCCCGCGCCCAGCTCCTCGGCCTCCTGCCTCTGCTCCTTTTCTTTTCCGTTCCGCCCCCGGAGTTCCCACTGCAAGGTCTTGCTCTGTGCGTCTTCCTCAGCCGGACCCAAGACTGACCTCCCCACATCCGTATCCAGGGGAGGACGTACGCACCACCCCGGCTCTGCCTACCCAAAACCCGGAGCCCACTCGCAAAACAAGAAGTGCCCGCATGGTTTCGCTTACAGCTCAAGCATCTCTCCTCTGGTCGACGGAGTTTTTCCGGTAATCTTGTTCCTCTTCTCTTCCCAATGCTCTCCTGTGTGTGTACGATGTTCTGTCTATTGTTGTGATGGTGGCCGATCGCACCCCGCATGGTCAGCTGGACGGAAAGGCATCATGAGGTGTCACCAGTTTCCTCGGTCTGCCAGCCGACCCGGACCAGGCCAGTCTGGCTCACCTTTCTCTTTGTCTTTCCTTTTTTTCTCATTTTTTTTTTAACGGGGATAGGCCAGGCGGGGGCAGGGGGATACTTCGGGCCTGTATAGATTGATCGAGGTCAGGACGGACGGTGGAGAGGATCGGACTGTATATGATCTGACAAGGTTGCATGCAATTGGTGACACATCACCACCATCACCAGTCCGGCTCCGTGTATGCACATCGCCATGGGGAACTCTGGGAATGATTATATATATTGAGAGGGGGATTTTTGGCCGCAGGGCGACCACTAGTATGACATCGATATTTGGCGACTCGAGTCCTCGAGTCGGAAAAAGTCCTGGGCAACCCAAGTGAGAAAGAGTGCAGGGCGACCGGTATGATCATTTCTTACTCCACTCCATCATATCCCAAATTCACAGAGGAGCCAATCCGCGGTGTATTAATGGACCTTTTTAAGTACTGTATAGTGAGGGGGGGGGGGGGGGGGGGGGTTAAAAAAAATATTTACAGTTAAAAAATATAAAATAGGTTAAAAAAAATTTTTTTTACCTTTTTTTATGTAAA
>Ga0307516_10005766_pt1 | contig 14671 bp, 8 predicted proteins | sample 19_EM_MG_FD_203310 | JGI IMG/M metagenome (GOLD analysis project Ga0307516, IMG submission 203310) | Populus trichocarpa ectomycorrhiza microbial communities from riparian zone in the Pacific Northwest, United States - 19_EM | ecosystem: Host-associated > Plants > Roots > Unclassified | place... | reverse complement strand
TCTCAATCAGAATTATGAATCTCTCCAGCATGCTGTAAGTGTCCCGCAATGCACTTTCTACTTCTTGCTTTGGTTCAAGTACCGGAGCATGCAATGGAAGCACAAGAATCTCACCAGGAAGTGCTTTCTTTGTAGGGTTTATATTAATGTTAATATGTTGTAAAGTTAGTTTATTATAGTTAGCTTAAAGTTAACTGATAAATGTACAGATGTCGCAGAATGCATTGTAAAATAGAAGGCAGTAAGTGCAGAAGCCCAAAAGGCAGAAAACAAATAAAAAATAAAAACAAAAATAAAAATAAAAAATAGCAGCTGTAGAGTGTGTGAAGTCTCTTTCATTATAATACTTTTCATGTGTGAGTTTTGTAAAATAAAATTACACAATATTTGTGTGATATATTCAATTTGTGTTTTGTAATTATTATTAGGAGTAGAAACCAGCCAAACTACAACCCATTAGATTGGTAACAGAGTTCAGAGAGAAGTTTTGTCCAAGTTCAAAGAAAGAAAAATATGTTCAAAAAAGATAGCTAAGTTAGAGTTAAGTCTAACCTCCAATATTCAAAGGAGACAACTATGAGTTTTAGAGCATAAAGATAAAGATTTTACTATCTCTCTTAACTTGGAGGAGATGGTGGAGGTAGCATATAAAGAACCCAAAAATATTGACAATCTTTCAGTAGCACAACTCAAAGATTTAAAAGAAAAGAGGAGTAGAGATGTTACAGCTCTTGGGTTGATTCAAAGAGGAGTTGATGATCCTATTTTCTCAAGGATCATGAGAGCCTCAAAGGCAAAGCAAACATGAAAAACTTTGCAAAATGAATATAAAGGTGATGTGAAGGTAAGAGCTATTATACAAAGTCTTAGAAGACAGTTAGAGAAAATAAAAATGGAGAAAAATGAAGTTGTTGATGAGTTTACTAATAGGATTATTAAGGTTATGAATCAAATGAAAAGTTATGGTGAGGAGATTAGTGATAAAAAAGAAGTTATAGAAAAAATGTTAATTAGCCTATTGAAGAAGTTTGATCTTATTATGGCGATCAAATAAAAAACTACAGACTTGTCTAGTTTGAGTGTTCATGAGTTGATGGGTTCTTTAAAGTCTTATGAGAAGATATTAATAAAGAGAAGTGAAAAGTAAATGGAGAGTGCTTTTCAATCAAACCACACTCTTGGTAAACAAATCCAAGAGAAGGGATCTACAAGTGATGTGAAAATAGGTTTTGAATCATTTAGAGGTGGAGGATATAGTAAAGGTAGAAATAGAGGAATTGGTAGAAATCAATGGGGAAGGGGAAGAATGAATTTGGGCAAAGGATATGGTGATTCTAGAAAGTGTTATTCTTGTAATAAATTAGGCCATGAGTCTAGAAATTATTGGTATAAAAAGGAGACACAATGTTTCAATTGTAAGGGGTTTGGTCACTTAACTAAAGATTATGGTGTGAGGAATGATCAACAAGCAAATGTTACCAAAGATAAGGAAGGTAGTGAAAGCATGTTTTATGCTAGTCAAAGTAGCATGAAAGACAAGAATAGACAATGGCTTATTGATAGTGCTTGTAGCAATCACGTGACACCAAACAAAGGCATGTTCAATGATATTGATATAAAGAGACAAAATAAAGTGATGATTCAGAATGGAGAATTTATAAGTGCAAGTGGTTTAGGTACCATTGGAGTTTAAACTAAGAAGGGAAAAAAGGTGATTTGTGAGGTAATGCATGTGCCACAAGTTGACCGAAATTTGTTGAGTGTTGGACAACTTATGGAGCATAGATATTCATTATATGTTGAAAGCTAATATTGCATTATTTATTATAAAACTCTGAGAAGGCAAGTTATGGCAAGGGTGAAGATGGTGAATAAGTGTTTCTACTTGACTTAAAATGTGGAAAACATGTAGCTTTGAAGATGGATGTGACTGGTGATTCAAGGTTATGGCATAGGAGACTCAATCACTTGAATTTTGTTAGCCTCAAATCACTAGTAGCATAAAGAGCCAAGAATGTACTTAAGTTGATTCACATTAATATTTGTGGTTTGATGTCCACCCATCTCATTCTCAAAATAGGTGTTTTGTGTTGTTTATTCAGTACACTCAATCTCATTCTTAAAAAGAGTACACTTGAAGATTGTTTTTTAAGTTTTGTGAAGATAAAGGTATTGAGAGGCAGCTCATTATTGGCTACACACCTTAAAAAATAAAGTTTTGGAAAGGAAGAATTAAACCATGATAGAGATGACGAAATGTATGTTATATTTGAAGAAACTCCCTAATAGTTTTTGGGTTGAAGCAGTGTATACATCTATTTATTTGATTAATAGGTGTCCTACAAAGATTGTTTAGGGTAGCATATCATTTGAAGCTTAGATTAAAAGATAGTCATTCATAAAGCACTTAAAGGTATTTGGTAGTGTTTGTTATGCTCAAATACCGAAGAAGAAGAGACACAAGCTAGATGAGACAAGTGAAAAATGTATAGTTATTGGCTATAGCTCAATATCTAAAGGCTATAAGTTATACAACTTGAAGACAAACAAAGTGATTGTTAGTTGAATATGATTTTTTATAAAGATGCTATTTGGAATTGGGAGCAAGGCAAGATTGAGAAAGAATTAGTTATTATGGTTGTTTCACAAGAAAAATTTCCTCATGATGATGATGGTGGTGGTGGTGGTGATGAAGAAAAAGAAAGGGCAGCACTATAATCTCTATCAAGATCAAGTTCATCTTTATCAAGCTCTAGTTCAAAAAAAAAAAAAAAAAAAACTTGAGTGATGTGTATGCAAGGTGTAAAATTTGCATTATGGAACCTGAAAACTTTGAAGAAACTATTAAGAATAAAAATTAGAGAAATGTTGTGCAAGAAAAAACTGATGTTATTGAGAAGAACAAGACATGACAACTTGTTCACAAACAAAAAAAACAAAGAAGTGAATGGCTTGAAGTGGATTTACAAGTTGAAACATGATGTTGATGGCAAGAAACAAAGCAAGGCTTGTTGTAAGGAGTTATTCATAGCAGCAGAGTGTTGATTATGATGAGACTTTTACTTTAATAGCTTAGCTGGATACCATTAGAGCACTTATTACAATAGTAGCTCAAATGGTTGGTTATTATACCAACTTAATGTGAAATGAGCTTTCTTGAATGGTAAAATTGAAAGAAGAGGTTTATGTCAAACAACCTCAAGAATATGTGATTAAAGGTAAAAAAAAAAAAAAAAAAGATGTATAGATTGAAGAAAACATTTTTTAGGTTGAAACAAGCTCTTAAAGCTTGGTACAATCAAATTTATGGTTATTTTGATGAAAACAGCTTCTTAAAAAGTAAAAGTGAGCCTACCTTGAATGTAAAAAAGGCAAGGTGCGAGTGGTGTCCTTATTGTTATTTTGTATGTTGATGATTTGATATTTACCAAAAACAATGAAAAAAATAATTGAAGGGTTTAAGAAGAAAGAGATGAAGAATTGTGAAATGAGTGACTTAAGATTGCTTAATCATTTATTTACCATGGATATTTATCAAGGAGATGAAAGAATCTTTATTTGTTAAAAGAAATATGTTGAAAAGATGCTGAAGATGTTCAAAATATATGGCTGCAATTTAGTTGAAATATCTTTCTATTATGAATGAGAAATTAAATCAGGATGATAGAGAAAAGAAAGTGAATGCAACTTTGTATAGAAGTTTTATTGGAAACTTTTTGTATCTCATTGCAAGAATGTCTGACATTATGTTTGCAGCAAGCATGTTGGCTAGATTCATGAGTAATCCTAGATGTATTTATTTTAGAGTAGTAAAACAGGTGTTAAGGTATGTTCAAAAAGCATTTGGTCATTGTATCTATCAAGTATAGCAAAAACTATAAAGTGAAGTTGATTGGGTTTTCTGACAATGATTGGGCGGGTTGTGTAGATAATATGATGGGCACTTCAAAATATATTTTTTTCAATGGGTTCAAGTGTATTTATGGTTCTCAAAGAAGCAACAACTGGTGGCTTAATCTATAACTAAAGTTGAATATGTTTCAACAACAATGATAACTATTCAAGTGATTTGGTTGAGGAGAATCATGAAAGATATTGGTGAAAAGAAAGAGGATGTAATAACACTTTATTGTGACTCCAACCTAAATCATATATTGATAATGAACCAAAATCATAAACAAGGAAATTTTTTCTTTGGCACGCCCAAATTTCAAACCCAAAAAACCACAAAATCCCATTACAAAAATCAATAATAAAACCAAACTTGGCCCATAAACAACATAACTCAGGGCACGTAACAAAAACCTTTATTCAAGAAGAAATATAGACATAGCAAATGAATTTTGACATAAACAAGTTATAAATTTTGATCTGGCCATTAAATCAAACTAAAATTATATTAGAACATTCTAAAAGCCTTGTTCCCTATGGATATTTAGAAAACAGGTTCATCCAAGTTCGATAACATGCCTAAAGTCAGCTTAGAAGCTACCACTCGTGATTTTCTTTATTTACCTTGTTGTTTTAGATTATTTTTTTTTCTATTTAGATTAGATTTTTTAATTTAATTAGAATTTTATTAATTAATACATTTTTCTTGTATATAAACAACCTTATATTATATTTTTCAAAAACTATCAAATTTTTAGAGTTTCAAGGAATCTACCCATGTTATAACAAAAATTCAATTTAAGAAATCACACGAACAATTAAAAAAAAAAGAATCAGACTTTACAATTGCATTTGTATTAATCACAAAATGATCTAACTGACTTGTTAACATCTTCAATGGTGTAAAGCGGAACAACAAAGTTTTTACTTTCAATAACAAGCAAAGTACACCAAATAGACATTCCCTATACTTCATAATCTTTAGGTTCTTCACATTTTTAAAGAAACACTCGAATGTTATCCAAAATAAACTAATAGGACTAATAATGCAATCCAGATTCAAAATGTTTTGAAATTATAGAGTTTTTTCAATCTTTTCCTTTTCTTGTAATTTTCAAGAATTGGTTTTGACATTATCAAAGAAAATCTTATTTAGTCCTGTTGTTACTCATTTTTGGACCCCACGTGCTGGAGACGGTGTATACCTCTTTTGAACTAAGTGTAGGAGTTTAACTTATGTTTGCTGGAAGATTGACAAAAGCAGAGAAATAAATTTTTTTTTTAAAACCCTGTTTGAGCTGTTTTCTGCTCTCTTTATCCTTCCCCTTTGCTACCAAAATCATCATGTTTTCTTACATTAATCAGGAGTCTTCATAATGCTAAATTCATTCCTTCTTTATCTGGTATTTAAGATTGGATAAATCCCTCAGAATTTGCACTAAAAAAAACTGGTTCTGCTCCTGTCGCAAATTTTTTGTTCCAACTTAGGCTCTGATTTTGACTTGGTTTCGTACGATATCTAACCATCCTAGCTATATTCTGTCACTTATGACATGTTGAAAAATTGACCTACACCTTTATTGGGTCCTAGGGATCACTGTTCTTAGGGCAGACTCTCAGTCAGATTTGGATGCTCGGCATTGTTAGATCAAGAAAACTTTTTTTACCAACCAGATTCCTGCCGGATTCTGTTATCTAAAACGATTTTATCTCACTTCAAATCCTTCATTAAAGTTGTAGTCTGGGACACGTAGATGAATTTGGGCTTTTGAATTACTTGATTTCGATATCAGAAGCTTAAGATATTCATGTTTTAAATTTAGCGTGAAAACATAGAATCCTGCCACGAGAAGGTTTCCAGACAAGTTTGGTTGCAATTCTACTATTCAAAACGAATTTATCTCACTTCCAATCCTTCATCAAAGTTATAGTTTGAGACACGTAGATGAATTTGAGCTTTTGAATCGCTTGATTTCGATATCAGAAGCTCAAGATATTCTCGTTTGAATATCTAGTGTAAAAGCAGGGATTCCTACCGCAAGAAGGATTTTTGCCCAAGTTTGTAGGGACACAATTACAAGATGCTTAAAGTTTGAAGACCAATTGCAGGCCAATTTGAATCTTTTTTGTGGACCAAGGACCAAATGGAAAAGGTGCTAAAATAAGGAAGTTGATTGAAGATAAAATTAGAAAGAAATTTTGCCGGGTGAAGAAATTGAAGAACAGAGATTCGATCAGAAAAGGAAAATAGGAGAGTTGATCACGTTTTGCTCTCATCAGAAAAGGAAAATCGGAGAGCTGATGACGTTTTGCTCTCATTTTTATGATTGTCATTTTGAGAACAACCCCTCCCCCATCTGATTTCTTTCCTGCACGAACCTTCCTAGCTGAGTTCTTTCCTTTTTTCTCTACAAATTCCTGATGTTTTCCTTTATCATCACGCCTGATTTTTGAAGCTGCAACCACGTTTTTATTACCTCATTTCAAAGGGAGCAGCTGGCTTCATGGTCCCGGCTATGGAAGGAAAGAAAAGAGCCACATCATCCTCTAAAAAAAAACTGGAAAGAAATCAGATATGATCACAAAATCAGAATCAAAATATTTTGGTTTCCTATTTCTGCTCACCCGAGATTACACCCTAGAGTTAATGTAATATTTGTTTCCTAAATAGAGCTGAGTTTTAGGTTATAAGCCCCTCTAACGACATAGGGAGGGGACGGAAAAAAAAGAAGGAAAGCCAGGCAGAAAAAGAAAGGAGAGAAGGGAGAAAAAACGAGAAAAGAAAGACAAAAAAACACAAGAGAGGCAAGCAGTAAGAGAGAGAAGGGAAAAACGCAGAGAGCAGGGGTTATCTTTTCAACTGTGAAAGTCTTCACAGGAACGAAGTTACAAAAAAAAAGAGGGAGCGGACGAAACAAAAAGAGGAGAAAAGGGGAGGGAGAGAGAGACCAAAAATAGAGAGGAGAAGCAAAAGAGGGGGCTTTCTTTCATCCGGGGTTACTGGAAGACCTTGACTGAAACGGGGAAAGAAACAAAAAGAAAGAAAGAAAAGAGAGAGCAGAGGCAGAGAAAAAAGAGAGAGAGAGAAACGAAAGAAGAGAAACGGGAGAAATAGAGAAGACCAAAATAGAGAGAGAAGAAAGGAAAGAGAAGGAGTCTTTCTATTGGTTACCAGAGGAGAGAAGAAAGGAAAGAGAAGGAGTCTTTCTGTTGGTTACCAGAGGCGAGAAGGCAGAAGCTTTGCCTATTGGCTGGTACGTTATCTTTGGCATTCAAAACAAGCAGGATTTGCAGGTATAAGTTTTAGTTTCTCCTTCCTTGCAGTATTTCAAAGCTGGTGTCTGTTGATTGTTTGTTTTTTTAAAAAAAACATGTTTCTGCTCTTGTCTCGGACGTGCGTTTTTTTTCTGTTTTGGCAACAAGTTGCAAGCTTGCTACTGTTTCGTTCATGACTGTGATTTTTAAAGGGGTGTGTATGTGAGTGTCGTGGGCCTTTCTTTTTTCCTTTTAAATGGGTGTGTATGTGAGGAATTGTAAGCTTTAAAGCTCCTCGTTATCCCCTACCCGTCTTTTCGATTATATTTTTTTGTTTTTTGCATGCAATAAGTGTGGCAGCTCACACATCCTTAAAAGAAGCCTTGATTATAATCGAAGACATTTTAATTTTTTTTACTCCACAATTTATGAGTCATGAGAGTATAAAAAATAGGCTTTTAAAGCACCCTAGATTTCTAAATTTTTTTGTCCCTCCTCCTTGCGATTTACGAGTCGCAAACTCTTGAAATACTAAGGGAAAAATAAGCTTTTAAAGCACATGGAATCTCCTTGGATTTCTATCTTAATAAATTTAGTTTGAATCAAACCTAGGAAAACTGATGGGATTAGAAAACACCAACACCATAGCAATTATAAAGCAAACCAAACACCAAGCAGCTTACCCTAGGTAGGGCGTGCTAGGGGTGCTAATACCTTCTCTTTACGCAACTAGTCCATTGCCTTAGAATCTCTGAAAGACCAGTTAGGATTCTTAGTGACCGAAGGTGGTGACTCCTTTACACAAAACAACAAAGACCCTGAAATCAATCGAGGATCGCCGCGACGCCGCGCTCCGCCGTGAAGGTGCGACAAGTCCTGCTTCAAGTTTGATAGAAATAGAACCAACCTAGATGTTATCTAGGTAAACTTGAAAAGGAAGAGGCTAATAACAAACCTCCAAAAGATAAAAGAGAGAGAGTTCACATAAATTGTCAACATTCATTCATCATTGTATTCTTTTGTTATGCTAATTTTATTACAAATTCTTATATGATAAAATAACTACCTATATTCTCTCTTCTGGCCACACGTGGTATTCTTTCTTAACAACCTTTGTACGAATTAAAACATAATGTATTGCTATAAATAAATCTTAAAATCATTTTAATTTCAAAACAAACCCTATGTCCAATGAATGTTCTTCATCCTCCTTAAAATCAAGCTTTGTCAAATTCAACTTTGTGATAATTTTGCCTCATTCAAAACAAACTTTTCTTTAAGAAAGAAATGAGAAAACCTCAAAAAAAGGTCATCAACAAACTCCCAAGTTACATCAGAGAGAGGTCAAAAATTCCAATGAACTAAGACTTGGGCGGCAGCATGGTTACCCTTTTTGACAATCCTCTTATCCAGAATTGCTTAAGGATTGAGAGTAGGCTCATGAGGGAGATTAGGTAAGGTAGTTTGCACCATTTTATTTCTCATGTGTTTCTTCAACTAGGACACATGAAAAACTAGATGAATCATTGTAGAAGGAGGTAGACACTACTTATAGGTCACAATGTCAGTCCTCTTAATCACCTACATAATATATTGATGCTAACTTCTGTGTGTTTCTTTATACAACTTATTTTTTTCCTATAAGATTGTAGTTTAAGGTAGACTAGGTCCCAAATTGCAAACTATCTTTCACTTCTTTTCTTATTGGATAGATATGTTATCCTATATTGAGATTTTAATAAATCATCTCTAATCAATTTAAACATGTTTTCCCTTTTAGCTAGGAAATTGTCTATTAATTCTACAATTAAATCTTTAAAATAATAAAGAATGTCAATTAGTGGAGTTAGCCTATAAAGAACTTCATAAGGGGTAGTTTAAGTAGAAGTATGATAATTGGTGTTATACCACCATTCATATAGGTATAACCATTTGACCATTGTGAAAGCACCTCTTCAGTCATGCACCTTAGTAAATTTTCTAAGAACTTCTTCACTACCTTAATTTTTCTATTAGACTATGTATGGTAGATAATAGAATAATATAGATTCACTCATTGATAGTTAAAAGGAAATTTTTCAAAATCGACTCACGAAAACTGAATCTTTGTCACTCACTATGGTAGCAGGTAGGTCATATAGTTTGTATACATTGTCTATAAAAAACCCTAGTCGTAGTGATGGTTGTATAAGGATGAGTAAGAGCCATGAAGCATTCTTGCTAAATCTATCTAATACTATAAAAATAACCTCATTTCCATCAGATTTGGGCAAACCTTCAATAAAATCCATTTTGATATTAATGAATACTGCTTGTGGGATAAGAAGAGGATACAATAACCCTAGAGTGAATACATTTTCATTCTTGTTCTTCTAACAAAAAAGACATTCCCTCACAAACTACCTCACATGCTTCTACTACCTTTTCTAGTAAAATATACCCTTTACTCTCTTTACAATTACTGTGGCACTGGAGTGTCCACCCATGAAAGAGTCATGACACAATGATATTAGCTTATTATATAGAGTAGGATCATTACCAAAAACTATATTTTTCTTCATATTAAGGTGGTTGTTTACCCACTTATAGTAGGGTGGGAAATAGGATCCTTAAAAAGATTCTAGATAATAGTTTGTACAATCTTATCTTTTCCCATAAGGCCCTAACCTTTTCATAATATTGGTGGAAATGGTTGACAATTCTAAAACACATAATTTACCACTAGAAATTATAGATAGGGCATCAACTACCACATTTTCATTGCTTTTCATATACTTAATTTCATAATAAAAACCCAATAGTTTAGCTAGCCATAAATATTAAGAAGGACAAATTACCTTTTGATCAAGTAGATACTTGAGACTTACATGGTTTGTCTTACTCTTAAAATACTTTCCCTATAGGTAGTGCCTCTATTTTTCTATAGCATGTAGGATGGTCAACATTTCTTTTTCATAAGTAAACAGTAATTGCTACCTTGGACCCTAGAACTTGTTAATAAAATCTATAAGATGCCTTTCTTGCATCAATATTATCTTTATGCCCACCCTTGAAGCATCAATCTCCACCATAAATGTCTTTTTTGAAAGCATCAATTCTTTAAGGAATCTAAAGGTAATTGTAGCCTTAACATCCTATTCAAAAGTATTTTTTCAGTAAATTTGTTAGGAATTTACATATGGAGCTATAAACCCTTATAAATTTCTTACAATACTCAATCAATCCAAGAAAGCCTCTAAGTTATTTGATATTGGTGGGAATAGGTCAATCCATTATAGTTTGTATTTTATATAGATTGGTAGCCACCTTTTCATTGGAAATGATATGGCTAAGTATTCCATTATCATTACAAAAGATATATTTATTGTTTTTAGCAACTAATTAATGAGACCTTAAGAGCTCAAACACAATCTAAAAATGTCTTAGGTGGTTAGTAAAAGTATAATTATAGATTAGAATGTCATTAAATAACATAAGAATAAACTTCCTGAGGTTCATATAAAATACTTCATTCATTAAGCTCTAAAAGGTGGTTGAGACATTAGTTAGGTCAAAAGGCACGACTAAAAACTCATAGTAACCATTATAAGTTCTAAATACTATCTTAGATATATTCCCATGACTTATTCTAATTTAATCATAACCTGCCCTCAGGTCAATCTTGGAGAAGATTGTTGCGCCCACTAGTTTCTCTATTAACTCACCAATCAATGTTATATGGAATTTTTTTTTTACTGTAAGCTTGTTGAATGCCCTATAGTCCATACAAAGTCTCTATAAGTTGTTTTTCTTTTTCATTAAGTTTATTAAAGAAGTAAAAAGACTATGGTTATGTTATATAATGCTAGACTCTAGCATTTCTGAAACCATTTTCTCTGCAATATCCTTTTATAACCCAAAATACTTGTAAAGCCTCAAGTTGACAGGTTAAGCTCTATCTTTTAGAGATATAGATTGGTTATGAGGTCTTGGTGGAGATAAGCTTTTAAGTTCCCTAAATATACCTTGATAACAATGACTTTAGAGTTAGAATTCTTTTTAGCCTTCCATGGTAGAGTTAGAATCCTTTTAGCCTTAAGTGAGAGAGTAGCAAACATTGAATGTATCTCAATGTTAACTTCTTGAATTAGCCTTAAACAACACAAGCTAGCCTCCACTGCTTGAGTTGGATTATCTAGAAGGTTATTGATTTATTCAACCTAATGGTTTATAACCTAACATGATTTTCTTCACTAAATGTCACTTCCTGACTATGTCACTAAAAATTCATTTATAACTCCTTGTAATTAAACATAATATTTCCTAACATGGCTAACCATTTTATACCTAACACCATATCATAATTATTCAACTTTTTAGTGAACACATCAACCACAAATTAACCCATTGCATTTTCTATTTGAATTTCTTATATACAACTGTGGAAAGCTTTGTTCTCATATTTGTTGCTTCCATTATCAATAGCTTTATGGTTGTAAGGTTACAATGTAATTTTTTGGCCATTTAAGTGTTGAGAAAATTATGAGTTCTACCAAAGTCCACCATAATAAAAAGTGGATATTTATCCACCCTTCTAATAACTCTTAGAGTGTGAAAACCAATGACTTCTTCTAGAGCATTGATTGAGATGTGTAGGGTAATTTGTTAAGGATTAGGTTTCTCCCATTCAACTCTACCACCATCCTCCACTTTCTTATTTTTATCCATTACAATACATAAAGAGTATAGTTTTTTGTTTTTATATTTATGGCCTGGTACAAATTTTCATCACACCAAAAACATAATCCTTGGGCTTTTATTTGATCTAACTTCTTATTCTTATAGATTTTCTAGGTTTCATAGTTGGTTTGTAATGGAGATTTTGGTAGGAGTGGGTAATATGTTATTTTAAGAAGGTTTCTGGTTACCAATAGTCAATGAAGATGGAGGTTTTTAAGGTGTTTGATGGTTGCTAGTTATAGGTTAGACTACTTAGTTAGTGGTTTATAAAGGAAGTTTGGAATAATTCTGGTGGGATCTTTTGTAGCCTAAAGTGTTTTCTTATAAGCATGCTAAGTAAGCTTGTTTTAGGGCTTTAAGTTCAAACATTTTCACTAGATTTATGACTTTCACCTCTAAACCCCCCCATGAAAAACAATAAAGCTTACTTCTTGTTAATTTATTTCTTGTTCCATAGCATAACAAAGTCTTTAATGTAAGCCTTTAGATCTCCCATTTGTTTAAGATCTTTAAGTTTTTCTAGTGGATCTTTCTAACCTCCCAAACCTACAGCATATTACTTTCATATATTCACCCCAAGTCACCACTTGGCTACCTTTATTTCTCATGAAGTTTTAGTGCCAGTGAAAGGACATTCCATCAAGATAGTATAGGGTTAACTTAAGCTTCTCAAAATCAGCAACTTCTTCTATGTCAAAACATTAATTTCACTTGTATAACAATTTGTGTACATCATCGCCATCAAAGTTAGAGAAGTCCTGTTTAGATTTATATACCTTGTAAGGGTAGTAGTTACCTTCACAAGTCCAACATGATCTTGTAGTAGATCCTACTTAATTAGAGGTTTAATGATCTTTTATGATACTCATTTTTACTATAGAATGGTTGTAATTTATGTAGAATAGAGCTTTGTTGGTAAGATAACTCACTAATAAGCTTTTTAAGCTTCCCAAACTTGGCTTCATGGGTGGACTTAATATCTTTCAGTTGTTGACCATATATCTCTAATAGTTTCATAATCTATTCATACTTTTGTGATTATTCTTTGCTTGCAGATTTTAAGGATTCTTCTAACCTTTTAAGATCTTAGAATCGAGTGTCATGAGCCATAACCCGCATCCAAATATTAGTGGCTCTTATACCACTTTCTACAAGTTGGATTGAAATAGATCCAACCGGGATTCTATCTAGGTGAACTTAAAGAATGAGAGGCTAGCAGCTAACCCCAAGAAGATAAGAGAGAATATTTTGTTAGAAAGAATAGAGAGAGAGAGAGAGAGAGTTCACACAAATTGTCATTATTCATTCATCGTTGTATTCTTTCTTTCATTTTTTCCAATTTTATTACAAATTCTTATGTGAAAAAAATAACTATTTGTGTTCTCTCTTTTGGCCACACATGACATTCTTTCTTAACAAACTTTATTCTAATTAAAACACAATGTATGGCTATGAAAATAAATCCTAACGGTAATGTTGTCTAACAGTCATTTTAATTTGAAAGCAAACCCTTTATCTGGTGAATGTTCTTCCTTCCCTTTATAATTCAGCTCTACCAAATTCAACCTATGATAAGTTCTCACTCTCTTTAGTTATGTTTTTGGTTATTGAAGTTTTTCTCTCATTAAAAGAGCACTAGAGAGAGAAATTGTAAGGAAAGAAAAAGGAATTCTCTCAACAAAATGGAAAAGGGTGTTAGTTACTTCCTACTAGAAATTTTTTAAAAATGCACTTTTTTTACAATAATACCTTTGATGAGGGAGATATTTTCTGTTTGTTTGGGATTGTTGAGTGTTGAGATTGGAAGTATCATGGTCAAATTGGGTTAGGTTTGTTAGTAATTGGACAGTCGCATGAGATGTGTGATGGGTTAAGAGTTTATCTCATTGTTGATTGGTTTTTTCTCCACTAAATTTCCTGAAATGTTTTTTTTTCTTTTATTTCTAGAATGCCCTTGTTCATGGAAGGTATTTGTTGCTTTATAGTGGGATTTTAGGGTGTTAGAATTTGGGGGTACTATTGTCATTTTCTTAACTTGTGTTTGTTAAAGATGGGCGACTATGAGATGGGCAACGGGAAGGTTTATCTAGACCATTAGATCTTGATTTGACTGATAAAGTAGTTAGCATAATTATCAAACTTGGCTTACCTAAAGGGTTGATCCTATGACCTGTTTATCTAAAACCTAACTTAAGCTAGATTTTATTTTGAACCACTTAGGAAATTGATTTAATTAAACTCATCTTACTTAATCAAAACTCATGTGAAACCAAGCTAATGATTTTTTTTTAATGTTTATCTTGATGTTATTTTAGTTTTTTAAAAAATCATCTTAAATTCTAAAATGATATCATTTAAAAAAAACAATAGATTTAGATTAACCAAGGCTATAGTGATAATTCATAATATTTTATTGGCCTTTTACCCTTAATACTAATACAGAGAAAATCCTACTGATTTTAAAACAAACAAAATGGTGATTTTGAAAATGATAATTGTAGAAATTAATTTTATAATAACTTCCCATTAAACAATACCAATAGTTACTTAACATTATGAATAATTAATAACTACATAATCAGTACTTAATTGTGGGATGTAAGCTAAAATTTTTGTGGTGATCATGTAAACACCATATCTAAATTGAAATAGACTTAAAAGGAAAGACATGCCTTCGCAAGGATCATGTGAAAATCCCAAAAGAGCAAATAGAAGAAGTCACATTCAATTATAATTAATTTTATAGTAGCTATTTATGATGTAAAATTGTCAAGAAATTTATGAAGCAAGATTTGAATATTTAGTC
>Ga0307516_10005765_pt1 | contig 14676 bp, 19 predicted proteins | sample 19_EM_MG_FD_203310 | JGI IMG/M metagenome (GOLD analysis project Ga0307516, IMG submission 203310) | Populus trichocarpa ectomycorrhiza microbial communities from riparian zone in the Pacific Northwest, United States - 19_EM | ecosystem: Host-associated > Plants > Roots > Unclassified | place... | reverse complement strand
ATTTATTTAGGCAGTGCGTAGAAAGCAGCAAGATTCACTCACCGTTTTGCGCGAGTTGTGGGTGACAACTTCGAAGCTCGCGCCAGAATTGATCAGGTACGGTGCCGCCAAGCTTGTGCGATTCGATAATGAGGTGGTATAAAAGCGGAGCAGTGACTTGCTGATATGTGCTTTTATCACTGCCCGAGTCTTGCATACGTTTCGTTATCGGTCATTCCCAGAAACGGGCATGGAGCAGAACAGCTAGGGCGTGGTCATACATCGTGGAGCATGATTGTCCTGAAGACGGCTGCAATGTCATGCTTCTCCTATCCTATCACGATCACGCACTCTCACACAACTGTGTCGGACTGCCGGCACTGCCGGGATGGTCTGCTCCAACTAAGTCGCGTACAGTCGCTGTACAAGCGTTGCGCCGAATGGAGAGATGACTCAGATCTAGGATATCCGAGAGGTTGTAGAGCAAGTTCCAGAGAGTTCCAGAGCACAAGATGTATCATCTTCAGGTTCAAATAACAAGTATGTATCACGGGTGCCGCGGTCACCTGGGCACCCGGCTGACTCAGCGTTCTGGCGTGGTGGGAAAGCTTGTTACCCGGCTCGGCTGAACCCCTGGTAACCATGACCGTTTATGGCATTCTTACGTCAGCTTTTCCTCTGTCGGTTCGCAGGGGTTCGCCGCCTCTCGTCAAAACCTTCGAGGGCCGCGCGCGCGCCGTCTCTTCGTGGTTTTTTTGTTGATTGCCTTGTTGTTGGCTTTTCGGTTTTCTAGTGACAATATATCTTCTTTTCGGCTGCTCACTGCCTGCAAAATGAGCCCTTCAGGCTGCCTGTTCAGAGTTCTTGAGCACTGTTTGACTGGATCTGGCCTGATGTTGAGTTGGTTGAGTAGCTATAGGATGTCCACCTATGACACCTCTGAAGGATAGAATAGGTTGGAGGCAATGGCCCCTCCAAAAAAAAAAACAGCCAAAAAAGCACACCCTTCTGTGGTCAAAGATACTTCCTCTACATAGTATGCACATTGAAACTTTTATTTTTGGCTGCTCTCCTGGCTCATGGCATGGGTTTTACTCATAGAAGGTATCTGATTCTATGTAAGGTACACGAGGGGCAAAAAAAGTAACGAAAAAGGCGGAGGGGACGATGACGAATCGAGCTCATCGTGGGGCACGGCGAGCGCGAGAACACCAAACGCGTGGGCGTGGCGACGAACCGGAGATATCCGAACAGTGATGGGACTTGCTGGATTTGGCAGGTGCCGGACCGAACCGTGTTACCCAACCGGGTAACTGTATAACGGGGTGGTGACGCTTCTGAGGGGTGCCCAGCGGTACCCAACAAGGTTACCCGAGCCAGCTGGTACCCGGAGTTATACTCTATGTAATGCGGGCCCCCGCTCTGTTCCTAGTCGGGACCGCCGCGGGTTAACCTAACCTAACCTATCCAGAGCAACGCTGAAATCCCGATTATGAGACTCTCTTTGTCTCACAGTCAATCCCTTGCATGATGCTACCTTGGGGCCGGAGTCCTCGTTATCTAGGCCCAGAAATGCAACGCACCAAAGTATGGGAACGGGTCCCTGGACCCGTATGGTGAGTTTCATGCCCCAACTTTGACTTTATATAATGACCCATCATATCCCCTGCAATAGGTCACCACCAAGGATTGAAAGAGCTGAAGATGGAAGATGTTGGTGCGAAAGCAGACGGTGCGACTCGGCGAGAAGGTGCGGAAGAGAGTCCTGCTGGTGGCGGATCTGGGGCAGGTCGGTGCGTGCAAAAGTGGAAGATGCGCTTTGCGAGAAGGTGCCAGACGTGGCCCGGGCGACGCAGCCAATGATGTAATCACTTGCACCGCCGCAGCGGAAGTCCGTACTTATAGTAACTACATGACACCAAGTCCCGCTTTCAGCTCGCTAACCAAGTCAGCCAAGCCCTCGTCACCTTCCGCATCTCCCAACTGCTTCGCCTCCTCCACACACCTCACGCACAAGCAATCCCCGAACCCCCAGGCATGCAGCTCTTTCCTCCGTGCCTGTACCCCCAGCTGAGGATTCACATATGTCACGAAAAGCTCTTCTCCTGCCTCGATAGGCCGTTGAGCCAGGACCGTGATGCGCGAAAGGGCTGTGCGCAATTCCAGATGTCGCACCGAAACGTTTGGATTGCACGCGTGGTTTAAATGAGAGTGCAGGGTGTACAGACCACCGTGTGCTTCCAAGTCTGTCATGTCGCGTGAGATGGGGTGTCTTTTGGTCGAGGTGGATGTGACGGACTTAGACTCATGCGACCCAGTGAAGTCAAGAAACCAGGATCATACTCAAAAAGATCCCTCTCAATCTCTGGCGTCAATGGCTTCTTTAATATTTTGGAAAGCTTCTTCTGGTGGCCAACACCTTTTGGCGTTCGGAATGCCTGGATGAACAAGCTGTGGGCCTTCTTCCATGCTTCTCTATCAGGTACAGCTTGACCAGTGCTGTGTAAAACATCTCGATTGAGCATACCAGAGTCAGAGAAAATGGTGGACTGACTGTTCGAAGCTGTATTTGAACCGTTCTTCCATGCCCAACCCTGCCCAACTTTGGACAACCGCCCAATCGCGCCAAAGTTCTTCCTCACTTCGCTGCCCAACCAGCAAGATGCGTGAGGCTACCTGCGCCAGCGCATGGAGCGCCATCCACTGCATCTCCTTTGCCAAGGACAACAACGGTACCGAGGCGGGGTTCCGTGCTGGGCACAGCAGTGGGTGGTGCATTGCTGATCGAGAGAGGCAGAGCCGGTTGCAGAACCGATATGGGCAATACGACGCCGAGGTAGACGCAGGACACACCAGGACACGGGGCGAGCTCAAATCGAGCGGGGTGGTGCAGTACCCACAGGCGGCAGACGAAGTTTGCAAGGTGTAGACGTCCCTGCGGGTGAGATGAGAAGGAATGGGTCCATTTTCCTGACGATCGTGGCCATAGAGATGAAGTGAACAGACCATTCCGGAGCGATGATAAAAGGGTCTTCGTGCCAGATGGCATCACCCTCGCTCATGTTTTGAGTGGCAACGAGACCTTTGCCTTTTTTGTTGTCAAAATAGCGCACTTGAACCTTGGTTGTCCATTTGGGGAGGTCTAAATGGGGGATCAAGCGGGACGTGGGGTATACACTGGGTATATGTGCCGAGGTTACGGACGTGGGGGAGTCGTTATGGACGAGACCTGCGCTCTGGAGGACCTTGCGCGTCCGTTTCTCGCCGACGGCCCAGTCGGGGTGTGTGGCGAGGAGGAGGGCGTGCGTTTTGGCGATCCCGAGCTCTGGGTGGGATGCCTTGAGGGCCACGAGGGCCGCCTTGAGGTCATTCTCGCTCGGCGTCGTCTTCGACATCGGTGAGAAGGATCTAAGGCTGCAGACAAACAATGGAAAACAAAGATCAAAACGCGTATTACGCGTCCATCACTCCACTCCCAATGTCTCCTCTTCCCGTACACATCAAACACGCCGGCAAGGTCCACGATGTCCAGCTCGACACGCAAAGGCCTCCCATCGCTTTCAAAGAGGCCATTTATCAAGTCACTGGCGTCCCTGTCGATCGCATGAAGGTCATGATCAAAGGCGGCATCCTCAAGGTGATTCATAGCATGCTCTCCGACAGTGGATGAAACGAGTTTAACGGCCGGATAGGATGATATGTCGTGGTCCAAAGTCGCTCCAAAAGTGGGCCAGACTTTCATGGTCATCGGGGCTGCGGGCGAGCTACCAAAACCGCCAGAAAAGCCCATCGTCTTCCTCGAGGGTGCGTCTTCAACTTTTAAGATTCAGGTTTAAAATCTAAAGAGTATTTCTCACAGATATGGACGACACTGAGCTCGCAGAAGCGGTCAGATCTCTATTTCTCGAATCGAGAGGTCTACTGACATCATTACCGATCACTAGCTCGCTAAGCCCGTCGGACTCCGCAAGTGCGTCTCTCCGCTCATTCCATCCCATTCCCTATCTGTAATTACCCTTTTCACTACAGTCTCGGTAATACATGTTACATGAACGCCTCGATCCAAGCCCTCCGTGCTATTCCAGAACTTCAAATTGCTCTTAGCGTGCAAGTTGACGAGAAATACACTGCCGAGCTCGATTTACTAACTCTGTAGATCAACAGACCTGCACTCCAATCTAACACCCCCCTTCCTGGTTCACTTCGTGATCTATATTCCACCATGTCACGTACATCGGACACCGTTACTCCGATGTCTTTCCTATCAACTCTGCGACAGGTAATTTGACTGCTCATTGTTTCGTCGTTTGGGCTGAAATGTACTCGAGGTCAATCCACAATTCGCAGAAGCAGATCGTCGCGAAAAGGTTCCTGGAATGGGAATAGGAATGATGAGCGCGTATGCACAACAGGGTTCGCGGAGCACTTTTTTTTACCTCGGCCATCTGACAGGAAACTGATGTACCCCGGTTTATGTTGAGAGCAGATGCGGAAGAATGTTTTGGACAGATCGTTACCACTCTGCGAAACGTCCCTGGTCTCTCTTCACAGGCCGCTGCGATACCCGAGTCGGAACTCGCAGCAACTCGCCCCAAAAAGTTTGTTGAGCAGTATTTGATGGGCGAGATGCGCAGGGAGTTGAGTTTCATGCTTATACAACCCATTTTGGTTCATCAAAACTGAATGGTGGCCATGTGTCCAGATTGACGTGTGACGAAGCTTCGGACGAGCCTCCTTCCGTTTCCAACGAGACCTTCACGAAGATCGAATGCAATATCAACATGGGCACAAATTTTATGATGCAAGGCATCTTGAACGTGCGCATAATCTACATATCCTCCCGCATACACTGTTTGAAGTTTGCATACGCAGTCCCTGGACCAAAAAGTTGAAAAAAGATCACCCAGTCTCGGCAGAGATGCAAACTATTCGCAAAAGTCGCGTGTAACGCGTTTACCAGGTTACCTCGTCGTCCACATGGTTCGCTTTGCGTGGAGACAGGATATCGGGAAAAAGGCAAAGATTATGGTGAACCCCTCTTTGGACTCGATGAATCTCGTATAATTGACTCGTTTGCTTTTCACTTTATCAGCGCAGAGTCAAGTTCCCGACCGAGTTTGACGCCCTCGACCTCGTCACTGCCGAGCTCAAAGCCAAGCTGATCCCCGTCAGTCGCAAGATGAAGGAGTTTGAGAGCGAGCGCGCAGAGAGGCGAAAAGTGAGGAAGAAAACGAAAACCACATCGTCTGCGGCGGTTCCTCCTCCCCTTACCGCGGTCTCGACGGTCGACGTCGAGATGGGGGATTCTGTCGGTGTCGTGCCCGCGGAGCCTTCCAATGCGTCGGCCCCAAGGGACCCAGCAAAAGAGACGGTTGCTGGGGGCGAGCTGGAGGATGAAAGTGTGTATCGGGCAAGGGAGATAGAGGCCCTAGAGGCGTTGATTGACGAGGATGTGAAGAAGGACACGGGGGCGAGCGTGAGTGGGTTGTATGATCTCGTTTGTGAGCTTTTCTTTTCTATATTGTTGTGCTAGTTTGTTGAGCAGAGTTTTTTTAGCCATCGTGACTCACAAAGGCGCTGCTGCGGATGCGGGCCACTATATCGGCTTTGTGAAGAAGAGCGTTTTCCACTCGGCCAAGCCTGCTTCTGACGGTTCGACGCCGCTTGGCAGGATAGTGGATGATGAAGACGAGGATTGGTACAAGTTTGACGATGACAAGGTGTCGATATTCCCCAAGGAGAAGCTGCCAACGCTTGAGGGAGGGGGTGGGTTTTCCGTCTGTTTTTGCTGTGGCTGCGATGTTGATCATTTTTACTTTGGTCGGGGTACAGGTGAAGACTCGTCTGCGTATGTGTTGGTTTATAAGAGTAAATCGTTTTGAGAGGGAAAGGCCCTCTGGGTTTCCTTGATATCGATATCTATGCTGTGGCTTGTATCCATATTTCCATCGCTTGAGCAAACGCGTACGAAACACTGACAGATCCATCCATTGAGTAATGTACGAAGTACAGTTCCTCGCAAAGAGGGAGCACCTAGATATTACCTTGCTTGCGAGGGGAAATTAACACTGGATTGCGCTTGTCCATCGCGATATCCGGGTTAGACGTCAGACAGACGTAGTGATCGTTCTCTGGACGAAGAAGGTTGGGCTCACCTAATCCCCTCAGTTCTTGCAATTGGTACTCATGAGACTACGGAGAACGTAGCCGAGCACCAATGCATTCGTTCCCTGTTGATTCACGGGAAGCAAGTCCCTGAAGTCTGTTATAACCTGGCTCTGCCATCGCCAGGCCCAGCTTGCTGGTGAACTGTTTCGCTTCCTTTGGTAACACGACATTCAAGATACAAAAGTGTTGTTCTCGAATCGAAATTACATGCACCAGTAATGCAGAGGCAACCTCTCTAGCTACTAAGAGCGATGTGCTAGTCACAAGCTTTCCACTCAAGGCACTGTAGTCTTTACAATATCGGCCGTCGAACTACATACTCTTTCACAACATCCCACCGCAAAACGGCCATATCACCGTTCTGGTCCCTTTCCAGACGCTTTCGCTGTTCATCGTCAGGGGCTGCAATGACGGGAAGGAATCTGGGAGTCTGTCACATTGGTTGCGAAGCAGATTGCCGCTGAGCTGCGGTGTGGCTGCGGAGTTTGCTGCAACAAGCTATATAGGCTTATATACTTCTGACCCGAGGAGCATCTTCCAAGTCTCCGTCAGATCCTTTTCGAGAGTTGGGTAGGACACTGGTGCATATCGATTCCTTTTCCCTTCGCCTTATAAAGATTCCAATAAAGGCTGAGTTTGACGGGGGTTACAAGGTTTGATACATACCACCATCGTGTAAAAGAATTGGGGTGTAACAGAAATGACGGCAGCTTGCCAGGTTGGAGCATCTATTTTTGAAACTTTTGCTTGCAGTGCAACAAGAATAAGCTCCTGCGTCTCCTCATCTTGAAGGGAAAACATTCCATCTGGATTGTCCAAGAAAGCGAGAATATCGTCGGGGGATCCAGCCTTGAGACCGAAGCGATCAGAACTGCCTGCATTCCACGATACTGGGGAGCTCTGCATCTCGCCATCAGACCCACGCTTCAGCGAGACCAAGGTAACCCTCCTCGACCCTAACAACTCCTCGCTACAGCGGAAGACGTCTGCGAGAGGATTGAACTTCCCCCCATGAACCTCCATGAGCACGGAACTTAGCGCGGCATCTTCAAAGACGAATCCAAGCGACGACTCGTTACGAGCATTGCGAAATGATTGGGCTATCCATCTCTGCCTCGTCGTCCGACTCTTCTTTTCGAAAAACGAGCCGAGGGAGAGAAATACCAATGGTTCGGAAATGTATACAGGATAGTTCAGATCAGGATCGAATTCCCGAGTGCTCGCCAGGTTGTCCGGAAAACCTAGGGCCAACGCAATTACGTCGTGCATATCGCGTTCGATAGGGATGGGCGTAGGTTGTCTTCCCAAAGTCCACCGCATAAGTGCGTCAATTAGGGATTGTGTCAATTCCGCTCCTATCAAATACGTGGTCAGTCCATGTATCAGTAAAAAAGAGGTATTACACTGACTATCTAGTGCTTCGAAAAGGCGGTCCAAAATACATATTGGTCCATAATTTTCGATTTCATAGGACAGATCAGACAAAATGGGGGGTTCAGCATCCTCCAGTTCGATTGCATAGGTGATTTTGAATCCAGTCAATTGTTCAGCGAACGAGGTGAAGATACGGTGGCGCGGAACGTTTTCCGGGTAGAGATTTTCCGAGTAGAGAAGAAGCTCAATAAGGCTAGCTGTCAGGCGGTACCTATAATATCGACGATGAGAAGGAATCTTGTAGCGTCAAACGATAGACATACCGGCCAGAAAACCAATACATCATGCGCTCCAACAATCGCCGAACTGAGTTGTTACTATCCGAGAGAGTGAGGTACCGGCGAATATAGGCCACTTGAGAAGAATCATCCCCCGTGAAATGCCCAATATTCGTGAAAACTCGGGACTGCATACTCTTGTCCAACCGTTTCGGGGAAAAAGAACCCACCGCATTTTGCACTATTTTCATCGACAGACCAGTTCCCGAGATAGTAATCCCAGCGACGATTGGAGATGCCTGAAAAAACCTATACATTTCACGAAGAATGGGGCGCAGAACGGGCCATGAGGCAGAGCGAAAGAATTCCGTCAGGCCGTCGGCAGCCACCTGTGCCTCATCGATCACGACGAATAGAGGTATATCGAACAAATCTTGCCTCTGGGCCGTGAGCGCACGCAGCGTGGAGTTGATAATTTGAAGCATGACCTGAGTGTCAGCATTCCGAAGGGTTCGAAGCACTTGGGCGAAGAGGTCGTCTTTCCCATTGATCAAACGGGGAGGTAAAACTTGAGCAAAAGTCCATCGCCGTCGAGCTACCGTGGCATCTGTTTTAAGGAAGATTTTGCACAAGTTGCTTCAGGACGAAGATCCGCGCACACAACAACATTGCGAAGACTCGGTCTGCAGCCTCAGCATTGTTGGTGAAGTCCACACGGGTTGTGGGTTGGTGCCAAGTACTCGTAGATTGCAACATTTTTGCCGCTGCCTCGAAGTCGTTGGAGCCAGATACTAGACCTCGGTTATTGCACGAGATATAAAGGCCCCAATTTTGGCAAAGCCCTTCAAGTGAAAGGCGTGTTTTACCCGAGCCAGAGACGCCAAATAGATGTCTGGAAAGAGCAGGATTAGAATTAGCTATCTTCACAATTGTCCGGACACCACGAACACTGTATCATTGATGAACAATTTGGTGATCCGCTCCTGGTCTGGACGCTTGCCGAGGTCGTGAAGGAGAAGGATTGGGGTACGGGGCAGATTGGTTTTCGGAACAATAGCTTTGTCTTCAGGTCGGATCGAGTCGAGATATCCGTCCAATTTCCCAATAGCCAAGTATTCAAGGTAGGTCTCAAAGCTTGCAAGTGCGACGGTCATGTTAGCCTCCGTCTGTTCTCGCGAGAGGCGCAGGGGTGAATCTACTGAAAACTGTTCAACAAGGCCATCCACAGTGAAGGTACACCACCTACAGTGGGGTTCAACCATTCTTACTTGTATCTTAGCAGGCGGAGTGTGCGGGGGTTCGGTACCGAGACGAGGTCGTTTAGAAGGATGCTGGAGGGGACCTTGATACTGGATCAGGCTTTGGTCCCTTCAAGCGTGACACTGGACGGAGCTGTTTTCAGCTCAAAGGTTCAATTCGCCTCATCTAATGAGGCACTCAACTGTATTGCCGCAGAGGGTCCAAATTTTCGTCTTTAAAACATCGCGCACGGCTCGCTCCAAGACGGAATCGTCCGAAATAAGCCTTCGACACTCCATCGAATTTCGGCCGTTCTCCTTCTCGTCCACAAGGACTATAACCGCTAGGGCGCCAAGTATATCATTCAAGTGGATCTGGAAGCTGCACCGTCGATTATCCATTTGTCTTGATTGTTAGATGGAGGCATCGCTTCTCCGATCATCATGAAAGGTGAAGAGGTAGGGGATGTCATCGTGGTAGAGGTCTGAGTTGGGTCTGAGAACAAGTTAAGGGGGATTTCGAATTACGTATGACGTCAACAACTGACCCGCACCGGTGACGCACTAAGCCGCCCGCAAGTCACCTCAACATAGGCGAGGCGCCCGTACACAACTTGCTGCCAAATCTACCGCAGCTCGCAAGACAGTTGCCGTATACATTCCCATCCCTTTGCTCCCATTCCAACGTCTCATTCGTGAAATTGTACAAGGTATGTTGGCTTCCCATGACAATCAACCATTGTCGTTTATTCCTTTTGCCTTATCTAGACCGCCAATCGTCAGCCGTTAGCCTTTTGCCTGAGCATACCTTGTCTCGTTGTTCGAAGAGGTTTGAGCGAGTGTCGCTACAAAGGAGGGGCGGGCCAAGGGACAGAGGTGTGCAAGGCGAAGCGACTGATGTGGAGCCACGCCTTGTGGTGGCTTTCGTGCTTCCCACCGATGCCGCTACCATTTCCGCAGCCGAGCTCCCAATATCCAGGAGAAATCAGCCATTTAGTGGATCGCACCGGTCTTTCATCTTGAAAACGGAGGGGCTCAGCGTTAGCACCTGGGAGGGCATGAGCTGCACGAGCCCGGTCTTCCTCTGACTTGATGCGAAGATGGGGGGTGTCACATGTCAAGTCTCGAAGGGAGCCTACTTGGATGCTGAGTTGTATTCTCCCTCCTCGCTCTCTCTCCTCTTGTCATCCCTTCCAGATCTCAACGACACCAGGATTCCAGCACTGGCCCTTGACTGGGGAGGGAACTGTTCCTTCACCATCTTCCTTTTGACATTTGATGATGGTCCTCCCCACCCACCCAGTCCAGACATGTTCCATGTTGATGTATCACCCTTGAGGTGTGCTCATCAAGACAAACGATCAGTCGGCACATGTCGATGCCTGCAAGACCTCAATGAGCTCGCTCACCTGCGGAAAATTACACGAGAGCTGAACGGGAAACACGCAAGGTGGAGGGGAAGATGAAGGCTCAGCAGGTGATGACAAGAATGGCAAAGGGTGGGTATGGGTGAAACGTTGGGAAGGAGAGCGAGTATGGAGACAAGGCAAAGTTTGAGGCGCTGAAACAAGTGACGAGAGAAGGAGAAGGAGGTGTCGGAGTTGGTCGGGCTGGGGATGAAGAAGCGTTGCGTGGATGCCGATGCCGATGCCGATTCGATGAAAGGTTCAGGAGAGGGCGAGAGGATGGTCTTAATCAAACACGACCCTACCATCGACGGTGAGGAAGAAAACGAAAGCCACATCTTCTGCCCCGGTTCTTCCCGCTACTGCGGTCGCAACTGTCGGCGTCGAGATAGGCGATTCTGTCGGTGTCGTGCCCGCAGAGCCTTCCAATGTCGGCCTCAGCAGAAAAAGTAAAAAGGACGGTTGCTGGGGGCAAGTTGGAGGATGAAAGCGTGTATCGGGCAAGGGAGAGAGAGGAGCTAGAGGCATTGATTGACGAGGATGTGGAGAAGGACACGGGGGCGAGTGTGAGTGGGTTGCATCATCTCGTTTGTGAGCTTTTCTTTCCTATATCCACTCAAGACTCGTCTGCATCTGTGTTGGCTTATAAGAGTAAATCGCTTTGAGACGGAAAAACACTCTATGTCTATGCTGCGGCTCGTAACCCTGACAGATCCATCCATTGAGTAATCTACAAAGTACAGTTCCTCGCAAAGAGAGAGCATCTACGGTCATCACTACGCTGACCATGGTATACTTAGTAGCTAGCAGGGCCGGCTTCTAACACAAATATCCACCAGGTGCCTCTAACAGTACGGTATTGCGTTTAGATCCTCAGCTACCCCAACGAGACGACCTCCTCCCCCAAGTCCTCCGGTTTGTCGATCAAGCGCCGCGCGAGCACAATTGCGAAGCACGACAGAGAGAAAAGGAAAGCGTACACCGCGTATCCTCCCAACAGATTACGTTCGACGGAAAACGAGAACATAGAGGTCGCCATAGCTGGTGCGAAAATGCGTCCGATGCACACGGCGGCCTGCGAAAGGCCGTTGGTGGCGCCGCGAGATTGCTCGTTGGGCGCCGCCGCGGTGACGATCATGAAAATGCAGCCTTTTGGAGGAAACGTCAGGCAAGATGACAGGTGAAAAGAAAGACAAGTATAATAACCGTAAGCTATGCCTGACACCCCAAATAACAGTCCCATCATTACGATGCCCACCCACACTCCCGTCGTGAAACCAAAGTGTTTTGCCCACAGGCTTGTTGCCGGGAACAAAGGCCATAAGAGCAGGAAAGCGGATATGGAATAGACGAATAGGTGTCTCTCGCCGAAGCGACGAACCAATCTGTCGACAAACAGAGACAGGAGAACCGCAATGAATACGCGGTTGGCGGTCATGATGTACCCAATCCTGAGAGGATCGAGCCCAACCCCACCTATTTCGATCGGCATAGCGAGGAACAACGATATGAGGGAACCATAGGAAATATTCAACACCTCGAGGGCTGAATAGTTCGCCATGGCAATCATGACCGGATACACGAAGAGCTGTCGAAGCGGAACCGGTTCGTCCCCGCAGGAAGACAAAGATGTGGCTTGTACTGGATTTTGTGCCGATGCTGATTTCGTGGGTGCGGTCTTAAACGAGGGTCAGTCTACGGAGAGTTTGACACAAGTGTAAAGGCATACTTCTTTGAAGAAGAAGAGGATGAAAAGGGAAAAGGAAAATATGATAGTCGACGTGATGAGACAAGGTAGGAAATAAGGATATCGCATCCAGAATTGATGAGCGAAGAGTCCCGGGAAACGATCTCCTGGGCGTGAAAAATTCCCGCCGATTAACAAGCTATAGGATAGGACTCGGCTCGTTCAGTGCTCAATGACACTGGAGCGACCACGTACCCGGCAATTGCACCAATTTGCCATATCACGATCATGAAAGCAAATGCTTTCGGTTGATTGCTGGAGTCGGTGATATCACCTATAATGCTCTTCGCAATCCCTATAACCGGAGCGGGTTGGACGATGGAGTAGTATGTGATGAACGAACATACCTACACCCGCATCCAGCAGCCCCCGGAGGCATCGACTATATGATGGTCGAGAGTCAAGAACAAGCACACCGTTCGAGAGAAGAAAATAACCTCGCAACCAAGCTCCAGAACGTGCGAGACAGTCCGAAACTTATCATGGATACTGTCAGACCGAACACCCCTACCAACGCGACGGGCTTTCGACCTATTCGGTCCGAAATCCGATTCCACTGAAATATGGTGAGAAATAATGAAGCATAGTAGAAGGAGTCCTGAAGCGACACGATAAGTAGAATGTGAAGGGTTGCAGCAAATCCAGCTCACAATGAGCCCAACATAGTATCCCACTTTCCGTTTGTCCCCGCCAATGATTTCGAGCTCGCTCACAAGCTAGGACGTGGGTGAGTAATTCACGCCATGATCCGTCACCCGACAGTAATACCTGATTGATGTAAGGTATAACTGATTGAGCGGCCAAAGCATCGCACGTTCGGATCAGAAAGACGACTGATATCTGAAGTCGTGGTAACGGTGTAGGTTTCCATGGCCGGCTGCGTTCATCAAGCAGAGGAGTGCTCTCGCCAGCGATAGGATCGGCGGGGTCCATTTATATAAATACCTTGGCGGGGAAGACTATCGTCGTTTGGGTCTGAGTCTCTGGGAAGCCATGTCTGCGAAACCCTGGTGTTGAGATAACGTCGGTACTATCTGATGGATCAGCAGATTCACTGCAGCACATGCTTCCTGTCCAGAAATAGCTCGCAGCCGGTAAGTAAGCATGGGGCTCGCATGTGACTGCTTGTCGTGTGCCTGGCGCCAGCTACACCCCACACCAAATTTGTTTTGGGGCCGAAACCCCGTGGGAAAGCCTCTAAAAAGAAGGGGATCTAGGGACAATGAGGGGCAGGATCATTCCCAAATGCGGATGACTGACTTATTGATGCCGCTTGATAACCCAGCTTTTTGACTGACTCTGCAGCCTGCTATAACACTGTTTTGTAAAATGGTGAGCTAATTTTTGCGGAGGGTTTTGAATTTCACTGCATCTCGACTCGGATGAGGATAATTCTATTTGTGAACCCCCCATGAACCCCCTATCTGATGACAAATTCAATATTTGGCTGACAGCATGACAGAAATTGAGTTGAAGTCCTCTCGACCACTTCAGCAAGACGAAGTGCCTCCTGCAGCGGTGTTTACCTCGTCGCTTAAAGACACAAACTAGGCTGTCTTGTGAGGTCTCATGGGTTTGTTTCTCCTGTCCTGGAGCTGTGAGCTCAAAGCCTGGCTTGTACCCACCCATCCACTCTCGTGCTTCCCCTTCTTGGTTGCGCCTTACAACCCAAACCACATCACTTCGGATGATCCAAGGCCACGTAACCACTGTCTAACAGCGCGATACTTCCAAGTTCCCATACCATGGATAAGGAGAGGCGCAGCATGACAAGGGGTAAGCACCATCTCGGTTCTATCCTTCACCACCGACTAACAACATAACAGCCCTACCCTCATCTCCACTGCGAAGCGAACCTTGGCTATGGCCACCTAACAATGCGATATGCACCTGACCTCTGATACCCCAGTATGGCCCTCACCACAAAATGCACACCCTTGGACATCCTCAGCTTTCTGGAAAATCCCACCATGTACTGCAAGATGTGAGGAGTTGGGGATAGGACTTCTTCTTTTTATCTTGTACATCTGTCTACTACTGCTGTCACTTATTTTTGTGTATATAGGGGGAGACCTGAGGCGTACCCGACAACCTTTCAGAGTCAGTGCATTACTGGACAGTAGGGTAGATGGAGCTCAATGCGTGGATCTGTCAAGTCGCCCTGTGCTAGGGGACACAGCTGCATGCCACAATGTCTGGAAGCTCTCCCCGGACATCATTGCCATGCATGTATAAACTCGTCGAGTAGTTTTGGGACTGTACCTTTTTTCTCCCTTGTTTCTCTCTCCTACTCTTGAATCCAAAACCTTTTCTGCTTTTCTTATGCTTCGGCATCTGCTCTCCTCACTCCATCTCAAGAAACCCAGGCGCACACGGTGTCAAGAGTCACGACAATCGATCACACTAACACTCAGAATGTTAAGACACACTAAACCTATCACTAGGCTTTCGCGGGCTTACAAGAATCAAACAACAGAAATGTGAAG
>Ga0307516_10005764_pt1 | contig 14676 bp, 11 predicted proteins | sample 19_EM_MG_FD_203310 | JGI IMG/M metagenome (GOLD analysis project Ga0307516, IMG submission 203310) | Populus trichocarpa ectomycorrhiza microbial communities from riparian zone in the Pacific Northwest, United States - 19_EM | ecosystem: Host-associated > Plants > Roots > Unclassified | place... | reverse complement strand
GAAGGTTGTATGAGTTGCGTGGTTATGAGCACATATGTGAGTATGAGTACATATGTGAGTTGCGCGGGTATGAGTAGGAGGACGTATGGGAGTTGCGAGAACTGTGTATATAAGGAGGGCGTCTCCCTTGTTTTGTCTTCTTCTTCTCTTCATGCAACCTCTTGTATTGTATTCGGAATATCAACCTCGTCTCCGTTTCCTCCGTTTCCTCCGTTTCCACCGTATCTCCGTATCGGCAACACTCGTCTAGCGCCGCCCGTCTCTGTCCGACACGTCCGTCCGACGCTGTCCGTCTCTCTGTTCGACACGTCCGTCTGACATTGTCCGTTCTTGTCCGACACGTCCGTCCGACGCTGTCCGTCTCACAGTCCAACACGTCCGTCTGACGTTGTCCGTTCTTGTCCGACACGTCCGTCTGACGCTGTCCGTCTCTGTCTCCCGTTCCCGTTCCCGTTCCCGTTCACGTTCCCATTCCGTTCCCGTTCCCGTTCCCGTTCCCATTCCATTCCCGTTCCCATTCCCGTTCGCGCCCCCCCCGCTTCCGCTCCCGCTAACGCTTGCATCACCCCAACTCACTCGAGTACCTTGAAGAACCGGCACCGTTACAGTGGCGTGCCGGGGACTTGCGAGTCTCACTGCGGTGGTTCGTTCGACGCAAGCCCGGCAGCGGCCTGACGGCTTGCGCACCTCACCGGTGCGGCTTGGGTGTTGGATCATTTGCGGCTCCGTGGCAACGACTCGCTTGGCGGATCGCTGGTGGTTCCGTGGCGACGGCTCGCTCGATGGATCGCTCAGTTCCATGGCGACGACTCGCCGGACGGATCGCTCGATGGGGGAAGGTCGGTGACTCAATGTCTGGGTCACCGGTAGGTGGTCTGTTGATCGTTCAACGATTCAAGTGGTGGGTGATTCCGCTGATCATTCCGATGATGTTTAGGCGATTCATGTGATGATTCCGCTGATGATATCGGTTCGTTGCCAACCGCTCGTCGGTGGGTCGTCGTATAAGTATCCGGCTCGGTGCAGTCACGTGCTGTGGGGAAATTACCCCGCACCGCGACGTGAAAACTCTTCGCCTTGGCACTAGACTTCATCCGCGTTAAGAGGATAACTTGATTGGATTGGACAGTAGCGCTTCCACGTATCCTCCGGAGAGTGGCCAGAACAGGTGCCTCAGTTCTCTCGTCGTCATTGGGTTATGCGATTGGGTTGTTTGCGGGGTTGATTACGTTACTCGACCTGAGCCGTAGCAACGAACCCTCAACTGTACCAGCTATCCTTTCTTCGGCCGCGACGGCATCAAGGCATAGCTCCGACCCATATCTTTCCCAATAGACTCTCGAACCTTGAGGTGCGGTCCTGTAGCGGCGTTTGCACTTTTCCGAACACGAGCCGGTACTCGGTCTGGGGGCTGCCCAGCGCTACAGGATTGGCTTGCAGACAAGCCTCCGCTCTAGTATTCGTTCAACTCGACGTCCCTCACCTTGGTACGGCGTATGCCCTGCATCATAATCGCTGTAAGCATCTCGGATAAGTGGGGGACACGCTCACGCTCCCTGCACTGGCAAAACCCAGAGTTCAGCGCCCTAATCGGGTGTCAATGACGAGGATGTGAGTGGTAGCATGATCCCTCATGTCTCCTGACAACGGGGTGCAGCAGTATCGCCTTGGGACCCTGGCCGTCTGCAACGATAGAGCGATTCCCGACTCGTGGTGTTGTTCCTCTATGCCGTGCCTCTAGAAACAACCCCGCTCCTATTCCGTGATCTAGACTCGCAACTCCTTGCGTTCCCGTTTCCTTCCGATTGCTTGTCCTTCTTATGATGACCACCAAGGTTGTCTTCCTTCGCGGCAGCGCTTGCGCTTTCCCGGTCTGCCCCGGTACTTGGCCCAGGGACCTCCCAGTGCCGCAGAGTCGGTTGACCCGAGCCCAGCCCCAACACTGTCGGTTGCCTGGTCTCGGTATGCAGTCCTAAGACCGTGTGACGAGTCTCCGATACCTTCCTGCCTGGTCCGTATCCGAATTCCGACCCTGTAGTATTTAGGGTGTAACACTATCCCCCAATTCCTAAGCTTCGTCCGGAAGCTATAGGATGGTGTTCTTGCGTATAGTCCTTCAGCTCAGTACTATTGCTCGATTATTGAGACAAAAACCCCGCGTGGGAAAAGGTCTCTCAAATCGGTGAGCCATTAGTCCGTTGGCATTTCAAATCGACGAAACACATAACGGTTCTGTAAGGTAACCTTTGAACGTAGCCTCCCAGCCTGCTGCTCTGGTTATCGAGAAAAACCCGGTGGAAAAAAACTCTCGAACCATTCCTTGAGCCTGCAGCTGTTGAACGGCGTATTCGTCAGGTCGTATCGGTCATGACATCGTATTGCTATCGAATGCCATCCGTATTCCAGGGGACTCTTGACGTCCTGAGTCTGGCACCTGGCGCCCACCTTCCGGTGAAGGCATCCCGTTTCCATCCTCAAATTCCCGGCCTTTCGGCTCATCCATCCCGGCGCTCAGCTCGGGGCGGCGTGCTCCCCAGCCTTTCGGCTGACCGGTAGAGTTTCCCTACTGCGTCGGTTCCCAGACCTTCCAGCGATCATATTCCTCGGCCTTTCGGCCAACCCACCCCGGCGCTCCGGCACAGGACGGTGTTACCCCTGACCTTTCGGTCAACCTGTTCCTGCGCTTCGGCACGGAACGACGTCCTTCCTGTACTTTCCCGATATTCGGCGGTGCTGCTGGGACCGCGAGTACGGAGCCTTTGCCGCCCATTCTAACCAAGGCTGGCGTAGCCTGCTTCGCATGCCAGATCGCCGCAATCGGTAGATCCGTATCGCCCCCTTTCTAGGGTGGTTCTCCGAACGCCTTGAGTCCAAGTCAAGTTTGCTCTTCCGGCTGCTGGACCGATTGTTGATATGTTATCGTCGATACAAGCGGGAAGCTGTAAACAGCGAGCGTGGCGTCGATTGATAGCCCATTACCCGAGATTTGCTCAGCGTATGGTGTTCCGTGGGTTCGGTCGATGGACGCGTAGTACTCGAGTGGGATTCACCTGGTGTTGTGCTCCATCGAGGTGCCGTGTCGCCACAGGTTGTGTATTGCTCAATGGCTGGTGTAGTCCTCCATTCTTGCCCTGCTACAGAAGAATAGCACCGAGCGGGAGCCCTATGCAACGGGCGCAGCAAATGCCAGGTTCTGCAGCTCGAAATAGCTGGAACGGTGCCCGGAACGCGAATTCTAACGTGTCCGGCTCCGCCACACCAGCCTCAAGCAGAATGGGTGCTGGTTGGGTGAAACAGTGGTACCGGCGGGACCCAAAATGACTGGATTTGGCAATTTTCGTCTGGTTTCAGTGAAAACCAGGAAAAACGAGCTCAGCGGCGCTCAAAGTCCGTTGAAGGTCTCATTCGCAGGCTTTCTGGTCAAACGGGCTCCAACCCTGGGTTGTTTTTCCGGATATCCAGCCCAAAGAAAACGAAAAAACCCTCGTCATTTGCCTGCCTTAGCAGCCGTCATCGTGGACTGCATCTCCAGCGGACTTAGCTTGTCTTCGTTGCCACGCATCCGGTGCGAAGGACACCATCATCGGAGCCGTTGGTGGGGCGGTTCCCGCCGACATCGTGAACCGCTGCCTGGACCGACTCCGAACGCTCCTTTCTTGGCCCAACCTCCCAGTTACGCCTCATAGGCCGGCTGGAGGTCTTTCTCTCCCTAGCCTTTCGGCTTGACCACGTCTGCTCGGCACAACGGCCGGCAAGTGGTCTTTCCTTGCTTGCCCTTTCACCGCATTGCCAGGTCCCGTCGAGCTTCAACTCGACCCCTGGCCACCCAAAATTCCTTGCTCGCCGTTGGCGTTGAGCAGGATTCTCTTCATCTTCGCGTGTCTGACTGTATCGCGGTCGACTGGAGGGAGAGTGTGTGGCTGACAGTCGACGTCGTCCGAAGGTCGAAATTCTCGAGAAAGGTGACTTGGAACCCTAGATTATAGTGTGATACTGGGACGTCCGGTCAACGTCGGAGTGACGGTAATATCGAACTAGTCAGGTTTCTCGATAGTCATAAAGGAGATGGGGCGCGCGCGGTCTTCGCCGGCGTTCAATTATTATACATGAATAAAACCCCATATGACAGTACTTCCAAAATCGCCCACCGTTAAGGGATTCACAGCCAATAATCCAAGGGGTTCGGTTCGGTATCGGCGGCGCCCGCCGGCTGCGGCTTGAGCACCAGATCGTACGCGGCTCCGCGGCAATGGCTTGCTCGACGGATCGCTCGGTGGACGGCGCGGTGTGCGCGGCGGCTCGCGCGGCAGCGCATGCTTCGAGACGGGCCCGGCGGCTTGCCAGACGGCTCGCTCGTGTACTGCTTCGGCGGATGGTTCGAGGTGGGCCCGGCGTCTTACCCGACGGCTCGCTTGCAGCGCTTCGGCGGAGCGTCTGAGGCGGGCCCGGCGTCTTGCCTGACGGCTCGCTTGTGGCGCTTCGGCGGAAGGTTCGGTCGAGACGCGCGCGGCTGTCTTCCCCGGTGGCTCACTTCCATCGGTCCGGTTCGGCGGATCGTTCGATGCATTCGGTGCTTGCCAAACGGCTCGCGCGACAACTGCCTCACAGGTAAGATAAGGTATGGAATACGCTCGCACACGCACCAGCGAAGGTGGGCGTGGGCCCAAGCTCAGAGCTACTTATCCTGGTCGGTACTGACGATAAGCCGACTAATGCCCGCACGCGCGTATATCCCTCAATGAGGTGATTACCAGCCCATCAGAAGTAGAGGGTTTTTCTGGCTCGACGGCCAGACCCTTCTATCTCTCTGCATAGTTGCGTTTCCAGCCCGACCGGAGAAAAATCCCGTAGGACCGCCACGGCCCCAAGGTTCTAACTCTGGGCTATCTCCCGCCTAGCCTTTTGAGCTCTTCACGTATCCTTCCGTCTCCTTCCCGATCAACTGTCATCCTGCTTGTGGCTTGCTCGTATCGCTTTGGCCTATCTGCGCTTCGGCGGGTCGCTCGAGGCGGATATAGAATATTCGCCACATGACTCCTCTTGGTCGAGAGTTGCCTCGGGTGTAAGAGCTCACCGGTCCTGTCACGGATAGTCGTAGCCCCTGATCCCTGCAGGATCAGTCCACACATCCTCATTGGTCCTGGTCGGTCTAACGATAAGCCGACCGAACCCCGCACCGCGTATTTCCCTTAATGAGGGATTACCGGCCTATCAAAGTCTGGCAGGTTTATCTGGCCTCAAGGGTCCAGGCCTCCTCGCTCTGCATAGTTGCGTTCGCAGCCCGACCGGAGAAAAATCCCTTACGACTGGTACGTCCGTAAGGCACTAACTCCGGGCTTATCTCCCGCCTAGACACTCTGAGACTGACTAACTCGTTCTCTTTCCGATGGGTACGTACCCCTAGTGACTGTCTGTCTGCTTGCGTGCGTATCGTCGATTCTAGGCGCAGGCTCAGCGGCGTGCCGCGGACTTGAGAGTATCACTGCGGCTGTTCGTTCGACGCAAGCCCGGCGGCGGCCTGACGGCTTGTGCACCTCACCGGTGCGGATTGGGTATTGGATCATTTGTGGCTCCGTGGCGATGACTCAGTCGACGGATCGCTCGTGGTTCCGTGGCGACGGCGCGCTCGATGGATCGCTCCTTTCCGTGGCGACGACTCGCTCGACGGATCGCTCGTTGGGGGAAGGTCGGTGACTCGATGTCTGGGTCACCGGTAGGTGGTCCGTTGATCGTTAGACGATTCTAGTGGTGGGTGATTCCACTGATCATTCCGATGATGTTTAGCCGATTCAGGTGCTGATTCCGCTGATGATGTCGTTTCGTTGCCAACCGCTCGTCGGCGGGTCGTCGTATAAGTATACGGCTCGGCGAAGTCACGTGCTGAGGGGAAATTAGCCCACACCGCGACGTGAAAACTCTTCGCCTTGGCACTAGACTTTATCAGCGTAAAGAGGATAACTCGATTGGATTGGACAGTAGCACTTCCACATATCCTCCGGAGAGTGGTCAGAACAGGTGCCTCAGTTCTCTTGTCGTCATTGGGTTATGCGATTGGGTTGTGTGCGGGGTTGATTACATTACTCGACCTGAGCCAGAGCAACGAACCCTCAACCGTACCAGCTATCTTTTCTTCGGCCGCGACGGCATCAAGGCATAGCTCCAACCCATATCTTTCCCCATAGACTCTTGAACCTTGAGGTGCGGTCCTGTAGCGGCGTTTGCACTTTCCCGAACACGAGTCGGTACTTGGTCTGGGGGCTGCCAAGCGCTACAGAATTGGCTTGCGGACAAGCCTCCGCTCCAGTATTCGTTCAACTCGACGTCCCTCACCTTGGTGCGGCGTATGCCCTGCATCATAATCGCTGTAAGCATCTCAGATAAGTGGGGGACACGCTCACGCTCCCTGCGCTGGCAAAACCCAGAGTTCAGCGCCCTAATCGGGTGTCAATGACGAGGATGCGAGTGGTAGCATGATCCCTCATGTCTCCTGACAACAGGATGCAGCAGTATCACCTCAGGCCCCCGGCCGTCTGCAACGATACAGCGATTCCCGACTCATGGTGTTGTTCCTCTGGGCCGTGCCTCTGGAAACAACCCCGCTCCTATTCCGCAATCTAGACTCGCAACTCCTTGCGTTCCTGTTTTCTTCCGATTGCTTGTCCTTCTTATGATGACCCCCAAGGTTGTCTTCCTCCACGGCAGCGCTTGCGCTTTCCCGGTCAGCGCCGGTACTTGGCCCAGGGACCTCCTGGTGCCGCAGAGTCGGTTGACCCGAGCTGAGCACCGACGCTGTCGGTTGCCCGGTCTCGGTATGCCGTCCTAAGATTGTGATACGAGTTTCCGATACCTTCCTGCCTGGTCCATATCCGAATTCCGACCCTGTAGTATTTAGGGTGTAACAACCTACTACACATACACAGCAACACAGCACCCACAAATCTAACTAAAAACAATCTCTGTGCCAACGGAAGTCGTACTCAAGACCATCTTCATCCTCACCCTGATCACCCTCAGTGTCGGTAATTTGCGGAAAAGAAATTACACGACTGTACTGTGGTTTCCCTGCCAACCTAGCGCTTCGCTGTATTCCTACAACCGGTGCTGCACTGCAGCGGTGTGCAACTGACTCACCAGTACCAGGGGTGCCCAGTGCTGCAGCTTGAGGTGAGGCTGGGGATGTGGCAATGACCGTAGTGGAAGGGGCTACTAGAGGAGTGGATGCTAGGTTCTTGCCACGACCACAACCACGACCACGACCATGGCCACAACCTTGACTCATGCTGCCTGCCCTGCCGTGGCCAGACATGCCGCGTACCTTAGGTTTACCTTGAGTTGCATCCGATGCTAAAGGCTAACCTTCAACGTTAGACTCGTCATCCGATGATGATAAGTCTTCCGCAGTGTCGTCACTGCAACTCGCTGTACCGTCATCCACAGTGGGTGCTCCTTGGGTCTTCCAGTCCTTCACAGCAGTCATTAGGTGGGGGGTCGGTAGCCCTTTGATGGATATCTCGCCATCAGATAACCCATCAATAGGTAGAGATGCACCAATGCAATGGAAGCTTCGAATGATAACCTCTCTCGTCTCACGACAGAATCTCTCCCAAGCCGCACCGACACATCTGATCATCATAACTCTCATTTCTACCACTGTGCTACTTCCCGTGATATCATCTAGATCTGTGACACTGGAACGTCCGGTCAACATCGGAGTGACGGTAATATTGAACTAGTCAGATTTCTCGATAGTCACGAAGGAGATGGGGTGTGCGCAGTCTCCGCCGACGTTCAGTTATTATACAGGAATAACACCCCCCATGACAATCCTTCCAAGTTCGCCCACCGTTAAGGGATTCACAGCGAATAATCTAAGGGGTTCGGTTTGGTATCGGCGGCACCCGCCAGCTGCCTCTTGAGCACCAGATCGTATGCGGCTCCGTGGCAATGGCTTGCTCGACGGATCGCTCGGTGGACGGCACGGTGTGCGTGGCGACTCGCTCGGCGGCGCATGCTTCGTCACGGGCCCAGCGGCTTGCCAGATGGCTCACTTGTGTATCGCTTCGGCGGATGGTTCGAGGCGGGCCCGGCGTCTTGCCCGACGGCTCGCTCACGGCCCTTCGGTGGATGGTTCGAGGCGGGCCCGACGTCTTGCCTGACGGCTCGCTCATGGCGCTTTGGCGGATGGTTCGGTCGAGACGGGCCCGGGTGTCTTGCCCGGCGGCTCGCTCGCATCGGTCCGGTTCGGCGGATTGTTCGACGCATTCGGTGCTTGCCAAACAGCTTGCGCGACAACTGCCTTACAGGTAAGATAAGGTATGGAATACGCGCACACACGCACCAGCGAAGCTGGGCATAGGCACAAGCCCAGAGCTACTCGTCCTGGTTGGTACTGACAATAAGCCGACTGATGCCCGCACCGCGTATATTCCTCAATGAGGTGATTACCGGCCCATCAGAAGTAGAGGGTTTATCTGGCTCGACGGCCAGGCCCTTCTATCTCTCTGCATAGTTGCGTTTCCAGCCCGACCGGAGAAAAATCCCTTACAACAGGTACGTCCTAAGGCTCTAACTCCTGGCTTATCTCGCGCCTAGACTCTCTGAGACTGACTAACTCGTTCTCTTTCCGATGGGTACGTACCCCTCATGACTGTCAGTCCGCTTGCGTGGGTATCGTTGATTCGAGGCGCAGGCCCGGCGGCGTACTGGGGACTTGCGAGTATCACGGTGGCGGTTCGTTCAACGGAAGTCCGACGACGGCCTGACGGCTTGCGCACCTCACCGGTACGGCTTGGGTGTTGGATCGTTTGCGGCTCCGTGGCGACAACTCGCTCGACGGATCGCTCGTGGTTCCGTGGCGACGGCGCGCTCTATGGATCCCTCGGGTCCATGGCGACAACTCGCTCGACGGATCGCTCGTTGGGGGAAGGTCAGTGACTCGATGTCTGGGTCACCGGTAGGTGGTCCGTTGATCGTTCGACGATTCAAGTGGTGGGTGATTCCGCTGATCATTCCGATGATGTTGAGCCGATTCAGGTGATGATTCCGCAGATTATTCCGATGATGTTGAGCCGATTCAGGTGATGATTCCGCTGATGATGTCGATTCGTTGCCAACCGCTCGTCGGCGGGTCGTCGTACAAGTATCCGGCTCGGCAAAGTCACATGCTGCGGGGAAATTACCCCGCACTGCGACGTGAAAACTCTTCACCTTGGCACTAGACTTCATCAGCGTAAAGAGGATAACTCGATTGGATTGGACAGTAGCGCTTCCACATATCCTCCGGAGAGTGGCCAGAACAGGTGCCTCAGTTCTCTCGTCATCATTGGGTTATGGGATTGGGTTGTGTGCAGGGTTGATTACGTTACTCGACCTGAGCCGGAGCAACGAACCCTCAACTGTACCAGCTATCCTTTCTTCGGCCGCAACGGCATCAAGGCATAGCTCCAACCCATATCTTTCCCAATAGACTCTCGAACCTTGAGGTGCGGTCCTGTAGCGGGGTTTGCACTTTCCCGAACACGAGCCGGTACTTGGTCTGGGGGCTAACCTGCGGTACAGGATTGGCTTGCGGACAAGCCTATGCTCCAGTATTCGGTCAACTCGACGTCCCTCACCTTGGTGCGACGTATGCCCTGCATCATAATCGCTGTAAGCATCTCGGATAAGTGGGGGACACGCTCACGCTCCCTGCGCTGGCAAAACCCAGAGTTCAGTGCCCTAATCGGGTGTCAATGACGAGGATGCGAGTGGTAGCATGATTCCTCATTTCTCCTGACAATGGGGTGCAGCAGTATCGCCTCGGGCCCCCGGCCGTCTGCAACGATACAGCGATTCCCGACTCGTGGTGTTGTTCCTCTGGGCCGTGCCTCTAGAAACAACCCCGCTCCTATTCCGTGATCTAGACTCGTAACTCCTTGCGTTCCCGTTTCCTTCCGATTGTTTCTCCTTCTTATGATGACCACCAAGGCTGTCTTCCTCCGTGGCAGCACTTGCGCTTTCCTGGTCTGCGCCGGTACTTCGCCGAGCGACCTCGTGGTGCCGCAGAGTCGGTTGACCCGAGCCGAGCCCCGATGCTGTCGGTTGCCCAGTCTTGGTATGCCGTCCTAAGACCGTGTGACAAGTTTCCGATACCTTCCTGCCTGGTCCGTATCCGAATTCCCTCCCTGTAGTATTTAGGGTGTAACAAGATCGATATTGTTGTCTGCCCCTTCAAACTCCTTGTCGATCTCTTCCTTCAGCATATCCTTAAACGGCCTGTTGAATGAGATGTCGACAGGCTGAACAATGCCAGTACAGCCAGCAGGAACCAATGACAGAGTGACATCATTCTTTTTCAGGAGTTTCTTTACTGGCTTGGTCCTATGCGAGCGGAGAAGATCCATGATGAGCAGAGAAGGCAGCCCACTGAGTTCCGGTAGAAGTTGTTTCAACAGCCAATGGAGAATGGTTACTGTGTTGCACAGGCTTTGCTGTTAAATGAAACCATGACTCGAGGATCGTACCGTAAAGCTTCACGCTTTCTGACTGTCGTTTTACTATCCTCTTTTCCTCGGAAGATCATGAGTGGCAAGATACGAGATACGCCGTCCGCAAACATGGTAAACTGCATTGTTGCCTGGCGCTTCCCCCATCCGGATTGTTGGCTCTTAGCCTATACAGTTTTATTCCCCTTTGTTTAGTAGCTTCTTCCCTCCAGATACTCCCAGGGTAGTGGCGTTTGATCCATCTTGATGATATTTGAGGTGAGATATCGGCCAACAGTGCAGACAGTGTCTTCACTACCATCTCGCAGTTGTGAATTCTGCCAGTTGAAACATAGAAAATTGATGATCATCTCACAGTGCTGTGCTGGTGTTCCCGAGGCTTGGTTTGTGATGATTCGAAGTGTGATATCATTGCGGTGAAGGAACCGAGAAAACCAGCCATTTTAAAAGCAGAATTCAATAGTTGAATAGGGATAGATCTCTGTAAACAACCGCTTCGAGGTACGTTCAAACCACTTGCGACGTACAATTCGTCCCAGTTTTCGCCGCTCCTCAAACGCAACACATAGTTGTTTCTCAAGTTCCTTCCACCACGAGTTGCTTCACCGTATACGTACACTATGCTGATTCGCCTGAAGTAGCAATGCCTCGTTCTGTGAAAACCGTGATGATTAGTAATTTACAGTAATTGCCTGATAATCTTGCAGAATACCTTCTTCCATTTCATCACCTGGTTCTTTTGCTTGAGTCCGAACCGCACTCGAACCTCCTCCTGTGTAGGTTTCCGTTTGCCACCATCTCTATCGTCCACCTGTCCGTGTTCTGCCCAGGACAACACTTGGAGCTTAAATTCAACTGTTCTGCAGCGCTTCACTCTGGAAGGAGTGGCTGACGGCAGAGGAACCCAGTGAGGGACTACAGAGATTGGGTGTTTTCGAGGCCCTGGCCGTTGTTTGGATTTAACTGGTGAACGGTTGCTAGGGGTTCGAGGCATATCGGCAGTGGGCTGTAAGGAAGCTTGCGAGAAAATCGTCATGAGGAGTTCTACTGGCAGCTCGGAGCCTGATACTTGATCGTCGATGATTGATAGTTGCATTGTTCTTTTCAGCCGTAGAAATACCGCATAGTTGGTGATACTTCTGACTGTATCCCCTATCCAGCTGAGCTGAGATACCTCCTAGGCTGATCACCTGACATCTGAAAAACGCTCGGCGCGCTAACCGTAAGCGATCTAGCGCGACCCAGCGCGTCACAACCTATAGCAGTGGTGTTTATAGGGGGGACTTCTTAAGTGAGTTAATACGGTAGTAGAGATTCTCCTAGCAGAAGAAGTTGAATCAGGACAGCACCATCGATAGGTTGCAAATCAGGAGCCAGTTGGTACAAACTTTAGGTCCGACGGAATTGATATAATAGGGAATAATTGTGCATATGTAAATAGCGGGTTCCGGGGTATTGACGACTATGGGAGAGGAATTAGCAGTTTTCGCGGATTGCGAGTGATTTCGCATGCAACTTGCAAGGTGCCAAGCATTTGCTAATGTAGTAGCACAGGTAGTGAACCAGACCTAGAAGTAAATCAGAGCACGCTGATTCACTGGTCTAGCCGCTTCAAGCAAACCGGTAATACCACAACCACCATCACAACCACAACCACAAAACAAGTCGTCTGTATCATGTTCGAAGCACTGAGATGAATGCAGTGAGAAATATTGTGTATATAGTGCAGTTACATTAGGTAGCGAAAAGTTACTAAATACCAGATGGAAAAGAAATGTTGTCGCTGTCATCCTTGGGGTGCATACCAGCAACTCTATCCTCGTTGGCTTTGAGCTCCGGGAGAACTTTCAGCATTGCCCAAGGGTTATAAGGATAGATACCCGTAGCGCGAAAGGTACGGCATAGACGGTAGGTGAAGAGTTCCTTGCGCACCTCTTGAAGCGGCAGCATAGACAGCTCCTTGTTAATACCAGTGATACCGCGACGTGATGCGCTGTTAATACTCTGCCACTAATCGGCTAAATTTCAAAACATCCAGTGGCTGCAAAAGATGTGTAGAGTGGACAGGCAAGAAAAGGCACTTGGGTCTTGATCTTATCAGCGTATACATACTCGGTAAACTCGTAGGTGAGATGTGACTCGTATCCACCGAAGATTGGGAGTCTGTACTTGTCTTCTCTGGTGGGCCAAGTGTGGGATTCGAAGTTTCGCTCCAACCATTGCAAAGCCAGATAGCCGTCAGTCCATCCGTTGGGCGAAACCGCGGTTGTCCAGTGATCCGGCATCTCCCCATAGTACCATCCGCACAGGTGTTTCTCCCCTTTCATGATAACTACCAGTGAGACACCCTGGCCGGAGAGGCCGACCATCTCGATTACGGTGATCGTTTCCCGTTGTCCTGGCTGCAGTAGAAATGCTGTCTCATCCGATGAGCTGACAACTACCCTCATGAAGCGTTGTATTAACCCAAGAAGAAACCCTTTCTCGTCCATGTTGTAGATATTCTCAGGCTTGATCTTGAACTCTGCGATAACTTTCTTCAGTATCCGAAATATTCATGGATGACTCTCGGATCGTTGTTCAGCGCACGGCTATTATCTAGAGACCGACTCTACATTGCCGGTAGTGCTGGATGCCGTGATAGAAACCGCTTATACCAGATCTTGCCGACAAGCTCAAGGTTGGGACTGATTAAGCCCCCCCCCCCCCTGCCAGAACGACCACGATGTTCAACCCCAGTGGAAGGGTTCAAAAGAAGAAATCGCAAGCACATTCAAGATTCCGCCAGTGCCGATCTTTAACGATAGCACATGCCATGCTCCGTAGTAGCTCAAGCCGTGTTGGATAATCCCCAGCGGTGCATGTGTAGACACCATTATTCAAGAGCTTCCTCTTTCGCAATCGTCAAGACCATGTCGTTCTCGTGAGCTTGTGTTCTGGTCTTGGTTTCTCCGTCTGCCTGAATCGCTCGTTGTAGCAGCGAGTAAGTGCATCCGCGCTACACATTGGTTAGCCATGGTTCATGACTTTCTGGCATTTGTAGCAATGGGGAACTGTCTCGAAATAAAAATGTGAGGGCTATCTGAAGACTGCAGCTGCGGCGCTGGTCGTGGTATCACCCCCAAGCGGAAATCTTGCTTGCAATAGGCATTGGAAGTGTTACAGAGTATAGGAAACAATTCTTGCGATCTCACCTGTGGTAGTTGAGCAATTGTGAAGTATCTACCGAGCGCGGTTTCGGTGAGGCAACAGGGGTCCATCCGTAAGAGGTTAGGCCAGTGAATCAGCGTGCTCTGATTCACTTCTCATAGGTCTGGTTCACTTCCTGCGCTACTACGTTAGCGCCTGCGCTTTCGTACGGTTTGGCTCGCTTACCACAGCGCGGCTTGCTGAATACGACGGCACGGGCCGCAAGTCCACCCCTTTTTTCTTCTACTTTCATCATATCATACGCGCGACCAGCGCACTCCTCGCATCTTGCTATCATCCACGCTGCCTGCATCAACCTCACTGCCATCCTCATCAATATCGTACTCGTCGCGTCTTGATGTCATCCACGCCGGCGGCATCCTCTTTTCATCGACATCGTACTCGTCGCGTCTTGATGTCATCCACGCCGGCGGCATCCTCTTTTCATCGATATCGTACTCGTCGCGTCGCGTCGTATTGTACAACTTCCCACTGTCCCTGTGAGTGCTGCGCTAACAATTCACGAAGCTCGTTGATCTTCACGCCGCGTCATATTTGCTGTCGTCCTTGCCGCCGCCGCCGGCAGCCTCACGCCATCCTCATTGACATCGTACTCGTCGCGTCTTGATGTCATCCACGCCGCCGGCATCCTCTTTTCATCGACATCGTACTCGTCGCGTCTTGATGTCATCCACGCCGCCGGCATCCTCTTTTCATTGACATCGTACTCTTCGCGTCGTATTGTACAACTTCCCACTGTCCCTGTGAGAGCTGCGCTAACAATTCACGAAGCTCGTCGACCGTCTCGCCGCGTCATATTTGCTATCGTCTTTGCCGCCGGCAGCCTCACCGCCATCTTCATTGACATCGTCCTCGTCGCGTCGTGTCTCATCCGGCAAACTGCCTTTGTTTCGGTCACGCAGAGCTATGCTGTCTACGGTGACGTAGAGCTATGCTGTCTACGGTGACGTGGTAGATAGATGTAAATTCGATGTAATGAATA
>Ga0307516_10005763_pt1 | contig 14677 bp, 10 predicted proteins | sample 19_EM_MG_FD_203310 | JGI IMG/M metagenome (GOLD analysis project Ga0307516, IMG submission 203310) | Populus trichocarpa ectomycorrhiza microbial communities from riparian zone in the Pacific Northwest, United States - 19_EM | ecosystem: Host-associated > Plants > Roots > Unclassified | place... | reverse complement strand
TCGTCGAGATTGCGAACCTTGGTCTTGTCCTTCTCAAGCTTGTAAACCTCGTCCCAAGTCACATTATCGTTGGTGAAATGCAGCACGATTTTCCGATTGCCATGCATCTTCACCACAGCCTCGAGCGTCGGCGCGTCGGGATTATTGTACTTTCCATTGGCCGAGAAGACATAGTGATCTGCGACAAAGAATTCGAGAAATGCCTTGGTCGTATTCCGGATGCTCCCGTGGTGCGGCATTTTTAGCAGGTCGATGGTCACAGGTCCTGCGCTCAACTCCAGTATCTTCCATGCCTCGACCACGTCGTCGCCGTGGGCGTCTCCAGTCAGCAGCAACTTCCGCCCGCCGACTTCGACGAGCACGACAATTGACGAAAGGTTTGGCACCGATTTGTCTTGCGACTTCTTCGACAGGAATAACTCCTGTAGTGCAGCCTGCCGCAATTTCTTAGTCGGTTTCCCGAGCGCCTGTGCCCACGCCCTGCGCAAGGCGCCCAAGCGGCTCTCCAGCGGACCGATCACCGTCACGTTAGCGCCTTCGATGGGGATTTTCTGCTGCCCCTTCCTGGCCGTCACAACGCCATTGATGGGTTGGTTGTCATTCAGTCGCAGCGTACGAATGTCGGCGGCAAGCAAATTGCCCCGACCAACGCTCTGCATGATCAGTGTCGCATGCTCATCGTCAATTTCAGGCAACACCTCGTCGATGAGCGACTGAAGCGAGGCAGTGGCCGCCTCCCCGGAAAGGCCCGCAGGCTTTGGCCCAACGAGTTGGTCGAAGGAGTTGAACCAGAAGCGGGAGAACTTCACGGCACCGGGTTCGCTTGGTCGTGGCGCAACGAGCGTACTCGTCAGCTTCTGCACACCATTGATATGATCGTCATCAATATGGCTGACCATGCCTAGTGCGATGGACAGCGGCGTCGTCGGGTTGATTTCCTTCAGACGCGGGAGCAAAACGTCTTTCCAGACGGCTACTTTCTTCCCGTTCACCGTCTCACTTTTGGGTCCACCATCGATGATCCACAGCCGCTCCTTGTTGTCTGGTCCCGGATACCGGAGCAGAAGGCAATCGCCGTAGAGCGCATTCAATGCTTCCAGGATCACCATGGTCTCATCTCCTTATTACACCGATTGCAGGGCCCGCAGCACGTCGACAAGCCCGGCTCCCTGAAAACTCGGCTCACGCTTAAGATCGGTCGCTGTCCGCATCAGGATTTCCTTTATCTGGAGCGGACGGCCGATCAACTCCGGGTAACGCGCCATCAACATAGCCGCGGCCCCGGCGACATGCGGAGCCGCCATCGAAGTGCCATCCATACGCTGGCTGCGTCCGCCGGGAATCGTCGAGGTAATCTTTTCGCCCGGCGCGAGGATATCGGGCTTGCGGCGTCCATCACCGGTTGGACCGCGAGCGGAGAAATAACTCACTCCGTAGAGATGCGGATCGCGACGATGCGTCGAACCGACGGTGATTACGTAGTCGGCGTTACCGGGATCGGTGATGCTGATGGGCCGGTAGCCGCTCCCGAAGCTCTGCCTTTCGGTCCCCGCGCCGCTTTCAAAACCAGTGTTGCCGGCCGCCGCAACGACCACGGTGCCAGCGCCGACTAGATGGTTACAGGCCTCGCAGATCGGTGTCTGGCCGCAAGCGAAGCTGTCAACGTCATGAGCCAAGGCAAGGGAAAGATTGACACCGTGCACCACCGGGTTTGCGCGGTCCCGGTTCAGCCACCCGACGAATTCGAGGGCGCACAGTATCGCAAATTCGTCGCCACGCCCCTTGGCGTCGAATACCCGGAGATCGTAAAGTGAAAGATGTGGACACATGCCGATTATGGGGCGTCCGCAATCCCCGTCCATTGGGAGATTTGCGGCAAGGATGCCAGCCACATGGGTGCCGTGATCTGTCCCGGGAATAGGGTAAGGCGGCCCGCCCGTCTCCTTCCTGTTTTCCGCTTTCTTTCGTTTCTTCTTCGTGCCCTTGCCCTTCTCGTCCAACAATCCTTCGTGTCGAAGTCGAACAAGAGGACACACAATCTCCCAGTCCAGATCGCGCGCGTTCTGGCTACGGACTTTCAGATGCTCGAACGCCGTCGTATTCTTCTCGGCGAGTCGTTTGATCAAGTTGCCATTCGGCCCTTGGGCGAATTGAGGATTTTCGGCATTGGCGATGATATCGCGAAGAATCGTGAAATCATATGATTCCTTCACCCGCGACCACTTCAAACACTCGTCTTTCGAAAGCGGCGTTCCCTTGCCGCCTGCCATGCGTTCTTTGAGTTCGTCGTCGTGCAACTTCAGAAATGCAGGATGGGTGGCGTCGATTCCGCTATCGATGACCGCGAATGCGATGCCAGCCGTGTTGATCTCGAAGACGCGATTCGCTGCGTCAGCCTTCACCGTGGCGCGGGATTCGAAGAGAGATTGCGACGCTCGCCTGTTCAAGCTGATCAGGAAAATTCCGTTGCGATCGCCGACGACGGCATCATTCTTGTCAGGCCGCATAAGGTTTTTTGCGCGTTCGCGAACGTCCGTAGGCACCCGATATTTGTCTTCTTGCTCGCCCTCCTGCCCCTCTTCCTGCTCCGCGGCCGTTTCGTCCTGCGGCGGTCCCAATTGATGGGCTAGTTTGGCGAGTTGCTCTATTCCCTCACGTGTATTTGCATTCAAAAGACTGTCGATGAAGCCAACCAGCGCGGCGTAGCGAAACAACTCGATATCGGATCCCCCTGGCTTCTTTTCTTCGATCCGTTTCATGACGACATCGAATTTCTCCGGCGCTGCATTTGGCTTTTTCTGAAAAAGGCGTGTCCACCAGCCCGTCAAAGGCACCAAGTCCCGCACCAGCGTTTCAAAATCAACACTAGCAACAACACGGCTGTCGCTCAGCGCGACCCGCGCGGTACCGTATCGCTGGCCGCCTCCCTGCCCAGCCGTCAATTTTTGGGAATCTCTTCGCCTCAAGCGCTCCCGAAGCTTGCTAGCTATGGCTCCTGGCCTGTCGCCCGTCCACGGTGTAAGCAGGAGATCAACCGCACCATTCGGTAGGCTCAGCCCGTTGATGTGGGCATTGGCGATGTTTTCAGCGAGACGGATGTAGCGGAGCCAGACGTCGGGCATGACTGGACTATCCTGCGTCCGACGTGCGCGCCCGAATGTCCGAAAAACGAAACGCCGGAGTGTCCCCTCGTCGAGTCTTCCTTGATCATCAATGCCAACGGCCTCAGACTTACTGGCCATTACGTTCCCCCGAACTTGAATTTCGCAACCGTCGTCTCGCGCATGGGCAAATAGCGAACGAGCTCATTTATTCGCCACCCGCTAGAGTTGCACGCAAGTGAGCATGCCGCAATATACAAAATCCATTGCGTGTGGCGATGACCTGCCCCTGAGAATTTCCTCCGGCTGGAGTTAGAGTCCGGCCCGACGAAGTGACTGGCGGGTGGGTGGGCGCTGATGCGCCTGCGAAGAAAGCGAGCCGAAGTTGCTCGGTGGGGCCTGGCAGTGCCAGCTTAGTCGCACAAGCTTGAAGCGTCTGGATCGTGGGAGGCCGGATCAGACGCTTTCGATATCCTCACCGTGTCAACCCGTCGTAAAATCTCGCCAGCCTTTGGCTCGAAGTTCACACGCTGCACACGACCCGCAGCCATATCCCCACTCATGTCGAACATACCGCGAACCCAGATAACAGGTGTGTGTGTTTTCTCGGATAAGATCAACCAATCTAGTTCCTCCAAGGTCCGCGGCCAATTGCCAGACTCCTTTCTTATCAAGCCACATCAATGGACATTCGATCTTGAATTGCTTTCCACTCGACAGATTGATCGCCACCTCGATCGCCTTCATCGAAGCGTCGCGGCAATCAGGATATCCGGAGTACTCCGTCTCACTTGTTCCGCAGACGATTGCGCCAATATTTCTCCTGAACGCAACGCTTGCACTCATCGAGAGCATGATGAGATTCCGACCCGGAATATAGCGCGTGCCGACCTCGACTCCTTCGCCAGCAATCGGGACGTAGTTTTCGGGAGAAATGACGTTCTTCGCAATTTGCCCGATCAGATTGAGCTCAACCACGTGGTCAGGCCCGAGACGCGCACTCCAAGCGGGGTTCAACTGGGCAATAGCTTCTCGAACGATAGGCCTGCACTCCAACTCGACAAAGTGCTTCTGGCCATATCGGAAGCCAATTGTCTCAACACTCTCGTATCGGTCAAGTGCCCATGCGAGAGCCGTGGTTGAATCCTGCCCCCCGGAGAAGGACACAAGGGCCGCGGATGCGTTCAATGATGCTCCCATCGCCTGCTCTGAATCCATTCTGAAATTTCGTAAATATTTCCGAAGGTCCCGCGCAGGGCACACTCCACCATAGGATTGTCTCCGATGGGCAGCAGCGAACGTGGGTCGGTTTTGAGGCCGATACAGACCTTCCCGAGGCAATAAGCGTAACCGAGTTCGAAACAGGCCCCTTCATCGATCACGCGCCCATCCATCATAAGCAGTAGAATGTCGCAACGCTGAATTGCCTCGATATCTCGCGCGAATATTGTGTTTTTTGCTTCGTTGACCGCCATTCCGTCCGCGACAAGGTCTACTAATAACGCGCCGTCTTCTTGCGGCAAGTAAACATCGCAAAAGCCGCTAAGCGTGTCGCGAAGCGCAACGTTCCATTGGCGCTCATGCGCCGAAAAGAGCGGCCCGGCAAGGTAAACGTTCGGTCTGTTCGAAATCAAAGCTGACCGTCCTTGCAAATTTGGTCGAGACGGTCAGAAAACTGAAAAATCTTGTAGGGCTTTAGAAGGATCATCCTCGCAATTTCTTTCGCGGTTTGGCCCGTATCCATTTCACTCGTATTGAAAGTTGAGTCCTCTCCCGGTTCATAGATCTTCTTCAATTTTGCCTCTTGAGCGATGAGCGTCTTGGGATCAAACTGAATTTTCTTCTCGTCCCCACTAGGTAGGGCTCGCTTGGCGAGACGCTCTCTAAATGCATCTTCAGACGCCGTCAGAAAAACAATTTGACCGTCTTGAAAATAGCCACCCCAGCCCACCACTTGCTCCCTGAGCCTGACGGCCTTATTCTGATTTTCGGCATTACTTTTCGAAAACGCGAATAGATCTAAATACGCTCGATCCATCACACGGATTGCGGGATATTCAGAATTCATCTTTCTATTTTTTTGTGTTAGTTGCGGGTAAAGAAACTGATCTACCTTTGCTTGCTGTTCTTCCGTGAGAGTTTCATCTTTGAGATACATCTCAGCAGGAACGCGCCCCTTCCATTCCTCGTGCGTCGTGAAACAGCGAAGCGCTTCGAGCGTAGAGGATTTACCAGCAGCAACCGCCCCAACCAAGTAGTATTTTCGGTCGATCTTAATATTGGCTATGTGGCGGAGCTGATCTTCGAATTCTTCATCTTTCACCTCGAGATTTAGCATCTGCAAAAGTGCGCTGATTTCTTGCTTGGTTAGGAAAATCGAAATGAGGTTATAGACATGGAGATTTGCGTCGAAAATATCCTGCCGGACCTCCTTGGATTTTGGCTGACCGTCTTCCTCAAAATAGACGATGAAATGATGATTAGCTGGATTCCTTTTAGCCGCGGCGCGCAATAGGTTTTTGAGAGAGTTGTCGCTCAAAGAAACGCCAAGAAGCAAAAATGTCCTGACTGCAAATTGATTGATGGCAAACTCTGCATCTTGGGAATTGGGTGACAGCAGGATGTCAGCGAACGCATCTTCTGTTAATAGAACGCGCTCGCTTCGCCCACGTAGCTCCTCTCGCGGAAGCTTTCCATTGATATGATAGATGATTGGCGCATCCTTGCGCGTCTCAACCTTAGGCCTAGTAATAATCTCGGGATTTGGACCCTTCCCCTTATCTGCGTGCGCGATCACAGCTTCGTCTACTATATCGTCAAAGTTGAACGTGATCGCAAATTGCGATTTGTATATCAACTCGGCCAAAGAGTGCAGATAGATGTGCGGCTTGGTGATATCCGCGTAGGTCTTTCCCATAACCTTTTCGTAGAGGCATCCATGTATTTTGACACACCAAGAGGCGTCAACTTGGTACCGTCGAAATTTGAAAGGCATACCCGAATGGGCTCTTGTTTCGCTGTCGAGATGGCGCCGATAAGCCATCTCGGCGAGCAAGGTTGGGGTCAACCCGTCGTTAGTGTGCGCCTCCATCCGATCTTTCGGAATTTCGGCGACTACCATAAGACGTTCGACAAGTTCGCCCCACATTGGGATATTCGCGTCTCGGGAGACCCCCGCTCCAAGTACAAGACCCAGCCGGGAATGTTCCACGCGTCGTTGCCACATATGAGTTATCCAAACCGGCAACTGCGGTTGCTGTTTGGTAGCAGTTTTTAGTAATTCACCGGCGCTCACCATTTTTTACTTCTCGAGTCATTTCCTGAAAAAATTCCTTCTGGTTAAGCTATCCAGCAGCGGTATGAATTTTAGATCGTACGCACTGCCGACGTCCCGAACATTCCACAACCCGGAATCTCTAATGCTTGATTTGTCGGACGAATGGCCCAGCCAATTCGGAGAGCTTTCCTCGATTGCGCAGATGTTTTCCGTAAACATCGCAATAAATTGTCGCTCGATGGTAGCCCGCATGCTGCCGGTGCCGGCAGTATCGAGAACGGCAATGAAAAGGACACGGAGGTTGCCGATGTATTCGGAGACCTTCGCTTCAAGCGGGGCCTCCAATTCTGTCACTTGTTTTGGAGCCGATTGACCGTGCCCCCAATTGGGATAGCGTTCCTGCAGCCCGTCGCGCTGAATGATTGCTCGTCCGACATGTAATCGAAAGACGGAGGCTCGATGATTCCCACCTCCTGCGCGCGTGCCAAGATGGGTACGCAGACGATTGCGCAATGTAGCAACTGACCCGGCGGAAACTCCATGCGTCCCAACCCTCACTAGGCGCGGAACGAGCGTCGAAAACTTCGTTGATTCAGCATCGTCAAAAAAGAAATACACGCCTTGCTTCGGAAGTTCCTTTGAAAGGAGATCGCGAAGTGGATACAATCCCATGCCTTTCGCGAGCTGGTCAAACATCGCGTAGGAACGCGAGATGGCCGTTCGTCGTTTTTGAATGCGGATGCATTGATTGAGGAAAACGAGTCTATTTCCTAAAGACAACCCCTGCATGGGTGCCAAATAGATCAGAGGGTCACTCGTGACGACCTCAGTCAGAGGGGCATAGTAGTCATCACCCGCCAACATGATGAGGCGCTTTTTTCGATTGATCGACTTTCTGATCTGCTCGTCGACCTTATAAGCCCAGTCCGACTTGAATTGCCTCGACGCGCCCTTGAGCGTCAGATCGTAGGGCTCGATGGTTTCCTCTGGATCGAGCAATCCATACTTCGCCGACAAAATGCTAAAGGATACTCCCCAACTCTCGGCAACCATGACCGATTTCCGATACAGTGGGGACACGTACATGTTGCGGGCGAGATCGCGGTGCCCGCTTTTGCTCTTGCTGCATGAAATAAGGGCGTGGCATTTGGCTGGATCCAATGCTTCGATATCGCTGCTGGCACGCATAGCAAGTTGAACGGGGGCAGACTTGAGGGCTGAATATTTCTCCATTCGTTTCGGCCGCTCTATGGTTTGCGGAGGGCGACTGTCGATAACAGCTAAAGTGATCATTTAAGTTACACAACGATCGAAATGCAACCAATACTTAGAGCAAATGATATCGCAGGGCTCGACCACCCGTCGATAGCCTTTTGGCACGCTGGGATGGGCTAAGGAAAACGTGCATGCCACTGCCTTCAGGTCCATAAGGGTAAAGCCGATCGCAACTCGGTCAGCTTGATCATGTGCTCCGGAGCGCTCGGCCCCCAATCTGTAGGGGTATTGTTCATGCGGCGTGAGCGCGCTTCAATAACGCATGCTCGCCCTCACCCGCCGCAACGCCGATGCTCTACAGGAGAGCTGGCACGTCTTCTATGACGACATCCGTGTCGGCACGATCGCGCTACGTTCAGGCAATCCCGCCGACACCGATCCGTGGGGCTGGCGCTGCGGCTTCTATCCGGGCTCTAAGCCCGGCTACTGGACGTCCAGCACCGCGGCCGACTTCGACCAGGCACGCGGTAACTTCGAGTTGCCTGGCTGATCTTTCTCACCGATCGCAGAGGCCGACTTCGACGAATATCGGAAGCACCGCGCCTGGACAGCGTGGAAGTGCGCGACGTGGGATTCAGGACGCAAGCTTGCGGTGGGCTACACTTGCAATGCCGTCCGATTGTCATCGGCATTGCCTGCCCCGCGCTCTGTTTGCAACGGGCGCACGACGGTTCGGCTGTCGTTGACCGATGCAGCGGTGAGCATTCGGCGTGCGCATGAATCGCAGGCGCACTGACGTGTTATGCGCGGTTCCGGAGTCGGGAAGTATGGTAGCGTGGAGCAGGCCTTGAACGCCCGATTTGGACGGCAAGGGAAAAGCACGGCCTGCCGGCGTGCTGATTGTGGTTGTGGGAGTTGAGGTTAAGGAGGCATCGCGCAAAGGAGCCTGCTGGCGCTTCGGTCAAGAACTTGAACGCTTTCAATGCCCCGAGAGCCGGCCGCCCTATCGAGTAGCGTGGCGAGTGATCCGTGAGGAGGGGCGACCTGAACATTCCGCTCGGACGCATCCAGCGCTGCGGCAGCAGGCGCCCGAAGACCTTCACCGGCCAATAGTGTTACGCGCGAGGCGAGGCCAGCGGCGCCGAGGCGGCTTCTGCCCGACCACGATCGACGGCCGCGCTGCCTCAGGCACGATCGAGGCGGCGTGCTCCCCCTGTCTCAGCTTCTGACCTCTCAGCGCGGGCGATGACGACTCGCCTCACCCGTCTCGGCTCGGCCTGGCCGGCGCGCTGGATCAACCTGCGGGTATGTCTGGAGGGTCAGGCTTCGCTATCGGAAGCACGAGCAGGAATAACCGACAGAAAGTCGAACCCCATCGGACGGTGATTTCATCGCGTCAGCGTCCGTGGCGGCGTCCGCCCTAGGACGCCCGCCTCTACCCTCGCCCCTTGCGTCGCCGTCGATCCTACTCGCGGCGAGCCGTTTGCCGGGCGCCCGAGGCTCAGGCCGAGCGACGTCGTCGGCTCCGGCAAACGGAACGAAAGCCTGACATCGGATCGACGCCAAAAAAACGATTCTTTCTTCTGTAATCGTGCCCGACGCGCGCAAGTCCTTCATAGAAACTGTATTCTGCCAAAATGCACAGCGGGCTGTGAGCGAGCAAACGTCAGATGTAAACAACGTTCCCCGAAGAGAAATCGCCCCACCCCAATGGGATAGCAGCCCGCGGCCCGCGAAGCGTCAGCACCACAGGTGCATAGGGTGTGAGAAAAGACCCTGCTGGATTTGTCTGGTCCTAGACCCTCGAGCGAGTTCGGTGAAGATGCTTCGCCGCTCGTGGGTCTGGCCAAGATTTCGTCCGGTGGCGAGGTTGCCGATGCCGTGACGGGATGGATCAGCGAGGGTCTTCGCGCCTTGCGTGAACCCCGGCGGCGAGCAGCAGTGCCACCGCCATCGGATCAAGGACGGCGACAAGCGCCAGGGTGACGAGCCGGACTGCTCGCTCAAGATCCGTGGCGGGTATACCGACCACCTCGGCGAGATATCGCACCGGCCCTGCCTCCGCCTCGGCGCGTTTGCGCTGCCCATCAATCTTTGCCTTTTCGATCTGGAGGCTAGCGAGCGCCTGGGCCTCACGCTGACGCTGGGCCGTGATCTCAGCGCGTTCACGCCGTTTCTGGTCAGCGATGGTCATCGCCCCGACGGGCCGACCGAGCCGCGTCGATTCCTCAATGGCCGTGTCGATCTGGGCGATGCGGCGATCAACGTCGGCGACCGTCCGTCCCTGGATCGCAAGGCGAGCCTCGATATCGGCGGTCCTGTCGGCGAGGGCCAGATCTACGGAGACCATGTGGTCGAGATGAGCCCGGGTCAGAAACCCGAACACGCCGATCGCATTCAAGCCCATCAACACCCCAACCATTGCGACAAGGACCAGACGCAGGAGAGACGGCGCCGAGGTCCAATGCTCCGTCAGCCACGCCGCCGCCACCAGCTTCCCGGCCTCCAGCACGGCTCCCATGATGACGACGGGCCAGAAGGCACCGGCAAAGATTGCGGTCAGGCCGTCGATGGAAAAGGTCGCCGAGACGCCAGCCAGGGCCAGCGCCACGATGAAAGCGGCAAGCCTGACCGATGTCGCGGAACGCCGTGTCGCCTGAGGAACGATAACGCCTGTGACATCGACACGCTCCGTAACGGCCGGCGTATTGTCCGTAACGGCTGGTGTTACAGACGGTGTTACGATGATCGCTTCGGCGTTACGCCGGATCAGGCCTGCCACCTCCCACGTTTTCAACCGGCGACTGGTCCGCATCCTGTTCCAACCCCACTGGCGCCCGAGCTCCGCCGCGCTGGCGGTCACTCGTCCATCGGGCTGGAAGCGCAGCCAAGTCAGCGCCTCCATGTCATCGAATGGATGGGGCGGAACGGATTCGGTCATGACGAGATATTGCTCCCACGTTTTGGCCTGCGCGACCGCATGGAGCGCCGCCTGGCTGCGCGCTCCGAAGAACGAAAGGAGCCGGAAAGGAGGAGCTACCTGCCGGGAGCGCGATAGCTAATCCTTTCTCCGCAGCGCGCCGATCGCCGGACAGAGGGGCCGAGCACGGTGGTCCCAAATCGCGGTACGGCTTGGTCGCCGCCACGCGAAACCAGAGTCGGTCCTTCGCGTGTCCTGGCCGCGTGCAGAATCCGGCAAAGGTGGCATGTACTTAGCCACAGCTGAACGACCAAATTGCACGCCGGAATACGCTGCAGCTCTCTCCTTAACGGCTATGGCGATGTCGCCGATAGGGTCGATCACAGCAAGCAGTCGCGACGGCCATTTCGCAGCCCAAACGCACCAACACTAGCCGACAAAACGCAGCGCGCAGAACCACATGGCCCATCGAGCCCCGCCAATGTGCAGCAGGTCTTCGTTCGGGCCGCAGATCTGCAGCCCGACTCGACCCAAAGCAGATGAAGGACAGCGGTTCAGCCGCGAACATCACACCGCCGCGGACGCGGCAAGATTAGAGCGCCTCTCCGCACCCAGAATCGGGTCGCAACTCTGGGTGCTACCTCATTGAAGCCTGGCACTGCTCAAGTCCCGCTATGTTATTCAAAAGAGAAAGACCCGAAGGATCAACGTCCCAATTGGCACCATTCGCGGCCTGGCGGATTGGGTCGCAGAATTTGGGACAGTGCTAGCCATGAGCGCCCAGAAGGCCGCTGCCGGACCACCGGAGCTTGGTCAAGGTTCGCGCCTAGGACGCGACCCGCGAAGCGCGTTGCCTGGCCTGGACCGCGCTTCGGCCAGCCCGGCCATTTGGCTTCCACGCGTTTATGGCTTCTTGCGAGCGAGGCACTCCACTGATCACGAGGCGAAGTAGCCCGGGCGGGCCAGCCTTCTGACGGTGACCGGAAGCGATCCTAGTGGATTGGAGTCGACGCGATGACTTGGAGCGGTCATGACGTACACCGCTCATATGTTATGATTGATGCTTATGTCCTCCGGACGCAATCCGCTCGAGACGCATGACCATGGAATTCGTTCTTGTACCAGGACCTATGGTTCGGGCATCGAGCCTTGAGCCAACCGCCCGCCATCTGCGGGAACTCGGATATCGTACCCAGTTGCCCGATGTTCTGGCTTACCACCAAGTCCCGCCGGCCTGGAATGAGTGGACTTCCCATCTGCTCGCACTCATCGACGCCAGCACCGAAGCGGTTCTGGTTGGGCACAGCTCGGCCAGCGTGCTGGTCGCCGAACTCGCGGCAAAGCTACCATGCCAATGCCTGATCATGATCGACGGCGACGTACCGCCATCGAAAGGAATGGTAGCGCCGATCAGGCCAGCGTTGCATGATCTCATCAGGAGTTTGGCAAGACCTGATGGGAGTCTTCCAATCTGGTCACGGTGGCAGGGGGATGAACGACGCGCAGCGCTCGTCGGTCTCGACATCTTGAGACGTGATCCGGCGGCGCTAACTGAGTTCGAAAGCGGGCTGCCGAACTTCTCGGTCGAATGGTTCGACGACGTCATAGAGCTTGCCAACTGGGATCATGTCCTGGCTGGCTTCATTCAGACCTCGGCAATCCATGATCATTCGGCCGCCGAGGCACGGCGGCGGAATTGGCCAGTGGCACGGCTGCACGGCACGCATCTCCATCCAACCCTCCATCCGGCCGAGACGGCAGACGCTATCATCGCAATGTCGGACCAACTCGTCTCAGGACTCGGCCGTTAGTCCCGGTATTTGGGGGTCGACCGGATGAGCCACGCGCCTTCAGGCCACAGCCAACCTTGACCCATTGCGGAGCTGCACGCCTCTGCAATAATTGGGTCGAGACTAGCTGTTGGCCAAGATGCGCTGACGGCAATCGTCCTGAAGCAGGTGCGTCGGATGGCAACTTTCGTCCTGGTCCCCGGTGCGTGGCTTGGTGGCTGGTGTTGGGGAGACGTGTCAGCCCGTCTACGAGCCGGCGGGCATAGGGTGATTTCCGCGACGCTGACCGGCCTTGGTGAGCGCGCGCATCTGGTCAGTCCGGAGGTCGGGCTCAGCACGCATGTCTCTGACGTGATCGGCCTTTTACATTTCCGAGACCTCAGTGGGGCTACGCTGGTCGGCCACAGCTATGGTGGAACCGTCATTACCGCAGTCGCGGAACAGGCTTCGGCCCGCATCCGCTGCTTGGTCTATCTGGATGCGTCCGTGCCGCAGGATGGTGAATCAAATAACGATGTCCTTGGGCCTGAGCTTGCGGCACAAATTCGTTCAACCGCCAACTCGGCAGGCACCGGGCTCGTCCCCCCAATCTCGGTGGCCGGATGGGGGCTGTCGGATGCCATGCGGCCGTGGGTCGAGGCTCGGCTAACGCCGCATCCCCTCCGCAGCTTAGAGGAGCCGGTGCGGCTTCGTTCAAAAGCCGCGGCGCGGCTGCCGCGGGCATTCATTCGGTCGTCCGCACAATCTGCCCTGTACGGGAGGCTAATGGAGCGAGGGCGTGAGATGGGTTGGTATTGTCGCGATCTGACGGGCGGACACTATCCGATGCTGACCGAATCAGAGGCACTTGCCTTGTCTCTCGCCGAAATGCCCGTGTAGCGTAGCCATTCATCGACGGGAGCTGCAATGTCCACGTACAACGATCAACAATCGATCCGCTTCGATGGTCAGGTCATCGTCGTCACTGGAGCCGGGCGCGGACTTGGAGCTGCCTATGCGCGGCTCATTGCGGCCCGCGGTGGCGCTGTCATCGTACATGATGCAGGGGTCGCGCAAGATGGCAGCGGGTTCGACCCGTCGGTCGCAGACGCTGTCGTCGCAGAGATCACAGCGGCGGGTGGAACCGCCGCTGCATGTTACGAAAATCTGGAAGATGCACTCGCCGCCGGGCGGGTCGTCGAATTTGCAGTGGCTCGCTTCGGCAGACTGGATGTCCTCATACACAACGCAGGACTTGTCGTTTTCGCAAATCTGGAGGCAACAGATCATGCCGTGTGGGATCGTATGATCTCCATCGGAGTCGACGCTCCATTTCATCTCGCTCGCGCTGCCGTTCCGCACATGCGCCGGCAAGGCTATGGGCGCATCGTCCTCACCACATCAGGCCGAGCCATGCAACTCGAGCATGCCGTACCCGGACTTGTCGCGTACTCCGCAGCCAAGATGGCGCAGGTGGGTCTCATGGTCGGTCTCGCCGCAGAGCTGAACGACACGAATATCCGCGTCAACGCCATATCACCTGTGGCAGCGACCCGCGTGCTACGCCGGAATGCGCCGGACCTGAAGCCCGAACTGGTTGCTCCCGGGGTCGCATTCCTTGCCTCGTCAGCGTGCACAACATCCGGTGCAGTGCTGACCGCGACAGGAGGCCGGTTCTCGGCAGCGTGGTGGGAAGGCAGCGACGGATTGGATCTTGGTCCCAAACCTGCGTCCCCCGAGGACATCGCAGCTCGCTGGCCGGAGATCGCCGGGTCTCCGCAGTCGCTCAGCTGAGTTAGACGGGTTGGCGTTTCGGTCGTTTCGCTGAGAGCTCTTAGATGGGCGAGACCCGGCCCGTTGACGGGTGGCCCTTCCCCTTGTCATTGTCGAGCCCCTGCCGGGCAGCCTCAGCGCTCCCGCCAGGGGCCATTTCGGCGCGCTTAGGGCGGGTTGGAGCCGAAGGCGTAACCCGCCTCTTCACTATCGGCAAATGACGGGACGCGATTTGCAATTCGCTCCGGGAGCTCACCACCGGCGTCCCTGCCACCCGTTCGATCGAGGAAATCCCCGAGATTCTTGACGACGTGCGCAGAACATCTGGCCTGGGGTGGAGCGGTGCAAACTGCAATTGCCGATCGACCGGGTCTTTGCCTTCGACAACATCGCCTGAGGCCGCAACACCCGAGTTCTGGTCAGCCGCCGAGGAGACAAGCCGTGGTGTGTTGAACGGCTTAACCTCGTGATTTTTTTTTGGCGAACGAGACTGTGCCGCGTGCAGATGGACCGACAGCTTTAGCGGTGTGAAGCAGTCGACGTCGGACCAGGACAGCTCGACAGCATCTGGCACGAAGCGGGAAGCCCGGGATATTCCGAAGCTGGGGATAGGCCGGCTGTG
>Ga0307516_10005762_pt1 | contig 14677 bp, 22 predicted proteins | sample 19_EM_MG_FD_203310 | JGI IMG/M metagenome (GOLD analysis project Ga0307516, IMG submission 203310) | Populus trichocarpa ectomycorrhiza microbial communities from riparian zone in the Pacific Northwest, United States - 19_EM | ecosystem: Host-associated > Plants > Roots > Unclassified | place... | reverse complement strand
GAGCGAGCTGTCGGCGACGGTCCTATGGAGATCACATAGTAGAGGTTATTGGTGACGTCGTCGGGAGATTGCAGCAATCTTGTCAAGTCGCGAGACGATAGCATATTGATCTCGGACTTGACCATCTCGTGGTATCTCCCCGGGCTGTCGGCGTGTAGGAACAGATACCACAGAGGTGCACCGTATGTGACATGCAGGTGCCACAGACTCTCCTCACTCCTCAGGGGGACTGATTGGATGAGATGGCGGCTGTGGAAACGTGGGTATTGTGAATCCACAGGGGTAAGCTCACCTACACTCGTAGCACTTCCGAAAAGGTCCATGGTTTCATGTAGAAGTGTTTGGTTGGTATGTTCTTGAACCACCGGTGGCATGCAGGACGAGGAGGCGCCGCTTCGACGACGAAGAAGGGACCTTTCCTGAATGCCGGAGCGGGTTCGTGCAGGTCCCAGTTGGAGGCCACAAGAGCCCAAATCCTACCGAGAAGGCCGTGTTCTTTCGGCGCCAATGGGGTGTAAGGACCCCCCTCGTCGAGCCGTCCAAACTCCTTCACCCCTCCCTGGTGGAAAAGCAGGGCGCGGCCAGGCCTGACCTGTAGCGCGGTGGGCAGCCTAAGTGCGAGGCGTCGCAAGAGAAGACGAAGTAGAAAGGTAGATTTCCCTGAAGAAAGACTCAAAGACCCCTACAATGACCAAGGGGAAAATGGACGAACCCATGCCCGGTTGACCGGTAACCAGAAACGCAGGATACATCTTCGGGTCTCCACAGGCAGATATGGCAAGTTCTTCGGCTTCCTTGTACTCATTGGGTCGGACGAAGATCTTCTCGCATTCGATTTCAACCCAACAACAGTCCAGAGCTTTCGGTTTGAGCATCACATCACAATAGTCGGGTACGACGTCAGGGATAAGAGGTCATCGATAGGGCGGGCCTCTCTTCACTTTCTCCCTTGTGTCAAAATGATCCAGATCCTTGTCCCAGGCAGCCTCCCAAAATTCTTCCCATTTTTCACCCCTGAGGTGCTGGAGTTTGGGGCTCCTGTTCGCCGGGTTACAGAGAGACCCGATGAGTTTTTCTTGATGAGGAGCGTAATCCTGGAGAGACCTCAGAGTGGCGGGGCTCGGGCGGGACGACATGGTGGTAGAGGACAACGTTACCCCGTGCCGTGACTGTCTCCCCTAAGAAGCCCAACGGCCGGCCAGTAGTGATAGGGCCGAGCACAAACCGACCATATCAGCTACGACCGAGATAAAAATGTCGCCAAGTCCACAGACGGGTCCCTCGGGCCTGGACTAAGTATACCGTCACGGTACAAAAGCGCACAACCCTTCATTTCGTCTAACCTACTCAGAACTTGACATACGCACTCGCATAGCTGACGCTCGAATCCTTAATGCCAAAACACTTGCTGCTCTGCTCATACCTCACCCACTTGATCTCAGACGACCTACCCCCTTTCTCCAACTCGGACAGCGCACCAAGGAGGACCCCGATCGGATGGCGGCCGCAGATCGTGTTCTTCGTCCTAGCAAGATATTCGGTAAAATCGTGATGAGCCTGGCAGGCTTTCGAGGGAGGGAGGGTCAACAGTTCCATCGCTTCGTGGTCCAAAGCCGAAATCGATTGGTGGATCGGGTGGTCGACGGAAGGGGGTGGGCCACCACGGGAGAGACGGACAGCACCCGCGGCACTGGGCGGCACTTGTGGATAGTAGAAGGTATACGAGAATCGTGTTCCCCTAGTACGTACGGTTCTGGTCACCAGGAAACCGGACGATGTGACACCGCACGCACCAATGACAAAAATCGCTGGAAACAACGCAAAACGTGTCCTCTCTGGCGAGGAATGGTGCGATAAGTTGCCCGAATTGGGCTTCCGTCTCGCGATCTATTGCACCGACGAGGATAGGAACGATGGATATATCCAACCTACAGGGACGGTCAGCCAAAAGTTGCAGACACGGAGTCGCACCCCTCACCCTTCGAACACCTTGCGCACATAAGGCAGGTGCATTTCAATGCTATGCTCGTCTTCGTCGGTCTGTACATCCATATCACCAAAGTTCCCGGTGGCACGCAATTCGGCGATGGCTGTGGACCGCGTTCCTCAATCACATCACAAACGGCAATGGGGATGAGACCAACTCTCTAGGTCAAGGGGGAGATCCCCAATGGGGGTCGCGTACGTCTTGCATTTGGATAACGCGCAGCCGTTCAGATAAACATGGTGTGATGGTCCGAGAACAAACACTCGCTTTCTGAGGTTGCCCATAAGCGAGTGACGTGAACCCAAATAATCGGATAGAACCCACATCCCAGTAGTATCGATGCTCTTGTAGGCCCAAGCGGCGGCAGGCCCAGAGTACGAGTATCCTGCGTGGCTAGATTCGATTTCGGTAATCAATTCCCGGACAAAAATCGACACCGGGTGCGGGCGTACGGAGCAATGACAGCCTTGCATCCTCTAATAGGCGGTGCATAGTCCTCCTGAGGTTCCGGGTTCACAGCGGAGATCCAGCCATCTAGTTGACGACTCAGCTGGGCCCCTGGGGTGCGTTAACGATAATCGGATCGGAGGAGCCCTAGAAAACGCACCGTCCCCGGTATACCAAGAATCTGCGTGAGTGGCGGTTCTATTGTCCCAAACTTAAAGGTATCTCCTTCATTTCAACTCGGAGGGGACCTACCTGGTGGTCATCGGTTGTGATGGAAGTGATCAAGGAAAGCGCTAGCCCAGACGAGATACTGCATAGCATTCACGGGACAATACATGATGGTAGAAAACGACAGCGAACTGAAAGCCTCAAAATTACTCCTCTGACCTCAGACGAGCGGTCGGGTTCGTCACTTTGACACCCAAAACCTTTGCCCTGAAACAAAGAATCAGCCAAATGAACTCCCGAGAATTTTTGGGTTCGCAGACATACCGCTCCAATATAACGGTTCGGTTGCGGCTGCTCACGTTGTGAGCGATCTCGGCAGCGTATTTGCCATTGTGCATCAGCAGAAGGTCGACCTCCCGGGCGTTGTAGACCAGGAACTTCTTTAAACCGCTGGGGAGGAGGTGGCGTGTCTACGATGTGGAGTAAGATCCACGTTCGGTGAGAAAAATTTGACCCTCTGACTTTCTTGTTGCTGCCGTATCCAATCTGGCGGGTGACGTCAAAGCGGGGAAGTAGTGCAATCGCAGTATGTACGAACCTTGGGCATAGCAGCCTGGCCCTTGAACCGCCTGCGAACCCTGTTGTCAATACCCTTTGGTTTCCTCCAGCTCTCCTTGACGCTCTTGTAGCGGTCGGATTGGTGGCGCCTGGAAGGGGATTAATGGAGAGGAAGACCTTGGGGGATGGCGTACGCACTTGAAGCGCGTCGTGCGTTTCTTGACGATTTTAATGGTGGCCGCCATGGGGTTCTGTGAAAAGTCGTCAATGATCAGGTGGTATAGCCCATCCGATGGGTACGAGGTGCATCCAGCGATTCCGACCGCCAAACCGCCAGCATGTCGGTATCAAACGATGCAGAAACGACCTCGCAACCCATCGTTAGGGACATTGGGATAGACGGTACGCACAGTTTTGAGAGATCCTGAGGGTCACGGGCTTGGGGTGTGGATTGTCGGTAAGCCACCGAATGATGGCGGGACACCGGACACCGCGCTCCGGTTGCTCAGGCATTTCCGGCCGTAACGCCGGACACAATATTAATAAAGGCCTCTGACGGTGACCACCAGCATCGGACCATCGGTATGGGGAAGGCACGACGACCAGGCTTATGGACGCAAAGTACCTAGATATTCCGTAGGTCAGGCTACTTGGGGAAAGGTTCGAAATACACTCGGTAGTAGTTACCCAGTGACCGTGTCGGATTGGGGAGGGGGGATAAATGTCAGCAGCCGTTCCCCCGCGATTTTCGTTTCTTTGCCCGCTCTCCATCTCTTCTCCTCCCCTCTTCTAATTATCTTCTCTCTATCCGACCTGGTTGTTCACTCCCATATTTTGCTCTTCGTCCATCCAAACATAATGCTCAATGCTCCCCTCTCCCCGTCCGCCGTAGACCTCGCCTTCGCCGACGAGGATTGGCCCAACAACCGCACCTTTACCTACCGGCCCGCCAGCGTTGGAAACAGCTGGGGTGTCACCTCAATAGGTCGTGGATTTGACTGGAAGCCGAGAGAAAGGGAGGCAATCGCCGAGGCCACAGACGATGTTTACGACACATCTCAACTTTTCTTTGCCACCCCTTCCCCCGACCCTTCCAACTCCGAATCAGACCGGTTTTTCTTTTACGACCCATCAGTTATCGAACGCTCTGCCAATCTCCCATCTCCTCAAATGTCTCATCCTTCATCACCAGCGATTTCACGACGGTCGTCGGTCGCTAAAAATCCTGCTGCCAATCTCTCAAACGACGCTCTCTCGTATCCACCAGTTTTCGAGTCCCCCATCTCATCCAGGCCCCTGACTCCGATTAGCGGCCGAACCTCTCCGGACACTTCAAGCATCACACTTTCACGCAGGAACTCTCGCGCATCGTCTTCACGCTCCCGCCCTCGCAGGCGATCTTCGCAACAACGTGTCTCACTTATTGCAGGCCGAGTCTCCATCGCTCAGATCGAGCCTCCCTCGACACCACCTACTTCGACCAGGCTCGTACGCTCGAACAGTGCCGCAAGCTTCCTCAGTGTCGCCAGCGTTGGAGCCCCCACCCCCAACAGCGAGCCCAGTCCTTTCCTCACCGAGCGAAGTATTTCAGAATTCGTTGTCGAACGTGAAATCGGCAGGGGTGCGTATGGTCTCGTGAAACGTGCGAGGGAGATGGAGCTTGACGGTACATGCGGAGTAAGCTTGTTCTCAAATTTCCAGCTGTCAAAAGCTGACCCGCCCGGCCCCAGCCCCCCGTGATCATCAAACAGGTCATCAAGATTCGTATTCTCGCGGACTGCTGGAAGCGGCACCCCAAGTTCGGAACAATACCCATAGAAATTTACGTAATGTCGTCCATCTCCGCGACATCTTATACACTCCCAAGTCGCCGGCCGTGGGATCCCGCTCGACTTTTGGAGCCCGGAACCAACAACCCTCACGACTACTGGGTCGAGGGTTCACAGGTCAAGGGCCACCCCAACGTTTGCCCGTTGCTGGACTTTTTCGAAGACGTCAACTACTATTACCTTGTCATGCCATGTATCACCCCAATCGACATGGAACCGGCTCCTCCATCCGATCTCTTCGAACTCGTGGAAGGTTATCCAGATGGTCTCCCTCCACACATGATTAGGTCCTACATTGGCCAGATAGCTGATGCCCTTTACTTCCTCCATTCCCAAGGAATCGGTGGGTCATCCTTTGCTCACCATCCGATCTCTCGGACTGACGAACGTTCCCGGTTTCAGTCCATCGAGACATCAAGGACGAGAACGTAATTCTCGGTCCGGGAGGCCGATGCCTGCTCATTGACTTTGGGAGTTCTGGGCTGGTCAAAAAGGGCGGCTGGGATACTTTCAGTGGAACGTGGGTCGCTCCCCCAATGTGAAACGTATTTCCCGGATGACTGATAAGAAACCCACTAGCTTGGATTATGCTGGTCCAGAAATCCTCCGAGGTGAACGTTACTTCGGAAAAGAACAAGACGTGTGGGCGTTTGGCGTTGTCGCCTACGTGATGATTGTTGGGGAATGTCCGTTCTTGAATGCTGCGGACGCTCAAGAAGGACTGGATTCGCCGTTTTCCAACGCCAGCATGTCGCTGGACGATCGTTGTGCCGAGGACAAGGAACAGGAAGGAGTGGAGGAAGACGGCGGTGGGGCGCTCGGAGATGCCGCAACGCTGGTTAGGGCATGCCTCGCCTTAGATGTCGCAGCCCGGCCAACGTTCGAGAAAATTTTGGACTCACGGTTCTTGAGGGGAACCGGAGGCTGGTAATCCCTGGTTGGAATGGTCGGAACACAGATTACACCATGTAAGTTTTCCCCGTGACTTGCATTGCGTCCATGTCGTGATCAAACTCATGACCTCCGTTGATCTCACAGGGTACCCTACGCTCTTCTGGATTTTGTAACGGTCGCATCGGTGTTCGTTCGGATAATATAACTTATCGAAACTGTCTCTACGTGTCCACGTCGCTGTGGTCGGCTGTTGTGTGTAATAGTTATCAGCTATCAAGTCGTTTCCCACGTGAACCCACCTGCTCTGCCGGATACAAATTTTTATCTTGACTCGTCCTCTGCTCTCCTTCCTCATACCCCCATCTCTCCCTTCAACCTCTATTTTCTTCTCTTTCGGTGAGTCTGTCCATCCTCTCCCCTCCTCCCAATGGCGATGGCGAAACCCCCCGCGATCCCCTGGCATCGCGCAGGATCGCTTTGATCTGCCTTGGGTTTCCCTTCAACGCCTATCATCGTTTGTGGGATACCAACGCCTTTCTACCTTAGATCTTTAAAATGGGAAAGGAAAAGACCCACGTCAATGTCGTTGGTGCGTCCCCTTCTGCGTTTCGTCGCGATTGACAAACATTGTCTGATCGCCCCTCGTTCCCATTCCCCTTCACAGTCATCGGACACGTCGATTCCGGAAAGTCCACCACTACCGGACACTTGATCTACAAGTGCGGTGGTATTGACAAGCGTACCATTGAAAAGTTCGAGAAGGAAGCCGCTGAGCTCGGCAAGGGCTCCTTCAAGTATGGTATGTTGCTATCGCTGTCCATCAGTCCTGAACCTTCCTGATATCCGTGGTTGATATCCGTGGTTGACTGTAGCCTGGGTCTTGGACAAGCTGAAGGCCGAGCGTGAGCGTGGTATCACCATCGATATTGCCCTCTGGAAGTTCGAGACTCCCAAGTTCATGGTTACTGTAGGTCCCACTCACTCGTCTTCAAACTGTAGCGTCTTAGCCGGGGCAAAACTTAGGTCATCGACGCCCCCGGACACCGTGACTTCATCAAGAACATGATCACTGGTACCTCCCAGGCTGATTGTGCCATTCTCATCATTGCCGCTGGTACTGGTGAATTCGAGGCCGGTATTTCCAAGGACGGTCAGACCAGAGAGCACGCTCTGCTCGCTTTCACCCTCGGTGTAAGGCAGCTCATCGTCGCCGTCAACAAGATGGACACCACCAAGGTACGTGCAACATCGCAGTGAGAGGGATCGGAACTCATCCGACACGCAGTGGAGCGAAGAGCGTTTCAACGAAATCATCAAAGAAACCTCCAACTTCATCAAAAAGGTCGGTTACAACCCTAAGGCCGTTGCCTTCGTCCCCATCTCTGGATGGCACGGAGATAACATGTTGGAGGAGTCCCCCAAGTGAGTTATTGTTTACCACTCAAGGGTGATCCTTTCACTTACGGGTCATACCCAGCATGGCGTGGTACAAGGGCTGGACCAGAGAGACTAAGTCCGGCGCGGTCAAGGGCAAGACCCTCTTGGACGCCATCGATGCCATCGAGCCCCCTACCCGTCCTTCCGACAAACCTCTCCGTCTCCCCCTCCAGGATGTGTACAAGATCGGTGGTATCGGAACGGTGCCTGTCGGTCGTGTCGAGACTGGTATCATCAAGGCCGGCATGGTCGTTAACTTCGCCCCAAGCAACGTCACTACTGAAGTAAAATCAGTTGAGATGCACCACGAGCAACTCGAGTCCGGCCAGCCTGGTGACAACGTCGGTTTCAACGTCAAGAACGTCTCGGTCAAGGATATCCGTCGTGGAAACGTCGCCTCCGACTCTAAGAACGACCCCGCCAAGGAGGCTGCTTCCTTCAACGCCCAGGTTATCATCCTCAACCACCCCGGTCAAATCGGCCCTGGTTACGCCCCCGTCCTGGATTGTCATACCGCCCACATTGCCTGCAAATTCGCCGAGTTGATTGAGAAGATCGACAGGCGAAGTGGAAAAGTTCTTGAACAGTCGCCCAAGTTCGTCAAGTCTGGTGACGCTTGCATTGCCAAGCTCGTCCCCAGCAAGCCCATGTGCGTTGAGAGCTATAACGAATACCCTCCTCTCGGTCGGTTCGCCGTTCGTGATATGAGGCAGACCGTTGCTGTCGGTGTCATCAAGTCCGTTGATAAGACAGAGAAGGGTGGCAAGAGTGAGTACCATTCCCTGGATTTGTCGTTCTGGCTGTCTAACGGGGTTTTCAGTCACCAAGGCTGCCGAGAAGGCCTCCAAGAAGAAGTAAACTGGGGGTCCACTCTTGCCAGACTTGTATCGCTTACGACTTTCCTTGTTTTCTCTCTTCCTACTTGCTCCGGTATCACTGGCGGTAAAACTACCATGTTGTACACTTGTGTAACGGAGATAATCTGCGTAGATAGCCACGAATGCAACCTGTATAATAAGCTCCCGTGTGGTCTGGAGCCTGTGCTGAGGGTGGAATCGCAGACTCTTCAGAACAAGAGCGTTCGGGATTATGAGTTTTATTGAGGGTGTTTTTAAGTATAATGGCGTATGTCTAGGTCTAAAGGTCCCCCTTAACCGCCTTGGAAACGCTCTCAGCAAAGTAATCGATGTTACCACCGTTTAAACCGGCCATGGATATCCGACCATCAGCGGTCATGTAGATGTGGGCCTTCTCAGCTAGGGTTTTGGTCTGGGGTGGGGTCAAACCAGTGAAACTAAACATTCCGATCTGGCTCTTGATGTGACCCCACTCTCCAGGAGTGTTATGAGTGGAGGTCAAGAGGTCGTAGAGCCTATCGCGCATGCTGATGATCCTGTTGGCCATGAGCTCGACCTCAGACTCCCACTCCTTGTAAAGGTCCTTGTTGGCGAGAATGGTGTTGGCGATGCGGGCACCGTGAAGGGGAGGGTTTGAGTACATTGGCCGGACGAGGATCTTCAGCTGACTCTCGACGCGAGCCTTCTCTTCTGGGTTTGCGGTGACGAGAGAGAAAGCACCAACGCGTTCGCCGTAGAGACCCATATTTTTCGCGAAGGATTGGGACAAAGCAACCTGGTGACCTTGCTGGACGAAGTGACGGACGGCGAACGCGTCGTTGGTGGTGTTTCCGGAGGCAAAACCTTGATACGCCATGTCGAAGAAAGGGAAGAGCTTCTTCTCCTTGACGAGGTCCGAAATTTCCTTCCACTGGGCAGGGGTGGGGTCCACACCAGTGGGGTTGTGGGCGCAGGCGTGTAAGAGGACAATAGCACCCTCGGGGGCGTTCTGGGTGTTCAAGTCGATTAACCGTTTGTGAGCGATCGGCGAATTGTCAGCAATTCAACTGAATTAAGCTCACCCGGATGTCTTCTTTTAATCCAGCAAAGTCTAAACCGACGGTCTTCTTATCGAAGTACCTATATTGGCGGACCTCGAGGCCGGAGTCACGGAAGATGGGAGTGTGGTTACCCCAGGACGGTGTGGGGAGATAAATAACTTTGGCGGTTGGGTAGAAGCGTCCTAAGAAGGCACCTCCAATGCGGAGGGCTCCGGTACCTGAAAGGGTTTGGGTGATAGCGACCTGTTCGCAGAGGGAGACATGTTTAGCATATGGATGTGACAAAAATCCCGACGATGAACGCTCACGGAACCAGTTTTCAGTGGTGTGCTGTCAGCGCCATAGGCCAAGAGAGCGGCGTTCTTAGTGAACTCTGGGAGACCGGTGATTCCAAGGTATTCCTTGTCCGGGTTCGCAGAAGCAATGAGGTCTTCGGCCTAGAAGAAGACGCGTCAATGGATTGCAAAAACGTGACAGCTACTTAGGCGGACCTTCTTTACAGCGTTCAAGACGTAAGGCTTGCCCTGATCATCCCTGTATGCACCAACTCCAAGGTTGATCTTGCGAGAGTCTTTGTCAGCCTTGAAAGCCTCCGTGACACCTGATGGACGCGTGTAAGGGAAGTGACGAGGAGCTGCGGCAACGGAGGCCCCACGTACCGAGGATGGGGTCTGGAGGACCAGCTGGGACGTTCGCCCACGTCGACAGGGCAGCTCTAGCAAGGTTCCTCGAGGATCTAGCGATTGGGCGAGAAACAGCCTGCATAATAAGGATATTAAGGTTTTTTTATGTGGGGGGTGGTGGTTTGGGAGAGACAGTCGGTTGAGCTCGCAAGCCGACTTGACCCGTTGCTGTTGGCCGCTCCCTGGTGTTTCGCGCTGGTTGACCTGATCGGATTTGGTCCCGCTCCGATCCGTTGCCGACGAACCCGGCCCGAGGCTCGAGTCAAACCTCAAGATCATCCATCTCTTGTCCGATAACCATGGTCAACCCCCCTGAACCCGCCGTTGTGCCCCCAGTCGAACAGTCGTAAGTACCCCTTCGTTCCTCGGTCATCACGTCGCCCTGACGCTGCTCAGTGTCGTCGAGGGTGGCGAGACCGCGTCAAAAAACGAGTTGAAGAAACGAGCCAAACAGCTGGAGAAGGAGAAAAAAGCGGCAGAGAAAGCGGCAAGGCAGGCAGAACTCGCCAAGCAGCGCGAGGCCGCCGATGTGGTGCTTTCTATCTCTATCGATCGTACGATCTCTACTAACGGCTCAAGAAGGACGACGCTGCCGGGTTCTATGGCAAGCTGCCTCTGAACCAATCTCAAACCAGGACAAATCGTCCTCGGGCTCAGATTGCGGACTTCACTGCCGCATTGGATGGTCAGACGGTCCTTTTCCGTGCGAGGGTCAACACCTCCCGTGCCCAAGGAAACAAGATGGTTTTCCTCAACCTTAGACAAACAACCGACTCCGTGCAAGCTCTACTGGCTGTGACCCCTGGAAAGGTCAGCAAACAGATGGCTAAGTGGGCTGCCGGTCTCGGGATCGAGAGTATTGTTCTCGTTGAGGGTGTCATCCAGAAATCTCCGGACCCAATCAAGAGTGCCAGTGTGTCTGACGTAGAAGTTCTTATCTCACAGGTAAACTCGCGGTTCGGCTAGGAGAGTACCCAACTTACCAACTTGTATAGCTCCACTTGATCGCCGGCTTGGAGGCGACCCTCCCGTTCACTGTTGAGGATGCCGACCGCTCAGAGAAGGAGATCGAGAAGAAGGAGATCGAGAGGAGGGAAAATGAGAGGAAGGGGGTCGAGACCCCCGGGCAACAACTCAACCGCGTCCTGCTCGACACCAGGCTCAACAACCGCGTGGTTGATCTCAGGACCCAGACGAACCAAGCGGTCTTCAAGATCCAAGCCGCGATCGGAGACCTGTTCAGAGAGTTCCTATCTTCCAAGGGGTTCGTAGAAATACACAGCCCAAAACTTCAAGGTTCCGCCACGGAGTCCGGTGCCACGGTCTTCAAAGTTAACTACTTCAAGGGTGCGACGCCTCTCCCTTGCAATTGATTGGATTACTCATTTCATTTCGCAGGGGATGCGTTTCTTGCCCAATCCCCTCAATTGGCAAAACAAATGGCCATCGCAGCAGACTTTGAGCGCGTCTACGAGATTGGCCCTGTTTTCCGCGCCGAAAACGCCAACACGCATCGTCATATGACCGAGTTCATCGGCCTTGACCTGGAAATGGCCATCGAGGAGCACTACCATGAAGTTTTAGAGCTTTTGGACTCGTTGTTCAAGTCTATCTTCTCTGGCCTCAAAACAACATACAAGAAGGAAATCGAGGTCGTCGGGAGGAGTTTCGAAGCCGAAGAATTCACGTGGTTAAAGGAGACCCTTCGGATGACTTTCGCTGATGCCGTCGACCTGTTGGTCGAGGACGGTGTGCCTCGAGAGGATCTGGATGACATTAAGTACGTGTCCCCTCAAACCTGATAATTCGCGCTGACGAGCGGAAAAGCACTGAGAACGAGAAGCGCCTTGGTCGTATCGTGAAGGCCAAATACAACACGGATTACTTCATCATAGATAAGTTTCCACTTGCGCTGAGGCCGTTCTACACCATGCCGGACCCCACGGACCCGGTATGTGGATCCCAAAGCCTACCGATTCTAATCATGGCTGAAAAATCGCCCATATTCGTAGACCCTCTCAAACTCATATGATTTCTTTATGCGGGGCGAGGAGATTCTTTCAGGAGCACAACGTGTTCACGACCCCGTTTTACTGGAGAAGAGGATGCGTGAGGCGGGGATTGATCCGGAGTCTATGAAAGGGTATTTAGATGCGTTCAAGATGGGCTGTGTTCCTCATGGAGGAGGTGGTATTGGCCTGGAGCGAGTGGTGATGCTGTTCTTGAAATTGAACAACATTCGAAGGGCGAGCTTGTTCCCCAGGGATCCGAAACGCCTCGAGCCCTAAATCTAGTATGAAACCCCGGTCGAACTGTTATCTAATTTCTGTAGACGGTGCATGTACATACCCGGGCGCTGTATGACCTTTCCTTCCCCCGCGGCGCTTCCGCTCCCGCACACGCGGCGTTAAACCTGCGATATTCATCGTCTCAGAACTCGCTTCGGTTGCCTACAGCCATGAGTTCGGCGCAGGCTAAAACGTGTTTGTCGGCCACCACGGCCGTTCTTGGACCTGTTATGTCCTCCATGCTGTGTTTTTGTCGTCTCGACGTGTGGCAAACACGTGGTTCCGTCTCAATGTTGCCCTGGGCGGTCGCGGACGGCCGGTAGCCGTTCGCCACAAAGAACGAACTGCTGGTTGTAATGAACCACTTTACTCCTCATGGCTCCCGCTCTTCCCCTCCACTGAACCTGGCTTTATCCGCCACCACCACCACATCATCCCTTTCGCCCGTACTTGACCCGAGCGAGTCACCTGAACTATGGCTTCCGACGACGGAAGCAGCCTCCTCGGGATCCCTGGCGCTTGGGTATCCAAGGAATTGGACCCTGATTCGTCGTTCCCCGCTCCCTTGACGCCACCTAGGGTAAAACCCGCATATATCAGGACGTCACTGAAAGAATCACCCACCCTTCCCCCCTCCTGTGATCCCCTTCCATCCACGCCAGTCGTTGTCACTTTGGTGCCTCACGAATCGGACCTCCGGGTCAAAAGGGCCACCGTCGTCATACCTGTCAACCCGGGTACTGCCGCAGAGGCGATTCCTCAGGTACGTAGCATTCAAAATGTTGGTAGGTCCCTGGGTAAACACCGGAGTTTTCGCTAGAGTATCCCGTCACTATTTGACGGTGCACTCAAGACATCCGGTACACTTCTTCCCTCCCCCATTTGCCCCCCTCCATCTCCTTTACCTGGACAGCACATCGAAACGTCAACGGGGAACACTACCCCCATTCACCCTGGCACCACCGGGCTCCTTCCGAAGTACGATCCCGACTTCGATTTTTCAACTCCTCGGGAACACCTTGCGTACAAGGCGTTTTCCTCGCACGACTCACTGAACTACTCGGTAACCGACGGGGTCCCCTCCTCGGCGTCCGTCAACCTTATCCCAACCATCCCTTCACTCATGCCGGACTTGCACCTCCAAAACTTCTCCACAGACGGAGAACCACTCGAGCCCCATTCCATCTATTTTTCCGCGGTGGAAGGTGACTTATCGATGTCTCAGAGAAGTGAGGACGGTCCGGACCCTGGTCACGAGACCAGTACTTCTTGCGGATCGGCATTAGAACTGTGCATCCCTACCACGGAGGAAGCGCACCATCAAATCTTCTGGCAAGAAAACCCTTCCCCCAGGCGCCCGACCGCCCGTATCGAGGTCCAAAGCGATTCGTTTCGACTGGACAGACATGGGAGGGCGAGACGGGAGTCATTCACCTACGCTTGCAAAGCGCTCCCATACGACGCGGGATTGCGACCCCATGCATATGTCGATAATCACGAATACACCATTCACGGAAAAAATCACCTGGAAGCACTAGCGGAAGATTTGTACGCCATGGAGGAATTCATGGAAGGAGATCACGTCACGACCGAATCTAAACGCCCCACGATCTTCCGGAAGTTTGTAGAGAGGAAGAGGATATCAAAATTGGTGACACTCGGCCCCATAAAGTTTCGGAAGGCGCCAAAGCGGCGCTCCGTCCGTTCACACACCGCCGACCCACAATCTCCAACCGCATCTTCCTCGGTGGAAAACTTCGCCGATCGGAACCCTGTGACCACCAATTATCCGGTCAACTTCAATTGCCCATCCCCCCTGACACCGTCCTCGCTATCTTCTCCCTCCCCTGTTCCCAACAAGAAAAGGCTCCGTACCCCCTTCAGGATGACCTGGCCTGGTCCGAGTCCACTATCCATGTTCGTACTCCCCAAACCGACGGTCGAAGGGAAGGTCATACCTTCGCCGAAGGAACTTCCCATGGATTTACCGGCCAGCGAGAATCCTCCTCCTCTTTCTCCTCCCATGTCCCCACATATGCCCAACGTGCAATTTCCTAAAACCGACGTTCATGGGAGGTCCTACGGTCCCTCGAGAATTGCGACCCCAGACCTCTCGTCGAAGGGTTCCGATCCGCTTATTTTGGGACGGAAAGAACGCTGGTCTTGGCTCGGGAGCATACGCTCTCCGAAGAGCAGCCCGTCGTGACGTGATATACCGACCCTCTTTCGATTTCTTATTTCTTTTACGGATATACCCTAACTCTCGTTTGTCCGTTTCTCATCTTCAGGTTATTCTATTGACCATAGCCGTAGTCTCATTCCGGTTATCCCTCGCGTGCGCTTCCTCCATGATCCCTGCATTTATCCGCTACCTCATGTCTCACTTCATTCGCACTTGTTTTGCATGTAGCACAATCGCCAAAAGCTGTGTCACCGTTTACCACCCAATGTACAACAACATAGTTCATTCATTAGATGTCATTACATGG
>Ga0307516_10005761_pt1 | contig 14678 bp, 18 predicted proteins | sample 19_EM_MG_FD_203310 | JGI IMG/M metagenome (GOLD analysis project Ga0307516, IMG submission 203310) | Populus trichocarpa ectomycorrhiza microbial communities from riparian zone in the Pacific Northwest, United States - 19_EM | ecosystem: Host-associated > Plants > Roots > Unclassified | place... | reverse complement strand
AACCATGCCCGTCCATCTCTCCAATTCGAAAACTCGTTCTGGGGTTATAAAGTCTTGGGATATACGAGACGCAAAAACGATGTGGGCCGCTGCTGCTCGGATTTTCGTGTCGATGATCCGAGGCGCCACACCCAATTCTGGAAGAGTGAGGAGGGCTGGTGGCGAGATTGTTGGGTGCACCGGGCTCGTAGTGAGAGGTGGATCGTCCGACTTGACCGTAGTACGTGCTCCACCCCAACAGGCAGCGAGATGGTAAAGGTGGAAGGTCTCCATCTATGTAGTGTCAATTTATCGGGCTATGAGGTAGGTTGGCGGGAACGTACTTCTAGCGTAGTCACATCAGGCACCGACTTTTGCAGTTTCACCAGGAGATCTGCATTATGATCCGGAAAGGAGGTATATCTTCCTTGCGAGGAATAGAAGCTGGAAAGGAGGTCGACAAGAGCATCAAAATGGCTGACTGAGCAGCATACCTATCAGCTGAAGCGTTCACCGTGCCGCTCAATACATCACCTCTCATTTCCGCTGGCTTCATGGCCTCCAGACATTCATAAACCTGACTTCAGCGATTAGAAAGGAGGTAGGACCTAGCTTCAAATGACGAACTCTGAAGTGCAAGGTTGGGTCCGCCAGGACCTGCAGACGTGAGATCGGTGACCCTGTGCAGGTTGGATCTCGTTACCGGTTTGCTGATTCTATAAGCAGGTTCATTACAACCCTCCGGATTCAAGAAGTCGAAGTCGAAATTTCTGTTCACTGCCACGCAGGCAGCCGGCACGACTACGGAACCGACTGGAATATCTACGAGAGCTCCACAGGATCCGAGTCTCGTTGTCGATACTTAGCGCGGAGAAGCCAAGTTTCTGATACAATAAAAACTCACCTCACGATGCAGAGATCACCACTAATACATTCCCGGATTTCTCGGACGAAGAAGTCCATGTTGGGGCTCCCCATTCCAATACTTACTATGGATATTGGGATGCTTTTGTAGCGACCCGTAATGGTACGAAATCCCCGCTCGGAAAACAAGGTGAATGGCTTCGGATGTGGATCAAGGAATGCAGAAATGGTTTCTGCTCTCGAGGGAGATCCAACCGTGAGCTATTAAGAGCGAAGGTATGAAAACAAGAATCAATGTAAGGCCTTCCACTCACAATGCGATTGGCCACCTCTCCAGGTCGCAAACCGAGATGATAAACGCGCTGATCCGCAGTTCGAGGAAAATCTAAGGAGCAATAGTATTTGAACCGGAACGGAAAACACTGGTGAGAATGTTTCGGCCTATCGCCAACGCACTAGCATCAGTAAGTAATTGTTTCATTGATTCTCCTCCTTGCCGTTATACTTGAGGCTCAAGATGGCGCACGCGATGTGTAAGGGTGCAAGCAAAGGGACCGCAATATTCCGGTGTCCTCCGCATGATCAATCGGTCACACATCGCAATGTGACGCCTATTATTGAACCCGATTATCCCTGTCCCACAACAGTCTCCTCCCTCAGAATCGTTCCTTTTCCCACTTCCAACGTTCCAGTTCAAAGATCTCCTTGGCAAATGTTCATTAATCATTGATCGCTGGCAATGATTTCAAGGGCAGGAGAGAATCCCCAGATGAACTAATGGGATTTAATCTTGGGTTGATTCCCAATGTCGCATGCCCCTTACACAGCTGAGCGAGATTCAGGTCCCAGGAATGATGACAGATGTGGCGTCGTGTGGGATCTGGCCTCGCGAGGCTTTTTGTTCAGGGTTTGCTCATCATTCTATTCAGAGCAGAAAACGCCGAAGGGCCGAAGGGAGCGCAAGTTCCTATATGTTGCCATGTGCAGTGGCTCGATTCCGTAAAGGTCGACATACGTAACATCGACAAGATTGATTGGTCTAGACATCTTGATTGCGTTGCTGCATAAGTAAGTTATCGTTCATTCAGGATCTATGATGGTGATATGTATGTAAGCCACATCGACCACACTGTGGCAAAATGGGAGTTCGGAAGGTCATATGGTGATGTTTTTAAACGTATGTAGCTTATCCAGGGTGTTTAAAAAGTCTCACACTTCGTGCTGATGCTTATCTATTTCCCGAAGGTATATCTCTTTAGCATCCTGCAAACTATACTTACACCACAACGAGGTAGCCCAAAGGGATCTGTGTGCTGACGGTGAGGGATGGAATGATCATTTCGAACGCATGTCCTTGTCTGCTGTCGGCTGTCAAGACCTCAAGATAGGAAATAGATCAGAAAATTGCAGGCAAAATGGTGTCGCATTAAAAGATGGATGCTCAAGATAGATCAGTGATTACGCTCCCTGCGACCAAACAAAGCAGGGTCGGAGAACTCACAGGAAACCGATACCGTATCCGCCTTGATGACCCCAAAACAGTTGACTCTACCTCACCCAATCGCGATTCCTCTGTCTAACCTGAAGGAGAATTCCACCCCACTCGGTCGCCGCCGACCAACCGCATCCGGACGCCGTGCCTCACTCGCCGCTTCTCACGTCAGTAAGGAGCTTGGGATTTGGCCGACGTCACCGTCGTCAAGACTCTGAGATGGGTTTGTAAAGCTAGGGGGAGAAACGCAAGCGCCAATGGTACAGCACCATGGCCCAAAGTTTACCATTGAGCCGATACTGACTGGTTCGCCGCAAAGTACAACTAATATCGCAAGTTACCCGTGTCGTTCGGCTCCGCGATGATCCTTGGGATGACTGAGCAAGGTAAATATCGCGTGGGCGACCCTCACCGTTGCTAACCAATCCATTTTTGTTCCTCAATGGGAATTTCGGAGATATCTTTGTGGACCCAGTGGGTCGGCGCTCGTTCCCGCTAAAAACGATCTGTCATAAAAATTTTCGACCAATAATATTGGAAATTTGGTGCTGTTGTGTTTTATTGTTGGGAGTGTACCATGTCCCCTGTCATGAATCCAAGGATGCGAATGGTGCGTATTTATATCTTCTTTCGAATAATTGCATTTTTAAGACTCGAGGTTGCAACGTGGAACATGGAGACGAGAGATTTTGTGCCAAGTTTTTTCATTCGGAAGTAGCTGCTCCAAGCCTGACACATAAGGAAACTTGGGAAATTGGAGGACTCCGAAAAAATTTGACGATCCGATGGTACCTGGAGACCCTTTCAGCTCCCCGACCCCAGATGTTCGCCTAACGGGGGTATTTACCTTGGGATGCTACATACGGCATTACCAACCGGATATCAGAACAAAGAGCTGTAGCGGCTTGACCACGAACTTCATTTTCTTCCGAATTTCCTTCCGCCATCTCCTACATCTGAAACCGCATCCGTCCTGACGTCTCTCTGACACTCACCACTATCGTCTCTTCCTCTTGACCGCTTTCCTCACTCGCAGTTTGGCCAAATGAGTCGTCTTGACACCATCGGGATCGGGAAGTCACACGTCCTCCATCCCCAGCGTTCATTCAGTCGAATACCGAAAGACGGGCACGACGAGCGAGGATCTTTGTCGGGTTCGGACGATGGCAATTGTGCCCCGTATCTTGATGCCCGCAAACTCGACGGGGACAATGAAGGTCAGTCATCATCCTCTCTGGAGATATCTGTTTACAGAAAGCCTGCAGATGAAAACGCAGCCTTAATTTCCCAGACGTTGAACACAGATGGAACCCCAAAGCGCCCTATGAACGCCTTCATGATATTTGCTCGACGCAGGCGACCACAGGTGTCTGCCGAGAACCAAGCGATGCGCACGGGAGAGGTCAGCAAAATCTTGAGTAAAGAGTGGAGTGCCATGCCAGCAGTAAGTTCCTCAACAGTGATGAAAGGTTCATAGAACTTATGTTATTGTTTACCATGCAGCATGAGAAGCAATTTTACCAGGACCAAGCGAGGCAGCTGAAGGAATGGTTCAACTCAAAGTACCCCGATTATGTCTACCGACGTCGTCCAAACCACTCTCGGCGACCCCGGCGCAAGCCAGATGCGCCTGCTGAAAGCAGATCGATACACGATGTAGCAGACGATGGGGGATTCGAGGACTCGGCAGATTCGCCTCCAGACTGCGAAGCATCCCACATGTCGGACGCCATGGCAGACACCCTACGAGCAGCAAGTTCCCATGAAGCACGGCAGTACGGTGACCAGGCCAAGCTTCATTCGCGCACGACCAACTACTCTTATCCAAATTTCGAGCCCTCTTATCGGTCAAACGGGAGGCACGAGAGCCACACGTCGTACCCCGCGACGAACGGGGATCGTTTCTCTGGCTCCCCTACATCATCATCCCAGATGACACCCTCCCTCCAGTACCCTGTCGTTAGTCAGAGCCGCACTCAATCTCATTCGACGACTTCGCTGTATGGCAACGGGTCTATCGAACACCACAACTGGAACGTACCGGGTCGCTCATCCTCGTGGCTAGGCAACGGGTCCGAGCGGTCATACCCACCGCTCGCTGAGCCAAAGGTTCAAGACCCTCCAACGACTTGGCACCGCCCGATTCCATCATCTGGCAATCTTGCGGGAAGCCCCGCCCAGTCGAGCTACATCCTGCCAACGCTCAGCTCACCCTTCTTTCCGGACCACCAGCCGGCGCAGGGCGCATTGTCGAATTCGCATTCGCAGTTGACGTCGTACCATTCGAACGACGTGTCGCTACCTACACTCCCGGTGCTGGGTGAGAGGCATTTTGATGACCATGGTAGCCTCGCGAATTCAATCGGTACCAATTCGTACCACGCCACATCTGGTAGAAACTCTGTCTTTTACCCTTCACGGGCGCCGCCCCAAATGCTTCCCTCGATCTCCAGTTATGCGCAAACGCATCCCTCTCCTCCAGGATTAAGTTCAGTCAAGGGATTTTGGTAGTCAGTTCTATTTCTTTGGGTGCTCTATCCTATCCTATCCTATCCTCTGTTACCAGCGATATATTTATCTCCATTTCACTCTGTCTTCTCCGTTATAGTTTATTCTCTAGCTTTCGTGGACGTCCTTCGCTTTCTCTGAATAAATGTTCGACGCGTGGCGTCACTGTATTTCAAAATTGAGTTGTCCCGAGACTTTTCGGAAAGATAGACGTCTTACTCAGGCTAAGATCCTTTACTCGGGACTGACCACGTAGATCGATAACGAAGAGCGATCTCGATCATTTGGCTCAAGAAATCGTCAAACAAAGACCTCCATGCGCCTCCCTTGTCTTCTGTCGAAAGCAACGAGATTGACAGGTGTTGCTGGGAAAACCCGTTGGTGTTTTTGGGGACAATCAAGTCCAGAAAGTGGATAGGCACATGTTGCACAAAATAAGGTTCCTTTGCGGAAATGAAGAGCGCATGATTCTCGCTCGGGATGGGGTTTAAGACCGACCCTCGTGACGCTTGATCGATGATCGATGATCGGAAGCGGTTACGATAATGAGAATTGCACCGAAACGGTAGCTTTTCAGGCAAAATTTAATACTAAATTGCCATGTGCGACGTATTGTATAATTTGTATTTTCTTCTGTGTAACAAATTTAAAAAGGAATTAGGCCGGTCATGGCATGTAACATTTGAACGTCGAAGCTTTTGATCGCTTTCGCATGAAGCCCCGTTTGAGCAGTTGTCGTCCGGGTTCCCTTCGTTCCTCGGACCATGAGGTGGAGGCTGGGAGATTGCATGGCGATAACGTTCAGCCGCCGGCCGCCGGGGTCTGGGCTCAGTGAGATAGCGTCACGTGCTCCTGTCAATCTTTGTTTGCCTTGTGACAGTGTCACATGCCCGGTAGGTTAGGACCGGGTAACACAGATAGCCGGTTGCTCGCCATTACGAAAGGGCCCTGCGAGTCGGCGAACGTGTTTGGCCGTTAGCGGTGCGAACTTGCGCACAATACCCGTCACAATTCTGCTAGGTTCGATGGCTCCAGTAGCGTTTGTTGCACCCGTCGTGGATTCTACCGCCGTGTTCAAGGAGAATATCTTTGAAGGCAGGGTTCTGTTCTGTACCGGGGGTGGTTCTGGAATATGTCGGGCAATGACAGAGGCAATGGTGGGTCTGCGACAGCCAAAGGATGGTCTGAAGATGGGAATGACCCTTCTCCTTTCGATCTTAGATGCGGCATGGTGCAGTTGCAGTGATAGTTGGGCGAAAGTAAGCGTTTCTGCGGATGGAGTCGTCAACCTATTGAACGATTGCACCAGGCTCGACAGGCTCACACAAACGGCGAAAGAACTGTCTGAAGCCACAAAGCGCCCATGTATACCCGCTCAAGCAGACGTTCGAGATACGAAGACCCTGCATGCTGCTGTTCAGACGACGATGGAGAAGTTCGGTCGAATTGACTTTGTCATTTGTGGTAAGGCCACTCCTGATTGTCCGGAGTCCTTGATTTTGGTTCTTTTCTGAAGGGTAGAATCTATTTTTGTTTCCAGGAGCTGCTGGGAATTTTCTGGCGCCTATTTCTGGTCTGTCAGAGAATGCGTTTAAGACGGTCATCGAGATCGATACGGTATGTTCAGAAAGACCTCATGGCGGCACCATTTAACGAGGGTTATTTATAATCAGCTTGGAACTTTCAACACTATCAAGGCAACCATCCCACATATTCGTGCGTCGAAAGGTTCTTATATTCATGTCAGTGCGACCCTTCACTACAATGGTGAGATCCCGCATATGTTTCTCCAGATACACGTTATTATATATCTCCTTTGGTAGCCACCCCGTTCCAAGCGCATGTCTCGGCTGCGAAAGCTGCCGTAGATGCTCTGTCTGCCGTGCTGGCTGTCGAAGAGGGCCCCCACGGCGTTCGATCAAATGTTATCTCACCCGGCCCAATCGGAGCAACAGAAGGCATGGATCGGCTATCGTTGAAAGCTGAAGGCAACCACACCTACCCCTTTCCTCCTGGTCGGCTAGGTCATGTCAAGGATGTCGCCAATGCTGCCGTTTTCCTCTTCAGCGATGCGGCTTCGTATATCACGGGCCAGATTTTACCTGTCGACGGGGGTTTCGAACACTTGAGGGGTGTGGGCGTTCCGTACCCCCAGGCCGTGCTCGACCCGGCCAGTGTGTCGCATATGATTAAGCCGAGGTTGTGAAAGGTTTTGATCATCAGATTATGGAGGTGGTAACTACCGTGAAGTACATGTGGCATCGAGTCGCTAGCTCATCTTGATGTAATGCAGCTGTCTGTCAGAATTATAGAGGCAGGCGCAGAGCAAACAAAAATTTGACTGCTGACAGGTGTCTACTGCGGTTTTTGGTAGGCGGCACGATTGCCGTTCGGACGAGATTTCGCTACCAGCCACAGATCAGGCGGACAATACATTTCAATAGATTTCAATAGCACAACTGTTTGGCGTTGACGTAGCCTGCCTTTCGGGGCGATCAATTTGCCATTGCCATCCAAACCAAACAGCTGTCTCTTTACTCTCATGAGTAGCTCTCGTTTCACCTTCCCATCCCCGTTAGACCCTCTAGGATTGTATTCTGACTCCAGAAGTCATGGCCAGGGAGGACCGACGCGGAATGTTCGTCTTTATAGAGCCACCCCGAGCGGGGGAGGCGCTCTAGCGAAGAGTGAGGACGGTTTGAGGTGTGCGTCCACCGGGAAAGAGTGTCAGTATTTCGTAGCAATTGAGAGTCGGGGAACTGATATCATTTACAGCCTTGAGGATTATACAGATCACGGATGGATCCCAGCCCCTGATTGCGGGACAGAAGTCGTCGGTTGGTCGAGGGGGATACCGCATCGACGCCTCTCGCAACTACTGGGACGGCAGCGGGCTCAAGATGGACTGTGCTAGCACCGACGTGGCTTGGGCTAGAGGAGGTAGGTGGATTCTTGTCACACCCGGATGCCTCACGTCTTTACGGTGTATAGTCTTTGACACCAAGGTTTTGACAAGTGCTCGCAACGGAGAAGTCATTATGTGGGATGTTAACAAGTCTGCGACCGGCAAGTATGGTGCGTACATCTGCAATCTTCCTTGTTATAGTCTGGCTAAAAATACAGGACCCAGAAAGGAGGTCAAAGGATCATATTCGCTCTATCAATGCCATTGCGGTTTCCCATGTCGTGCACCATTACTGCATAACTGGTTCAGCCGACGGGGACATGCGCGTATGGGTGAGTGTTTCCCCGCTCCATCAATTAGTCTCTGCTCAACGGTTTTCAGGACCTTCGCGACATGTCACGATCACTGATACGTGTCCACCACCCAACGTCTGTGCGCAGCCTCGCATTCTCGCCTACTACATGGCAACCCCTCCATGCCATCGTCGGCCTTGATAACGGTAGCATATACAGGTTCGTATTTCGTCCTACTCCTCGCCTTCTTTTATGAAGGTCATCTTTAGATGGGACCTGAAGATGGGACAACGTGGTCAGCTCGACCGCCTCTCAGTCGCCCACACCGCTTCAGTTACCACCTTGGACTGGTGTAACCAAACATCCACGAATTTGACCATTCAGAGTTCTGGTACATTAGGGGGAGTAACGGAAGGCCCAGGCAATGGGCTGGGTTGGCTCGTCAGCGGTGGACTAGATCGTCACGTCAAAGTCTGGGACCTCACGGCTCCTGGCCTCAATACTCGCATCCCGAACAAGCCCACCTACACCCTTCACCCCTCCTTCCCCGTCAGGCATGTCGTCTGGCGCCCGTCATACGAATGCGAGTTGGCCGTGGTTTCTAATGCAGAATTCTCGGCTGGCTCAAATCCCGACCTTTGCCAGAACGGGTCCAATGGCAGCGGCGGTTTAGAGGACTCGAAGGGTTCGAGGCTTCTGTCTGCCGGTGCTGATGCGGTCGAGATATGGGACATCAGGAGGAGTTGGATTCCCAAATGGTCCGTAGCTGGTTCAGCAGCCGAAGGTAGCGTAACGGGTAAGTCGCCAACTCGTAATCCACATTCATGGCCTCATTTTTCTTGGGTGTTCAGACCTCACTTTCGGAGATGGGGATGCTATTTGGACTCAACACTCCTCCGGGATATTTTCCCAGGTCGACCTGCGACAGTGTACGAAACCACTCGACTCCATGACTACAATGGCGGCAACTTGGGATCCAGCCGGGTCTTTTTCTTTTGTCGTCGACACGGAATCACCCTGGCAGATTCCATACGACGATATGTATGTAACCCTTATTCCAAGATGATCGTAGTTGACCTTCCAAAGACCCAGCGAAAACCGAAATCTGGTTGAAAAATATCACGTGAAGCCGAAAATGCTCGGTGACGCAAGTTACAGTCCATTCTCGCAAGACTTGGGTACTCTGCAAAATGGTGACGAACACAAGATCGAGGGGTTCAAGCGCCTGGCTCGTGGTTACATTATCCATGGCAACGATCGACCGAGTCTCTGCGTTTTCAATGCTCGGGTAAGCTCATTCATACCCAAGATGAATCTTCTTGATCCGTTCCATACAGGTGGCATGTGAGGCTGGACAGAAAACTCTGGCTCAAACGTGGTTGTTACTCGGTGCATCGCTGAACGACTTGGTACCAGCATCCGAGTCTAAGCCCTCCCAGAAAGACACTATGAAAGGCGCGCGAATTCCTCACCCAATTTCGGCACCAGCGACCATTTATCCCACCTACTCCTTCCCATCTTCCCTCAGCAGTCCCGTTCAGCTCCGGAAGATCAGCCCTAACCAGGTTCACGGGATGCCGCCCCGAAGCTCATCCGCCTCTGCCTCACGGAGGATGACACCAGCCTCCTCGAACGCCTCGTCCCCACGACAAATACCGACTCCACTTCCTTCCCTGCCGTCCCTCACTCCTCGCCGTCCATCTTTCCTAAACTCTCGTGATCACAATGATGCCGACTTTGCACGACGTCCCTCGATATCACATTATCGTCGTCCTTCCGTTTCCATACCAGGCTCACACAGTATCAGCCCTGTCGCAGAACGAACTGGAGGTGGTACGGGCACTGGTGGCGGACCCGCTATGCGTCATGTGGGTGAAGGGGCTCTTGACGACTCTGATTCGTCCTCGCCAAGTGGGAGTGCGGGCGAGGGTGGTCACGTTAAGGAGGATGAAGGTCCCACGGCCGCGATGTCCTCACTCGTCTCGCCGTTACTCCTTCCGAGCCGGAGTGCTGTGGCACCAAGTCCGTTGTCCCGGGTTGCTGGACAGCATCGGTGGTCCGAGGACGAGGCAAAGGTCAGACGGGTTGAGGAGGACGATGCTGCTGATGGTGAGGATGGGTCATCGTCACCCTCGCCGCGGTCGACGGAAACTGAATCTGTTGATTCGGGCTCACCGCCTCGTCAGTCCAAATCTGCGACTCTTTCAAGGTCCAGGTCGTCCAAGAGGCGTCACCCAGTCCGAGTGACACCGCGGAGTAGGAGCTCCACGGTTGCTTCATTGGCTGCTGGGCCACCGTGCGGCGGGAGTGCGCGCCATTCACTACCCCCTCCTCTAGTTCACCAGGACTCCCAGAGCAGTATACGCACCGTGACCGCTGGCGACGCGGAATCTTCTACCCTTCTTGGGGGAGGTGTCAATCACGAGGAAACACTCCGAGATGTTCGGGATTACCATCAAGATCGGCGCAAATCGATAGCTGTGTCTGAGATCCATGCTCCCCCCCTGGATCCTGATGGTGGTAGCGGAAGATTCAGAGATGGCGATGATGGCGATTCAGGGCAGCCTCCGCAGGACATTGATGCGACGGTGTTGACGGACCGTAGAATTGAGCTCGTTTGTGCAGATGAGGGGAGGTTCCGTGAGCTTGCCTGGGTGGCGCTTCGGGAAGCCCTGGAAATGTTTTTGTATGAGGTATGGAGGTGGCTCCTGTTTTGGCCCAGTGTCAATTTTTAATTTCCCTTCAGGGTGACATCCAAACGTCCACTATGTTGGCGCTTATCGCTTCCGAAGAGCTGAAGGTCACAAAACGCAGGGTTTTACGCTTGCTAGACTCGTACATAGGTTCGGTACCGAGTTTCCACTTCCACTATTCTTTGCTAAGTCAATGATTTGCAGAACTTCTCACCCGACATCGCTTGCATACCTGTGCTGCCTACCTCCGCAAACACTGCAAAGTTGCGGTTGTTAGCAACGTTACCCTTGTGCGTCGCCATCACGGAAGAAGAGAGTTCTGCTCATTAAACCTTTACGGTGTCCGTAGCTCGAAACAACGATCTATTCTTCCTGCGGCCGGTGCCGGAAACCGATAGCCCTGTCAGCGGCGTCTCAGCTCAAAGGGGGCTATGCATTCTGCCTGTTATGTAGAAAATCCCCTGTGAATTGTGCCATTTGGTGCGTATCATATTTGTCTTGGTATCTATGCTCCGTTCTAAAATCAACATCAAATAGTCAGTTACCGGTTCGAACCCTCCTTTTCCAATGCTCCGTCTGTAAACATGGCGGCCACCAGGCGTGTTACCGGGATTACTACGCGCACGGTCCGAACGTAGAGATTGGCGCCTCGAGATACTCTGATCCACCCCCTGTCGATGCACCATTGACACTGACACTACCAAATTTGGACGATGGGCCGCCGGGTACTCCCGGAACGCCGAGGAGGCATTCCTCTATTGGTTTAGAAGGCGACAGTGGACCCACCGGAAGCGGAAGCAATAGTATCGTGGATTTACCTTCTGTCAGGGCAGCGGCGAGTACCAGCTTTCATGCTGGCGAGAAACGGTCCAGGCTGCTGGGATACCCTTGCGCGACAGGGTGTGGGCATGTTTGTTGGGCGAGTAATGTAGGTCTGGGGAGTACCAGCGAAGGCTCCGACAAGGACGGTTGAGAGGTGGAGTTGATCTTCCATGTGGAAGTGTACGATAACTTCAATCATTTCGATCATCGTCCTTGGAGCATATAAAGCGAAAAAGTCGGAATACTGTATTCGTTCAAACATGCACGGAAATGTCTTCGGAACTTTGTATGTTTATAGTCGTCTTGAATCCAAATTACCTGTTGTCTGGTCACTCGGGGAAGGCAGCTCACGAGTATGACAGAATTTCGCCTGATTCTTGTCCGCAGTACCACCCACATTTAAATTTGCGTTGCACATTGAATGAATTTTAAGTTACGACCATTAATATGATCCAACCGGACGAAGGCACCGCTGCAAATTGCGCAGCGGAATGCTTCCTTAGTACATTCGCAGGTCGCCAAGCGCCATCCGCGGTTCTGCACGCTTGACAATAAGAAACTGAAGTGGTCGTTAAACATGAGATATGCCGACTAGTGCAAGTAGAATGCTCCCACCCCACCTCATACGAGAGTTTGAGATGAACATTTAATATTGGGTGTGAAGTGCCAGTGGTCCTTATATTCCATCAGCAAATCACCGGTTGGCTACAGGAGCTACCTTTTGAACTTGTGCAGGTGACAGATCCAGAACAGGTCACGGTCCGCATCATTTTAGTACCACTATGTATGTTACGAATTAGAATGCACTCCCTGTCCCTATTCTCTTCCAACAAGGATATCAACGATCATCGTCCCGCTTCACAACCCTTCAATCCAGATTCCAGAAAAGTATGTAAGGGAGACTTGAACCCCAGAAATATATAAGTATAAACGTAAACCGGTTTATAGCAACGAATCCAATCTGGACAAAACGTCCAGAACACCTGCAACCAGCTCAAATCCTAGATCCTCCTCTCCCAAACTCTCCTTCTTCGTGTCTTGGAGGAGAACCAGGACGGCCTCCCGGCTCCCAACCTCCCTTCCACCCCCCACGATAATCCTGGACTTCCTCTTTACCCCACCATTCACCGATCCCCCATTTCCCATCGATCGTCCTCCACTTCCACCGTACTGATCTCCTCCACCGCTCCCGAACGGCCAGCAGCTAAACTCGCCCAAAATCTCATCGCATCTCCCAAAGGCTACCTCCCGCTCCTCGTATCCCAGCCTCCCGAAGGCGTTATCAAGGACACTCGCTGCATGCGCGGCGCAGACCAGACATACAGCCCTCATCACCCTGCACTGCACGCCCTCCCTATCGAGTGCCTGTGTAGGGATCGAGGCGGTGGTGGATGTGAGGAGGGCCACAACGCGGGAGATGATAGCCTCTTTGGTGCGGACATCGGCGACGGGATGTGTCGCCATGTCAAAGAGGAGGAAGTTGCGCTTTTCGGTGCGAAGGACGCCTTTGTCGACGAGACCTTTTGCTAGGCGTTCACGGACTTGTTTGAGCTGGAATCCTATTTTCATGACGTTCCATGTCTCCCCTGGATAGAAAACAAGACATGAGGATGACTGCGAAGGAGGACTGGAGAAGACAGCACAAGGGTGTAAAGGTAAATGGGAAAGAGCGCCGGCAGGAAGGGGCGGAGAGGAAGAGAAAAATGAAAATATGAAAGGAGACGGACGGGAGGGGGAATGGCGTCAAGGGATTGCGGAAACGACCCGTTGGTCGTGAATAACGGAAGGTAATTCGTGACGAAGTCCAAGGTATCGCGTAACAAGACTCACCACTCAAGAGGTCAATCCAACTATTAATCCCCAGTTTGCTGCCTTCCTGGGACTTTATCATTTTCAACGCCTCGTCCAGGATTGTCTCGCCAGTCTGCCGGTCGTCGATGACCTCAATGAGCCGGTCGGAGACGGGATTCCGTCGTCTGTGCGGGTCCTTCACGAGGGCTATGCGGCGGCGCAAAGCGAGCTCGATGAGTATGCAACCCCGTAACGCGTAGGATATATTGTCGTTCCAAAAAGAAAGATAACCCTGTACAAAAGGGTTCCTTTAGCACGAATCGTCATCGCCGTATGCGCAGGACATTATCCCGGACAACCCTCCATAACAGGCGGTCCACCCAGCGGGCACAGAACGGAATTTACATAGGAAACCCACCTGTTTATCCTTGATACCGAGAAGCAGGACCTCCTCCATGATAGTCAACCGCGGCATTTTCCCTCCAATCCTCGCCGTCTCCTGGGCATCCTGGTCCAAATCCCGCGGGTCATACGCAATTTTACTGCCCCCAGCGAACGCCGACCCCGCATGCGTGTTCGTAGGTTGGGCGCTGAAGTCTGACGGTTCACTTTGTGATCGACTGTAGTTGCTCGGTGCACGGAGACGTTCGTCGTGTTCGGGTGCTGGAGTGGTTGTAGTGCTGTCAGAGGATCCTGCGGCCCCTACGCGTCGTCTTGAGAGGCCTGCGGTGGACATTGGAGGTGGTGGATGGAGGTTGTGAAGCACCGATTGGCTGAGCTGCGGGCGCCGGTTTGATCGGAAGCAATGATGTATTTCAAACTCCGCACCCTTGCTTAGGGTAATAGTCGTTCCAGGACACGCTGTGGCCGTTTAGTCAAAGGCGCGTCCCGGAGCGACGGTGTATCCCCAAACCATCGTATCGTAGAGGGGCACAAAGTCTATTGAAAAGGATGAGGGAACTTAAGATGTGAGCTACCGTGGCGACGGAGAAGGAGAGAGGAATCGAAGTGATAAAGGTGGTCCGTGAGCTGTATCAGAGTAGCAGGAGGAACATATGAAATGTACTAGTAGAACAAAGATAAAATTGTGAACGACAGGCACACTCAGTTTAAACACACTGTATTCCAAGCGTGCGGTACATTTTACGGATACAAGGATCAAGAGGCTATCGTAACTAGGGCTGTGCACCGTACCGTCGACGGTATACGTAGGGCTGTACGCCGTACCGTATACGGTGTACGGCCGTATAGGTACGGGTGGGGTACGGTTACGGAACAGCCGGACCCGTAACCGTACCGTCAGATTCTTGAGGACAAACGGGTACGGGACG
>Ga0307516_10005760_pt1 | contig 14679 bp, 15 predicted proteins | sample 19_EM_MG_FD_203310 | JGI IMG/M metagenome (GOLD analysis project Ga0307516, IMG submission 203310) | Populus trichocarpa ectomycorrhiza microbial communities from riparian zone in the Pacific Northwest, United States - 19_EM | ecosystem: Host-associated > Plants > Roots > Unclassified | place... | reverse complement strand
CGGTCGATGGCTGCCTGATCGATACGCACGGCGCACGCGTTTGCAGCGAAGTGTGGGCGCTGTTCGAAGAGGCCCGCCGGCGCTTCGGCCCGAAGCCGACGCTGATCGAATGGGACACCGATCTGCCGGCGCTCGACGTGTTGCTCGGCGAAGCCGCCACCGCGAGTTCCATTGCGCTCAGCACGGTCGAGGTCTCGCATGCCACCTGAGCTGCTCGACATTCAGCGGGACCTTGCCGGCGCGCTGCACGACGTGAGTGCGGCGCCGAGCGCGCAGCGCTGGATCATGGGTGACGCGGCTCTGATCGCACGACGCCTGGCCATCTACCGCGCCAACTTGGTGGCTGCTTCAGCAAAGGCGCTCGGCGCCGCGTACCCGGTGCTTCGGCAAGTGGTCGGCGAGGCCTTCTTCGACGGGCTGGCGCGCGCCTACCAGCGCTTCGCTCCATCGACGAGTGGTGACCTGTCCGACCACGGCGCAGTGTTTGCCGAATTCGTCGCCGAGTTCCCCCACACGCAGTCGTTGCCGTATCTGCCCGACCTGGCGCGGCTTGAATGGGCCGTGCACCGTGCATACGGCGCCGCTGATGCCCCGGCTTGGGACCAGCAGGCACTGGCACAGGTCGCGCCCGACCGGCAGGCGGCGATCCACTTCGACTGGGCCGCGGGCACGGCCATCGTCGAATCGAACCATCCGATCGCACGCGTCTGGCGGATTCATCAGTCGGACTTCGAAGGTGAATTCAGCATCGACGGCGTCGTTCGCGAATGCGCTTTGGTTGCCCGCGAAGGCTTCCGTGTCGTGGTGTCGGCCCTAGGTGCCGGCGATGCCGCGTTCATCGCGAGCAGCTTGGCCGGCACTGCACTCGGTGGGTCTGCGGAAGTGGCATTGGCGGCCAACCCGGGCTTCGATCTCGGCGATCTGCTGAGTCGACTCACCGCATCGAATGTGATCTGCGGCATCAGCACCGACAAGGATGAATGACATGAAAGACCTGATTCAACGTGGCCAGCTCGTGACGGGCTTGCTCGATCGGCTGCAACCCTTCCTGTTGCTGGCCGCACGACTCTACGTGGCGCTGATCTTCTTCAGGGCGGGCATGCTGAAGCTTGCCGACTGGAGCAGCACGCTGGTCTTGTTCCAAGAGACCTACAAGGTGCCGGTGCTTCCACCCGAACTGGCCGCGTACATCGGCACATTCGGCGAGCTGGTGTTTCCGGTGTTGATCGTCTTGGGCCTCGCGGGCCGCTTCGGTGCCGCGGGCTTGTTCGTCGTCAATGTGATGGCGGTGGTCTCGTACCTCGACCTGTTCGGCTTCGAATGCCCTGCCGGGATCAACTCGCACTACTACTGGGGGTCGATCCTCCTGGCCCTGGTGGTGTTCGGCCCCGGCAAGATGTCGCTCGATGAACTCATCCTTCAGCGCTTCGGGCTGAAGCGTGCCAACCGGGCCCCGCGACCGGCCACGGCGACCGTCTGAGTCAGATCGATCTGCGGGCAGGGGGTCGTCCGCCACGCATAGAAGCTACTGATCGCCGCATCCGGGGTGCCTTCCTGGAAGCGGACCCTGGGGTCGAGCGCGCTGGCGGCTCTCTGACTGGGCGCGCTCTGGGTCCTCAACAGATGTTCCTGGCGCTGGGTTGAGAGCAGTGGGCGTAGGTCCGCGGTAGCTTGGTCTCTGGGGACCACAACGCCGCCAACGGCACGCGTCAGTCTGTGTCGAATGCGAAATATGACCTCCTTGAGGCCTCAGGCTGCCCATTTAATTGCCGATGTGCTGTCCGAGACCCCTAAAGGAACGCAGTTGGAAGGCTGCTCTGCGTCAACCAGCCATGAATTGATCAACGCCCATTCACCACAGGAAACACCGAGATGTTCACGAGCATGAAACTGGCCACCAAACTGATCTCCGCATTCGTTGCGGTGTGCATCCTCGGCGCCGTGGTCAGTGCCATCGGTATTCGCAACATGGCGACGATGAACTCGTCCAGCGAGACGATGTACAAGAAGGAAATGCTCGGTCTGTCTTCGATCAAGGAAGCAAACATCGACCTGCTGTACGTTGGCCGATCGCTCAGAAACGCGCTTCTCGCCTCGACCGAAGATCAACGCAGTGCTGCCCTGGCGAAGGCTGACGAGAACCTGGCGTTGACGCGCAGGAATCTCGACCAAGCCAAGCCCTTGTATTGGACTGAAAAGGGCAAGGCGGGCTTCGCCGAACTGGAAACGCAATGGTCCGAATACACGGCGGCCGTGGGCAAGCTGCGCGCCTTGTCGGCGCAATCCAAACTGAGTGAACAGCAGGAGGCCACGAAATACCTGTTCGGGGACTTTGCAAAGATGGTCAACAAGGTCGACGACCAGATGACCGCGTTGGCCAACATCAAGGAAAACAATGGCAAGCTCGCGTTCGAGAGCAACGCGCAAGCCTATGAGACCGCACGCAATCTGATGATCGGCTTGGTCTTCGCTGCCGTGATTCTGGGTGTGGGTCTGGGCGCGTGGCTGACCCGCGGACTGACCCGCCAGCTTGGCGGCGAACCCGAAGAAGCCGCTGACTTGGCCCGCCGCGTCGCCTCCGGCGATCTGAGCAGCCATGTCAGTCTGCGGCCGGGTGACACCCAAAGCGTGATGGCAGCGCTCGGCGAGATGCAGGCCAACCTGGCGCGGGTCGTCTCCAACGTGCGCCAGAACTCCGAGAGCGTGGCCACGGCCAGCGCCCAGATTGCGCAGGGCAACCAGGACCTGTCGAGTCGCACCGAAGAGCAGGCCAGTGCCCTGCAGCAGACCGCAGCGACGATGGAAGAGCTGGGCAGCACTGTGCGCAACAACGCCGACAGCGCCGAGCAGGCCAATCAGCTGGCATTGGGCGCTTCCGCAGTGGCCGCGCAGGGCGGCGAGGTGGTCGGCAAGGTCGTCAGCACGATGCAGGGCATCAGCGATAGCAGCCGCAAGATCGGCGACATCATCGGCGTCATCGACGGCATCGCCTTCCAGACCAACATCCTGGCGTTGAACGCCGCCGTGGAAGCTGCCCGCGCTGGCGAGCAAGGGCGCGGCTTTGCGGTGGTGGCCTCCGAAGTGCGCAGCCTGGCGCAGCGCAGCGCCGAAGCCGCCAAGGAGATCAAGACTCTCATTGGCCGCAGCGTCGAACAGGTCGAGCAGGGCACCGTGCTGGTGGACCAAGCCGGCAAGACCATGGGCGAGATCGTCGGCTCGATCCAACGCGTGAGCGACATCGTGGCCGAGATCACCTCGGCCAGCGTGGAGCAAAGCTCGGGCGTCCAACAGGTCGGCGAGGCCGTCACCCAAATGGACCAGGCTACGCAGCAGAACGCCGCGCTGGTGGAAGAAAGCGCTGCCGCCGCAGAAAGCCTGAAGGGACAGGCTCAGCAGCTGGTGCAAGCAGTGGCGGTGTTCAAGCTGTCACAGCACGAAGGGGCCATGAGCCCGGCATACGCAGCGACAACGGCCGCCAATGCGCCCACGGCGGAGCGCAGCAGCCCGAACCGTACCAAGAACGTCACTCGCCCGGCGTTCAAGGCCAAGCCGGTTGCTTCACCAGTGCCCGCTGCAGAGGCGAGCCAGCTTGCCAGTGCGTCCGCCAAGACCGGCACTGACGACTGGGCGTCGTTCTGAGTGCGGCTCGCCGCACCAGAACCTGCCCTCAGCCTTCAAGGAGTCGCAGATGACCATCGTCATTGAAGCGGCATCGCTCATTCGCCATTGACATCAGCGAAGCCGTCGCGACCGATCGATCGGAACCGGCCATTCCTCCTGGCGCAGCAGCGACATCGGCGCCTGCCGGGGTGTCGACGCCACCGGCTGCACAACCGCCAGATCGATCAGCAGCACATCGGCCTCGAGGTCACCTGCCGGCTGCCACTGCTGCACCTGCCCCGGCCGCACGAAGACGACGTGGCCGGCGCGCGGCCTGAAACGCTCGAAGTCGACCAGGTGCTCCCCATGCCCTGCCCTGACCACGAGAACCATGAAGAACGCAACACGCTCCGCCGAGCACTGGGACACGATCGAAACCATCCCGCCGAGCGCGGAGTGGAAGAACGCGAACGGCAAGTTCTGAACGCGAGGCCTCGCCGTCAGGCCGTCAACACGAAGCGCACCGGCTTGCGGGCGGCTGGTGTGGCCGCCGTGCACTCCACCAGCATCAACACCAGCCGCTTCAGGCCTTCCCAGGGTTCGAGCGGCCAGTCGGGGTGCTTCAGGCCCTTGACGAGGCCGTCGCACACCTGCGCCGCGTCGAGCAAATGCGCCACGGCCGAGTCGCTGAGCATCGGCACGACACGCTCGAACAGACGCTCCTTGGCGCCCCACACACGCGCTTCGCGCAGCGCCATCGGCAGTGGCTTGCCAGCGCCGATCGCATCGCGCACACGCTTGAGCGCGCGAATGTCTTCGGTGAGCGTCCAGTGCACGAGCACCGCCGCTTCGCCTTCGGCCTGCAGGCCTTCGAGCATGCGCAGCGCACGTGCCACCTGCCCGGCGAGCACCGCTTCGCCGAGCTTGAAGACGTCGTAGCGCGCCACGTTGAGCACGGCCGCTTCGATCTGCTCGAAGCTCAGTTCGCCGGGCGGGTACAGCAGGCCGAGCTTCTGGATTTCCTGGTGCGCGGCGAGCAGGTTGCCCTCCACGCGGTCGGCGAAGAAGGTCAGCGTGCGCTGGCCTGCTTCGCCGGCGTGCACGCGCTGCTTCTGCACTGAGAGGCGCTGCGCGATCCACACCGGCAGCGCCTTGCGGTCGATCGGGTCGACGCGCACCGTCACGCCGGCAGCGTCGAGCGCCGTGAACCAGGCGCTGTTCTGCTGGGTGCGGTCGAGCCGGGGCAGTTGCACCAGCGTGACCACGTCATCGCTCAAGCCTTCGCAATAACGTTGCAGCGCCTCGGAGCCGTCCTTGCCCGGTTTCCCCGAAGGGATGCGGATTTCGATCAGCTGCCGGTCGGAAAACAGGCTCATCGCCATCGACGCGCCGAGCAGCCCGCTCCAATCGAAGTGCTGGCCGGCGACGGTGTGCACCTGGCGCTCGCTGCAGCCGCTGGCACGCGCGGCGGCGCGGACCATGTCGCCGGCCTCCTGTGCCAGCAAGGGTTCGTCGCCCCACACGGTGTAGAGCGGGCGCAGGCCTTTTTGCAGCTGCGCGGCGAGTTGTTCGGGGCGGACTTGCACGGCGCTTCGCGGCTTAGAAGGTCTGCACCGAAGCGAGCCGACGCAGCACCTGCGAGACGATGTCGCCCTGCATGATGCGGTAGAGCGTGGCCTCTTCCTGCGCCTTGCCGAGCGCCGCGCTTTCGGTGTAGCTCATGTCGCGGGTGAGCAGGATCTCGGTCGCCGGGATCAGCTCTTTCCCGGCCACGCTGCGCAGCGTGAACTTGAAGCGCGCGCGCAGCTGGAATTCAGTGACCTGGCCGGCCGAACTGCTGGCGACCACGCTCTTCTCGGTGGCGTCATTCAGCGATTCGAGAATCACCTGCGCCTGGTCGAGCCCGACCACCACGCGCGTGGTGGTGCTGGTGTTGATCGTCAGGCGCAATTCTTCGCCGAGCGTGGAGCGTGGCTTGAAACCGGTGAGCTGCACGGTCTGGAAGCGCAGCTCGGGCGCACGCCGCAGCTCGAAGCCGCAGCCCGCGAGCAAGGCTGCCCCGGCGGCGAGCAGGGCGCGGCGATTCGTCATTCAGGCGATCGCATCAGACCACGACGTTGACGAGCCGGCCCGGCACCACGATGACCTTCTTGGCGCGTTTGCCTTCGGCGAACTTGATGAACTCGGGGCTCTTCAGCGCAGCCGCTTCGATCGTGTGCTTGCCGGCATCGGCGGCCACGCGGATCGAACCGCGCAGCTTGCCGTTGACCTGCAGCATCAGTTCGATCTCGTCCTGCACCAGTGCCGCTTCGTCGACCTGCGGCCACGGCGTGTCGAGCAGTTCGCCGTGTGCCGCTGCATAACCGAGCTCGCGCCAGATCACCCAGGTGGTGTGCGGGCAGGCCGGGTAGAGCACGCGCAGCAAGATGCCGTAGCCCTCGCGCACGGCGGCCGGGGCGTCGCCCTTGAAGGCTTCGAGCGCGTTCAGCAGCTTCATCGCCCCCGAGATCACGGTGTTGTATTGCATGCGCTCGTAGTCGTAGCTGATCTGGCGCAGCACGGTGTGAATCTCGAAGCGCAGCGAGCTCACCACGTCGCAGGGCGTGTCGGGCTTGGCCGGGCCGGTGCCGCGCCGGTCGCCACGCCGCGCGCCGAAGTTCCAGAGCCGCTTCAGGAAGCGGCTGGCGCCTTCGACGCCGGCGTCGTTCCATTCCAGCGTCTGCTCGGGCGGCGACGCGAACATCACGAACAGGCGCGCGGTGTCGGCGCCGTAGCGCGCAATCAGTTCCTGCGGATCGACACCGTTGCTCTTCGACTTGGACATGGTGGTCCAGCCTTCGTACTGCACCGGCGCGCCGTCGCTCTTGGCCACGGCCGAGACCACGTGGGCGTGCTCGTCGCGCACGATGTCGAGGTCGCTCGCCCACTGGTAGTCGCGCCCGCCCTCGGCGCCCACGCGCACGAAGGCTTCGTTGAGCACCATGCCTTGCGTGAGCAGCTTGGTGAAGGGCTCGTCGACCGTGACGAGCTTCAGGTCGCGCATCACCTTGGTCCAGAAGCGCGCGTACAGCAGGTGCAGGATCGCGTGTTCGATGCCGCCGATGTACTGGTCCATCGGCATCCAGTACTTCGCGCCCTCGCCGACCATCGCGTCGGCCTTCTTCGGGTCGCAGTAGCGCATGAAGTACCACGCGCTGTCGACGAAGGTGTCCATCGTGTCGGTCTCGCGCCGCGCCGGCTGGCCGCAGGTCGGGCAGGCCACGTTGAGGAACGCCGCGTGTTTGTTAAGCGGGTTGCCCGAACCATCGGGGATCAGGTCTTCGGGCAACACGACCGGCAGGTCTTGCTCGGGCACCGGCACCACGCCGCACTTCGGGCAATGGATGATCGGGATCGGCGTGCCCCAGTAACGCTGGCGGCTCACGCCCCAGTCGCGCAAACGCCAGGTGGTTTTCTTGCCGCCCAGGCCGCGCAGCTCCAGCGCCTTGGCCACGGCGTCGATCGCGAGTTTGAAGGTGAGGCCGCTGTAGACGTCGGAATTGATCGTCACGGCGCGTTCGCCGCTCGGGTCTTTCAACGAGTACCAGTCTTGCCAGTGGTCGTAGGTGAAGTGCGGCTCGCCGTCGACGTGAATGACCTGCAGGATGTCGAGGCCGTACTTCTTCGCGAACGCGAAGTCGCGCTCGTCGTGGCCGGGCACGCCCATCACGGCGCCGTCGCCGTAGCTCATCAGCACGTAGTTGCCGACCCAGACGGCGATGCGCTCGTGCGTCAAAGGGTGGTCGACGAACAGGCCGGTCGGCACGCCCTTCTTTTCTTGCGTGGCGAGCTCGGCTTCGGTCGTGCCGCCGGCCTTGCACTCTTCGATGAAAGCGGCGACGGCCCTGTCGGACGCGGCGGCGTGCAAGGCCAGCGGGTGCTCCGGCGCCACGGCGCAGAAGGTCACGCCCATGATGGTGTCGGCGCGGGTCGTGAAGACCCACAGCTTGCCGTCGCCGATGGGCTGACCGTCGGCGCCGCGGATGTCGTGCGGGAAGGCGAAGCGCACGCCTTCGCTCTTGCCGATCCAGTTTTCCTGCATCAGCTTCACGCGCTCGGGCCAGCCGGGCAGGTGGTGCTGCACCTGGTCCATCAGTTCTTCGGCGTACTGCGTGATCTTCAGGTAGTAGCCCGGGATCTCGCGCTTCTCGACCGGCGCGCCGCTGCGCCAGCCGCGGCCGTCGATCACCTGTTCGTTGGCGAGCACGGTCTGGTCCACAGGGTCCCAGTTGACGACCTGCGTGCGGCGCTCGGCGATGCCGGCTTCCAGCATCTTCAGGAACAGCCACTGGTTCCACTTGTAATACGCCGGGTCGCAGGTGGTGACCTCGCGGCTCCAGTCGATGGCCAGGCCCATCGCCTGCATCTGCTGCTTCATGTAGGCGATGTTGTCGTAGGTCCACTTCGCGGGTGGCACCTTGTTTTTCATCGCCGCGTTTTCGGCGGGCAGGCCGAAGGCGTCCCAGCCCATCGGCATCAGCACGTTCATGCCCTTCATGCGCAACTGGCGCGCGAGCATGTCGTTGATGGTGTAGTTGCGCACGTGGCCCATGTGCAGCTTGCCGCTGGGGTAGGGCAGCATCGAGCAGGCGTAGTACTTCGGGCGCGACGTGTCTTCGGTGACGCGGTAGACGTCGGCGGCGGCCCACGCGGCCTGCGCCGCATGCTCGATCTCGTCGGGTTTGAAGTCGGGGCTCATGGCGGTGGCTTGGGGCGCTCGGGGGATCAGTGGAATCGATTATAGGAAGCAGGGCCGTCTTTCTCCCCCATCGGGGCGCCCTCGCTCGTGCGAGCCCGTCTGGCGGATGGCGTTGGCGGCCCTTGTCGAACACCATGGGCGCACTCGATCACCCGACAAGGACACGCCGATGCACCCCCTGCGCCGCCACCTGCTGCTGACCCTCGCCGCCAGCGCGCTGCCCTCGAACCGCGCCTTCGCGCGGCCCGCCACGGCGCCCGAGCCGCTGCTGGCCAACGTGTTCGGCGCGCACATCGACCCGACGGCTTACCTCGTCAGCGAGAAGTACGACGGGGTGCGCGGCCTGTGGGACGGGCAGACGCTGCGCTTTCGCAGCGGCCGCACGGTGCCCGCGCCGCGCTGGTTCACCGAACGCCTGCCGCACCAGCCGCTCGATGGCGAACTGTGGCTGGGCCGGCGCCGGTTCGACGAGGTGTCGGGCCTGGTGCGTGCGCAAACGGCGGGTGACGCGGCCTGGCGCGAGCTGCGCTACATGGTCTTCGAGCTGCCGGGCGCCGAAGGCACGTTCGCCGAGCGCGCGGAGCGCCTGGCAGCGCTTGCGCAGAGCACCGGCTGGTCACAACTGGTCGCGGCCCCGCAATCGCCCATCGCCGACCGCGAAGCCTTGCAACGTCGGCTCGCGCAGACCGTGGCGCAAGGCGGCGAGGGCTTGATGCTGCACCTGGCGTCGGCGCCGAGCATCAGTGGGCGCAGCGACGGGCTCGTCAAGTTGAAGCCGCATCGCGACGCCGAAGCCACGGTCGTGGCCCACCACCCCGGCCGCGGCAAGTACGAAGGCCTGCTCGGTGCGCTCGAAGTGCGCACGCCCGAAGGCCGCCGTTTCCTGGTCGGCACTGGCCTGAGCGACGCACAGCGCCGCGTGCCGCCGGCCATCGGCAGCGTCGTCACCTACCGCTACCGCGACCTGACGAACACCGGCCTGCCGCGCTTTGCGAGCTTCATGCGATTGCACGAAGCACATTGACAGCGTTCACAGCGAACGCTTCGAGCGGCAGCGCGTCGACGGCGTCGGGCGACAGATCGTCTTCCACACCCGGAATCACGTCGACGATCTCGAACAGCGGCGCGCCGAAGAAGGGTTGTGCGTACAGCGCCTCGACGGCCGCTTCGTACTGCCACTCGTCGGCACCGCCGGCGAGTTCCCACACGATCACCTGCGTGCAGCGGCCGTGGAAGGCGCCGGCGTCGAACCAGCGCATGCGCAGATCGGGAAAGCCGTTGAAGATTGTCATCAATGCCGCGTCGAACGCGTCGTGCTGTGCGTCGTGGTCGAGCACGCGCCAGTTCGACGTGGCCTTGAGCAGCATGAAGAATGTGCGGGAGCGTTGAAGCATGTTGACGCCGTGTGTGCTTGACGGCCGAGGCCGCGGTAGCCACACTATGCGAGCTTTTGCTCGCATTGCCTACTCGCATTTGATTTCGACGGATCCACCCCATGACGGCACAGGTTTCCCCCCGAAAAGCGCCGCGCCAGTCGCGTTCGCTGGCCACGGTCAAGGCCATTCTCGATGCCACGGCTCGCATTCTGGTCGAGAGCGGCGTGGCTGCGGCCAGCACCAACGCGGTCGCCGAGCGCGCTGGCGTGAGCGTCGGTTCCTTGTACCAGTACTTCCCGAACAAGGACGCGCTCATATCGGCCCTGCATGCGCGCCACGGCGAGCAGATGATGGCCGTGATTCAGCGCGCGCTGACGCAGGCGATGGACGCCACGCTCGACGACGCGCTCGGCGGCCTGATCGTCGCCACCGTCGAAGCGCATCGGGTCGATGCCGATCTGCACCGCGTGCTCGAACAGCAGGTCGGCCACATGGACATGCTGGAACACCACGACGAATACGTCGGCCTGATGGGCGAGCGCATCGTCGCGCTGCTGACTCGCCATCGCGACCAGATCACCGCACCCGACCTGAAGCTCGCCGCCTTCATGCTGATCAACGCGACGCACGGGCTCGTTCATGCGGTCGTGCTGGATCGGCCCAAGGGGGTGTCGCTGAAAGCCGCGACACAAGACATCGTGCGCATGATGAAGGGCTACCTCACCCAGCCGGTGCCCGCATGACCTCCGACGTGGTGGCTGAAACGCTCGCCTGGGTCACGCGTGCCGTGGTCGGGCTGAACTTGTGCCCGTTCGCCAAGGCACCGCTGGTGAAGGGGCAGATTCGATGTGTCGCGAGCGACGTGACTGATGCACAGGCGCTGCTCGCTGTGCTGCGCGACGAGCTGGAAACGCTTGCGGAAGCCAACCCGGAGCAGATCGAAACCACGCTCCTTGTCCACCCGCGGGTGCTGGCCGATTTCGCGGACTACAACGACTTCCTCGACCAGGCCGATCAGTTGCTCGAAGTGATGGACCTGAGCGGCATCATCCAGGTTGCGAGCTTTCACCCGCAGTACCGGTTTGCGGGCACGGAAGAGAACGACATGGGCAACGCCACCAACCGCTCGCCGTACCCGACGCTGCACCTGCTGCGCGAAGAGAGCATCGAGCGCGCGGTCGACGCCTTTCCCGAAGCCGATACGATCTTCGAGGCGAACATCCGCAGCCTGGAGGCGCTCGGCCCCGAAGGCTGGGCCGAGTTGCAGGCGCAATGCCGGCGTGATGCGCTGCCTGCGGGCGGCCGGCGCTGAGGGCCTGAGTCGCCGCTACTTCAGCGTCGAGACCAGCTTGCGCATCTCGGCAATCGAAAAGCCGCGCAGCGTTTGCGTGCGCACGTTGCCGAGTGTCGCCATCTTCAGGTTCAGCGCCATCAAGGCGTCTTCCGCGCCTTCGGTGACGAGCACGATGTCATAGGCGCCGGTGGTCCAGTGCACGCTCTTGACCGTGACGCCCGCGCCTTCGGCCAAGGCTTTGAAGGCTTCGAAACGCTCCGGCGAGTCCTTGACAGCGCGTGCGCCCTGGTCGGTGAAGTTGGCCAATGTGATGTAGGCAGGCATGACCGTGCTCCCCATGGTTGGAGTGGATGGCATGACGGTCGCGGGTGCCCGGCGGCGGGGCGGGGAAGGCCGTCATTGCCTCGTCTTCGCAAGCCTCGCCGGGTCGAGTCATAAAGATAGAACGCGAGCCGGAAATAACAAGCCTGCCCGGTAGGATGGAGGCCGCATCCCGCCTCACTCCAGCCCACCCGCCATGCTCGAATTCGCCGACATCCAGGCCGCCGCCAACCGCATCCGCGGCGTGGCACACCGCACGCCCGTGCTCACCTCGCGCACGCTCGACGCGATGCTCGGCTGCAGCGTCTTCATGAAGGCCGAGAACCTGCAGCGCATGGGCGCGTTCAAGTTTCGCGGCGGCTACAACTCGGTCAACGTGCTGAGTGATGCCCAGCGCGCGCGGGGTGTGGTCGCGTTTTCCTCCGGCAACCACGCGCAGGCGGTGGCGCTCGCCGCACAACTGCACGGCTGCCAGGCGACGATCGTGATGCCGCACGACACCCCGAGCCTGAAGCTCGCTGCCACGCGCGGTTACGGTGCCGAAGTGATCCTCTACGACCGCTACACGCAAGACCGCGCGGCCATCGCCACTGCGCTGGTGCAGGAGCGCAACGCCATGCTGATCCCGCCGTTCGACCACCTGCCGGTGATGGCCGGCCAGGGCACGGCCGCGCTCGAGCTGATCGAAGACACCGGCCCGCTCGACGCGCTGATCGTCTGCGCAGGCGGTGGCGGTTTTCTCTCAGGCTGCGCGGTGGCGGCCAGGCACCTGCTGCCGCAGATCGAGGTCTTCGGGGCCGAGCCTTTGCGCGGCAACGACATGCAGCAGTCGCTGCGCGCCGGCAAGATCGTCAGCATCGACGTACCACGCACGATCTGCGACGGCCAGCAGACGCAGGCCATCGGCAAGCACCCGTTCGAGGTGATTCAGGCGCTGGTCAGCGGCGTGCTCACCGCCACCGACCCGCAGGTGGTGGAGGCGATGCGCTTCGTGTTCGAACGGATGAAGCTGGTGCTCGAACCTTCGGGCGCGTGCGCGCTGGCGGCGCTGATGAACCACCGCGAACAGTTCAAGGGTCGGCGTGTGGGCGTCACGCTGTCGGGCGGCAACATCGGGCTCGACCGCTTCGTGGCGCTGGTGTCGGGCGCCGAGGCGGTCGACTGATTTTTCGGCGCCTCCTCAGCAGCCGATCACCTTGAATTCGACACGGCGGTCGAGCGCGTCAGACGCGTCGTCGCGGCCCGAGCCGACCATGGTCTGGCGCGAACCCATGCCGGCCGCGATGGTTCGTTTGGCGAGAGCCGGCACGTTGTTGTCGAGCTGCGACTTCACGTATTCGGCGCGCAACAGCGACAGGCGCTCGTTGAGCGGCTCGGGCCCGGTGGCACTGGTGTGGCCGGTGACTTCCAGGCACGAGGTTCCGGTCGCCGCACGCGACGCGATCGCCTTGAGCCAGATCGGGTAGGGGCCGGTCAGTTTGGTGTCGCTGCCGAAGGCGGTGGAGCCGGGGCGGAACAGGAACTTCACCGCCAGGCGCTGGCGCTCCAGCCCGTAGTCGACGATCTTGCCGAAGGCCGCCTCAGCCCTGTCGCGCCGGCCGAGCTTCCAGTTGGCGAGGTAGACGCCGTTGTAGACGCGGAACTGGTCGCCGGCCGAGGTGCGCTGGGCGTTCGTGTAGAGGTCGAGTGACTGCTGGTAGCGGCCCGCGTCGTAGGCTTCGATCGCTTCGGCCACCAATGCCGCGGCGGTGATGCGCTCGGTGTACAGCGGGTTGATCGGGTCGCCGGCTTTCGTGCCCTGGCAGGTGCGGATGTAGCCCAGCGTGGCCGGGTCTTCGGCCCAGGCCGGCGCGTCGCGGTAAGTCGCGGTGGGGGTGGCGTCCACACCGTCGGGCTTCGAGAACGCCAGGCCCTTGCTGACGAGCTTGCCGCTCTTCAGGTCGGCCAGCGCGAAGCAGATGCGGTAGGCCTCGCGCGCACCCGTGGTCTGGCGCTGCGCGTTCACCGGCGTGAAGGTGCCGATCAGCACCAGCGGGCTGCGCGCCACGTTCGCGGCCGAGAACGGCTGCACGTCGTACTGCGGGTACTGCTCGCGCATCAGCGCCGTCAAGCGCACACCCATCGAACGCGTGGCGGCCGACTGGGCATAGCTGAAGCCGTCGATCAGCGGGTCGATCACGACCGTGTAGCGCGATTGCGCCGCCGTGCCTTCAGGCGGGAGCTTGGCGTTCTTCAGCAGCGCGGTCGCGGCGCTGAGCACCGCTTCGTCGTAGGGCAGGATCGGCGGCGGCGGCGGTGGTGGCGCCGGCGCGGCCACCGCGGCGGCCGGTGCCGGGGCGGGCGCTGCGACGGCCGCAGCGGGCGCTGGCGTCGGCGGCGGGTTTTGCAGCCCACCACAAGCGCTGACGAGGGCGAGCATCACGACGAAGGCGAAACGGGGGGTGGTGTTCACTTCATGCACTCCTGACGGAAAAAACTCTGCGACACGGTGGACACCGATTCACCCAGCGCGAGCCGCTCGCGCAACGCGGCGCAGCGGGCCATGATGGACGATGCCGAGAGCGCGGGCCTGGGCGCGGCGGGCTGCGAGGCGCCGACCGCCTTGATCGACGGCCCCGACGCCGGCACGGTCGCTGCGAAGGGGGCGGCGCTGGCCGCATCGAACGGCTGCGGCTTGGCCACCGGTGCCGCGGGCTTGGCCAGGGGTTGTGGCGCATCGTTGCGCGGCTCGGGCGCGCGGCGTGCGACGGTACCGTAGTAGGCCCCGATCGCGATCGCCACGAGCAGGGCCGACATGCCCCACGGGAACGGCTGCGGCGCCGGGGCGGTGGGCCCGGGCGCCGCGTTGGCTGCCTCGGGCTCGGGTGGCATGGGCGGTGTGGGCAGCGCCGCACCGGGCTTGCCGATCAAGGCTTCGATGTCTTCGAGCAGCCGCCGCAGGCCGAGAAAGTCCGTCGAGCCGTCCCAGTCGACAAGGTCGGCGGCCTGGATCTCGCGAAACCCGCGCGGCGGGCGCACGTGTTCGATCAGCACCGGCACGAGCCGGCCGAGCTGCCGCCCTTCGGCCGCTTCTTCGCAGACCCACTCGCTTGCCACCGAGTGTTGTGACCAGAGCACCACCATGCAGCGCATGTGCTGCAACTCGCGCTCGAGCACACCGCGCCAGGTCAGGCCGGCGGGAATGCGGCGGTCCCACCACACCGACCAGCCGGTCGATTGCAAGGTTTCAGCGAGGCGGCGCACCGCGTCGCGGTCTTTTTCGTTGTAGCTCAGGAAGATGTCGGCCATGCTCGCCTCGGCGACAGCAGGCCCGCATCATGCGCCGCTGCGGCAAGGGCTGTCGAGCCGGC
>Ga0307516_10005759_pt1 | contig 14680 bp, 24 predicted proteins | sample 19_EM_MG_FD_203310 | JGI IMG/M metagenome (GOLD analysis project Ga0307516, IMG submission 203310) | Populus trichocarpa ectomycorrhiza microbial communities from riparian zone in the Pacific Northwest, United States - 19_EM | ecosystem: Host-associated > Plants > Roots > Unclassified | place... | reverse complement strand
ATCCAAACGAAGTTTGCGACTGCGGAGGACAAAGAGGCCCTGGCTCGCGGCTTGAGTTCTTCCGGAAAGCCAAGCACGGGATCGGTTGACGGTGACATCATCGCATTTTCTTCCGAGATCGCAAGGTAAGCGCAACCGGTCTCGCAAAACTTGGGGGGAATTGACTCGTTGCGGAAACCGCAGTCTTATCGATTCGCTTGGCCTGACGACCAAGTTGAGGGATTACAATATTCCGAGGGAAGACATCCCACAGATTGTAGAGAGGACCATCGGAAAGAGTTCGGGGGAACTGCATGATCAACTGATGGAAATCATGGACACGGTTTTTTGAGAGCGGTGGCGGTCTCTCGAAGCTCACGCTTGGGATATCCCCCAACTGTACGTTGTAAGAGCAAGAGTAGGCACACAAAGATATACACGACCCGCGTAGATCTTTGACCCGCGACGATCGCTCGTTCAACGACCTCGTCCCGATTTCATCCCTACTATATATTTGTTTTTTCTCGCCTTACCACAGCCCTGTACTTCGACCCTGGCCCCCGTTCACGAACAGTGGATTCGCGACAGACGCTGTCAGTCTTTCCATCTTCTGCATGAGCGGTCGGGGGTTATGTGTCGTTGCGGGCCGGCTACACCATCCACCAACGCTCAGCAGAGGTCTCAGATCTTTGACCAATTGCCGGCCCGCAGCCAACCACTGCCTCACCATTGGGAGAAGTAGACGGAAAATCAGTTACGGACACCCATTCGCTTCTTTCCCCTCAACCCCCATGACAACACGTAGGCTTCACTCGACAAAGGCGACGAACGGCGAGAAACGCCACGCAGCAGACGAGGTTCATGACCGCGAACACACCACTACTCACAACCACACTCACGACCACGACCATGAAGACCACAGCCATAGTCACTCGCATTCTCATGGCATATTCGGCGCTTTCGGACACACCCACTCCCGTGAAGATGCATCCACAGCAGAAGCGGAGAAGATAGTAGAGGCTTTGAAAGGCGGTAGTACGTCCCGACATGGTTCTGCACATAAGCCCCGATGCTCACATGACATAAACCTTGCAGGCGTTGACCGAGGAAGTCAAATCACACTTGTCGGGTTGTACGCGAATATCGTGCTGACCGGTGCGAAGGGCCTGGCGGGATGGTACATGGTGTGTTCACCGGCTATATGCTCGTGCGACGGTTCTAATTACACCCCGCGCTAGAATTCCGCGGCCCTACTTGCTGAAGCTGGCCATTCCCTGAGCGGTAAGCCACGATTCACTCGCTATGCGTCCGTATGGTTATTGACACTGGACGTAGACCTCCTGGGAGACTTTGTGACGCTCTTCGCCTGGAAACTCTCCCAGAAACCGCCCTCCAAGATATACCCATACGGTTTTGGCAAATTTGAAACTCTGGGTACAATCTCCATCTCCGTTCTCCTCACAGGCGGCGCACTTGGGATCGGTTTCCACTCGTACAACCTTCTGATCGACGCCCTGACCCCGACGATATCCACCGTGCCACCAGGCATCATCCAGGACGTCTTCCAAGCCGTCCAGAACCTTCCCGTACCAGAACTTGGGCATGCCCACACCCACGCAACCTCTGGACACGACGTGCAGGGTTCAGTTTTGGATCCAAACGCTGCATGGTTCGCTGCCATCGGCGTGTTGTCCAAGGAGTGGCTGTATAGGATTACCAAGAAGGTCGCTGACGAGGAACGAAGCTCTGTCTTACTCGCAAACGCGATTCACCACAGGAGCGACGCATACTCGAGCATGGTAGCCCTCGTCGCGATTTTGGGCAATTGGTATTTTCCAGCGCTGCCGTTGGATCCGATCGGAGGTACGTGTCCCAATCGCGTTTTGTGATGGTTGGCGCTGACATGATATTACTCGAATTGCCCAGGCCTGCTAGTGTCTCTGGTTATCCTTAGACAGGGAATCGTGCTCTTCACCGGCGCATTCGGCGAGTTGGCAGACCGTGGCGTTTCCCCGAGGACTCAAGGAATCCTGACCCGTGCTTTGGACCCCCTTCTCCCTCGCCAATCCACCTCCACCGAACCTACCGCAGAAGATTCCCACACTCACCCACACTCGCATCCCCACCCTCATCAAGATCCCTCCCCATCCGCGTTATTGGGCATCCACGACCTTCGTGCGATGCGCGCCGGCGCTACGATGTTCGTAGATGTGGTTGCTGACGTGCCCCCCGTCATGACCATGCGTGACGCAGCCGTGATAGAGGAAAACATTACCCAGAAGCTCAAATCCGTACGGAGGGAGATTTCAGAAGTTCGGGTCAAGTTCAACGTTATAGAGAAGGGGACGAACGGCACCGCTCATTGATTTTCCTTTCTTTCCCCCACTCCACGATTATTACCTAGCTTTGTGTGTACCTTAACGGCCAATGTATTTCATTGCTGAAGCCAAGCCCGCATGATGGGGTTTCATTATACTTACTCTCCCCAGGGGGCGGAAAATCTGCGGGGGCGACTCTTACGTCTTGCAAGAGTTGGCGCAAATGAGAATAACGCGAGTGATTTGCTCCCATTGGTTCTGGGCAAAAGACACAAAACTGGTATACATGAAACATGGTGTGATGGTGGGAACAACAGTGTCATAGGGAGTGCCCAATGATTACGATAAGTGTGTGGGGCGTTCTAAAAAAACATAAAAACGTCTATGCGGAGCCGTTTGCTGCCAGCGCATTACTTAAACCCCGCGGGCCTCGAGCCTCTCCCTGAAGATCTTCTGGAAGAAGGGAACGTGATCGAAGTCCATCAGGGTGTAGTGCTGACCGGGGACGTCAGTAAAGGTGGTACCGTCTTCGCGCCCTTCCTGATTACGACGGCAGAAGCCTTCCCAGGGTTTGAGCTGCTTGTTCACCCAGTCAGCCTTCGTTCCCTTGAGGGGAATGGCGTAAAAGACGTCCAAAACCTCTGTAATAATTTGTGAATAACCTGAAGACGCAGAAGTAGCGGCGCAGAAACTTACCAACAGAGCCGCTTGGGACGTACGACTTTCCGCACTCAATCAAGCTCCTCGCGATACCAACCCAGTGGTCGAGCTTTGGAATAGACAACTGCAACTCGTGCAACCTCTCAGGGGGGGCCATAGCGAAGACCTTCTGGAGCTGCTCTTCCTTGGGGAATTTGCTAAGGGGTTCCGCCAAGTCGTGGGCGTCCTGTTTGGTGACGAGGCCCAAGAAGTACGACAAGTTCAACATTCCAGAGGTGTAGTCGATCTCGTGCATACGATCCGCGATGTGCGGAGGGATGTTGATAAGACCGACGAACTTCACTTCCTCTCCACGAGACTCGATGACCTTGGCAACCTCGTAGGCGACAACGCCGCCGTACGAGTAACCGGCAAGGGCGTAGGGTCCGTGGGGTTGGACCCTTTGCATAGCGTCGGCGTAGCAGCCGACCATCTCGGCCATGGTGGTGAACATAGGTTGACCCTTATCGAAACCACGGGCACGGAAGGCGTAGAAGGGCCGCTCTCCATGGAAGTATTTCGCCAAGTTGACAAAGATCAACACTTCACCGACTCCTGGGTGGACGAAGAAGATGGGGGTCCCGTCACCGGTGGTCTGGAGGGGGACGATTGGGTCGTAGACGTTGGCGTCCGAGGCCGAGGGGTTGAGAATTTTGTCGACCAGGGTGGACAACAAGTTGGGCGTCGGGTGCAGCAAGATCTTGAGGATGGGTATTTCGTCAGGAAGTTGCATGGTCATCTCGACCTCACGCTTGAGCCTATAGAGTACGGAACGATCAGAAACTCCCTCACACACTTAATGCTGTCGGCCTACCTGATAACGTCGATGCTCGTTCCACCCATTTCGAAGAAGTTGTCTTCAGCAGACACACTTCCAACCTCCAAGCTGAAGATGCCCTCGAAGATGTTGCAGATCTTTTCCGCTACTGAACCTTCGGCAGCCTTGACAAACTTCTCGTTACGACCCAACTTCAATAGAGCGTCGACGCGGTCGAGATGCTGGTTGAATACACCCTCAGAGTATTGCTTGACCAACTTGGCGCGGCTGAGCTTGCCAAGGGTGGATTTCTCCTTGGAGAGCTGCTCCATAGGGATGGGGATGATTTGATGGGGGGCAAGGGTCACCATCTTGATGCAGACGTTCTTAATGTAAGCGTGAGCCTTCTGGAGGAGGGCGGCGACCTCAAGGTCGGACTCCTTGGTGGCACAGTCGGAGTAGAAGTCGAAGTTAGGGGCGTAGAAAACGACGAAGGACTCCGTGTCTTGGTTGGCGGCGCGGAAGGGAGCAACGACCAGGTAAGAGTCGGCGATCAAACCTTCAGCCTCCTTGCCCTGAAGGTAGGTCTCGAGTTCTGGAATACCGTATGAAACACCGTGGACGATGATGGTGTCCTTTATCCTTCCACTCAACCTCAACTCTCCGTGCTCGATGATACCGAGATCACCAGTCCTGAACCAGCCACCCTCAACGAAGCTCTGCTCGGTAGCGGTGGGGTTGTTGTAGTACTTGACGAACAACATTGGGCCACGGAACTGGAGTTCACCAGACTCTCCATCGTGGAGGGGGGTGCAGCCATCCTCGGGAGAGACGATGCGCATCTCTACGCCGCGGATTCCACGACCGAGGGGCAAGAACTCGGAGGAAGGGAGGTTCTTGCCAGGGTTGGAGAGGGAGCACGGAACGGCGTCATAGATGGAACCAGCGCTGCGAAAGGGTCAGGATAAGAGATGGCGTGTTGCAAGGCTAAAACCACTAACCAAGTCTCGGTCATGCCGAAGCCGGCGGCCATCTCGACGGTGAGGTCACCGCAGCCAGGATTACGAACGGCATTGAGGGCCTCACAGAAGGCCTTGACGGTGGAGGTGACGACGGCCTCACCACCGCTGTTGATTCTCTTGAGGGAACTGAGGTCGAAGGTGCCCTTCAACTGAGAAGCTTTGGCGGAGAGATCCTTGGCAAGCTTCGAGATGAGGAAGTTGGGGGCAAACGTCATCGATACTTTCTATAAGTGGTAAGGCAGGCGGATCAGAACCTTGAGGCAAATTGCAAAAATGGAAGCCCTTACGTGATCGTCGATCAGCCTGAGGAAGGCCATTGGGTCAGAAAGGATTGTGGCGGCATCGACGTGGACCTGGTTGCACCCATGCATGAGCGGTGTGAAGTGCATCTCGAGGGATCCGGCGACGTGGTCGAAGGCGACCCCTTAGCATACAATAAGCCCTGCGAATTGGTCGATTGAGCGGTAGTAGCAACTTACAGTTCATGATGGTCGACTTGTGAGTCAACTTGTAGGCCTCAGCCTTGGAGGTGCAGGCGTTCAGGATTGTGCGGTGGGTGTGGACAACGGCCTTGGAGAAGCCAGTGGATCCGGAAGTAAGGAAGAGAATGGCCTCGGAGTCGGGGTCGGCAGGAGCGAAACGGAAACCCTTGGGGCAGCCCTGGATCTCAGCGGCCTTCTTAATGTCATCGAACAACTTGATGTTCAAACCGGTGGCGCCGGCCTCGTTGAGTTGACCAGATCCGATTTGGTGGGTCAACCAGATGGGTTTGGTCGAATCGGAAGTCAAGAGGGAGTTGAGGTGCTCGATGTGGGCCCTGCGGTGGTCGAGCTGGGCAGTGAGATTGGGGAGGAGACAAGGGACGAAGCCGGCGCAAAGAGCGGACCAGACGGCCAACATGTTATCCTGGTGGGAGGACAGGTAGACGATGACGATGGGCTTCTTGCCGGTGGATGAGGCGCCAATGGTGGAGGATCCGAAGACAGTCATGAAGGAGTACGCCATGGCCTTGACGGAGGACTCGAGCCACTCAACGTCGTTGGTCTCGGCAGCAGTAGTCGAGGTGACGAAGGTGAGAGACCTGTTACCGTAGATCTTGGCAGCCCACGTGAGCATCTCCGGGAGAGTGCTGAGGTTCGCTAGAATGGACAGAGATCAGAGAGGGGAGTCAGAGGAGATCACGAATAAACGACATACAGATGGGACGTCTGTTCTCAGAAGACGAGAAGGAGGAGGAGACCATGGATTTTATGTTGGCGAGGGTGCCCCTGCCGGACCGAGAAGAAGGGGAAACGGCGACTGGGGCCATCCTGGAGGACTAGAGACGAGGGCGGAGGAGGGTGAGAGAGAGAGGGAGAGGCGATGGGGAAAGGGAGAGGGGCAGATGGGCCGGTACTTATACGAACTCGTGTCCATTTCACAGAGACAGGGCCGTGCCCTTTCAAACACAAGGTCGGCCAAGAGTGGGGGTTGGGTTCAGAGAGAAGAACCAAGTCACGTGGTCACCACCTCTCCGATCCTCACACGCGGCTTCTGGTCAGAGATCGCTGTCAATGGTGCGATTTGCAACCATTCCTCCCATCGTTCGAAAGTTTGCCGGTCGCACCCCCTCCCCTCCTTCGCGGCGAGCAACTTTGGGCAAAAGACCGATTTTTGACCGAAATGCTTCACGATAGTTATCGAATCTGGCCATGCCTTGCGGAGAAACGCAGAAAAGTTTTTCAGCGTGAGACCCTGCCGCGGGTGCTGAGAAGATGAGGGCGCTGCCGATAACTGATCAGTCCGAGGAGACACGATGAATATTCCGTACGATATCAATCACGGCGCAGGCCCGTACGCAGGTTCGAACAGGAACACTGAGTAGGGGCCCTGTGTCCCGGATTGCAGTAGGAGTCTGGTTTTCTTTGCCAGACGTCGGCGTGACCTTGAACGTAACCAAGAGGGGTTTCAGGATGCAACGATGGTAAAATCCCCAATGCCGCGTGAAATACCAGCGAACCTGCGCGCAGATCGTTTCGGCTCATCGAATCCTCCGCAACCTTCTGGCTTCCTGACGACCTGAAAGAAGTTGCGCATTGAGGGGAGATCGTTTGGTTGAAAAGTGATCGAGTGAGTTGATATTTTTCGACAAATTTTATTTGTTCATTTGCTACTCCTTCGCTCATTCCGCCCGATTTGAGGATCGTCATGGGACAGGTTGGGTTAGTGGCGTAGCGGGATACCAAGCGCCAATACAGATGCCACTTCCATTGCGCAACGCACGCGATGCCACATCTGTTCGAACACGAGGAACCCGCTATATGTCCGTCGAATACATCGTTATCCTTCGCTGAAGAGCGGACAGCTCTCCCCCGATAATTGAGAGCATCAAGGGAATAGGGGAACTCGCGGTTGCATATCCAACAGTTCGTTTTATCGCCGAAGGGTGAGCATTCCGTCGCCCGTCCGCGCCAGAGCATTTCACCGGGGTAACGAGCTATATGTCCGTTGAAGAACCAAGTTATTCAGGACATGGGATATCAAGCGAACGTTCCAGGAATCCTGAAGATATTGGCACCTTTCGATTCCTCACGCTCGTGGATGATCGGACAACTTGGGACACATCCCGAGTTCAAGTCGCTCGCCGATGTGGCTTGTGACACGTACGTACCAAATCAACGGCTTTTTGTAAAATCCACGTCGGCGGGGAAAGGGTGCGGAAGTCCGTCGACAGAGGGTTCCCCCAGGTTCAATGCTGCTCGTCACGGTAATCCGAAGAAACCCTTCTCGTAGTACCGTCGGTTCTTCGGAGGATAAGGAGCTTCGTTGGGTGGTTGAAACCCGGGCCCTCTGGTTTCCTTCAACGGGAAAAGCGCAGACACTGATTTTTTACAACTCACTCCACCGGTTTTGCAGACCGCCGGCCACTCGAGTACCCGGCTCGCGATCCGGGATGTACTCGGGGTTTATTCAAGGACTATATAGTTCGCTGCCCGCAGTGTCTAGACTTCAGATATCCCCTTCGAGCCCGAGGGGGGAATCCCTGGTGTTGACCACCGTCTGGGCTCAACACAATACAGATCACGGTCGCTGGCACCCTTGTAGAAATCACAAACTGTCCACGCTGTCAAACGAACGGACACCTTCGTCTCCTTTTGCAAGGCACATCAGGAAAAAGCTGAACGGAATGCCGTACACGGCAACCCCTTGATTTCGTGCGCACCCGGGCTTGACATTCACCTATTTTCGGCCTTCGACGGGCTTCCCGGCCATCTCGCCACAGTTTTTGCAGGATCACAGAAACCGCATGGTCACCTAGAGAAGCACCCAAGCTACAGAACGGCACTGAATGTTTCACATTCGCTTTACAATTCTTGGCTGTACTTTCCCGGAGACACCGGTTCAACGTTCACGCGCCACGTCCCACAGTGAACTCACGATTCATTCGGCAGATTCAATGGTACAGTATTGTCCGCTATCCGCGGAAAGAGGAATAACACATGGCGTGGAAGAATGTCTAGGGGATCAACGGAAACTAACAGCCACCACGAAGGCGAAGGACTGGAGACGCTTGGTCAGCACCTGGCCGGTCACTTCGGCGAATGGGATTAGACTCACCGAGATGAAGGGTCGATTCCTTCTGAATGTTGCTGTCAGAGAGCGGGTGAAATTCAGTTCCGAAGCGGATGCGGAGGCCGCGTCGGGACTTACTAATCGGAAAGGGTCCGGCCGTCTTCGAGTTGCTTCCCAGCGAAAATGAGGCGCTGTTGGTCGGGAGGGATCCCCTCCTTGTCCTGGATCTTGGCCTTGACGTTGTCAATAGTGTCCGAAGACTCCACTTCCAACGTGATGGTCTTGCCGGTGAGCGTCTTCACGAAGATTTGCATTCCGCCACGAAGGCGGAGGACGAGGTGGAGCGTCGACTCTTTCTGGATGTTGCTACACAAGATGACGGTCAGTCCGTGTAGTCCAGGCGGATCTGACGTTGCTCTTACTAATCGGAGAGAGTCCGGCCATCCTCGAGTTGCTTTCCGGCAAAGATAAGTCGCTGCTGATCGGGAGGGATGCCTTCTTTGTCCTGGATCTTCGCCTTGACGTTGTCGATCGTGTCCGAAGATTCAACCTCGAGAGTAATCGTCTTCCCAGTCAAGGTCTTGACAAAGATCTGCATACCTCCACGAAGGCGGAGGACGAGATGGAGCGTGGACTCCTTCTGAATGTTGCTACGGGGTACGTTAGCGCGACGATAAGATGGGCGTGGTGGCAGGACCTACTAGTCAGAAAGAGTGCGCCCATCCTCGAGCTGCTTGCCGGCAAAGATCAACCTCTGCTGGTCGGGGGGGATACCCTCCTTGTCCTGAATCTTCGCCTTCACATTGTCGATAGTATCGGAAGACTCGACTTCAAGGGTGATCGTCTTGCCCGTCAACGTCTTGACGAAGATCTGCATACCACCTCGAAGGCGCAAGACTTCGGACGGCGTTAGAATTTATAGGGGTGACAACAGCATCGGCAGAAGGACTTACCAAGGTGGAGAGTGCTTTCCTTCTGGATGTTACTGTCGAAAGTCTGTTATAGTTGTATCGCGTGTGGCGAGGGCGCTTGCACTCACTAGTCGTTGAGAGTACGACCATCCTCCAGCTGTTTACCAGCAAAGATGAGGCGTTGCTGGTCAGGGGGGATACTAGTGTACTGCGGTCAGTATCTGAGCTCGCGAACTGGGAGAACAGGTGTACCCTTCCTTGTCCTGGATCTTGGCTTTGACGTTATCGATGGTGTCCGAGGATTCGACCTCGAGGGTGATAGTCTTTCCGGTAAGGGTCTTGACGAAGATCTGCATGCTGGATAGATGGCTATGCAAGTCAGTTGTTGGAACCGCTCGACACGATGGAGCGGAGGTACATTAGCTCTGAAGAGTTGATGGTGGTTAGGGAAGACGATGCGCAGCATGGCCGCTGGCTTGATAAGGACGTCCGTGGCGCGCACGTGGAGTTCGGCGGACGCCGGGATACTGCATCTGGCACAGAAAGGCCATGGAATGACCTGCCATTTAAGGAAGCTCAACCACTTGCCCCCTCCTCGCCAAACTACCTCACCTCACGCCCCATGTCAGTAAATCAGCGTGGCAGAATCGTCGGACAAGTCGTGCGTCCGGGGCTCGCTGCTCCCGAACGAAAGCAGAAACGGTTATCCACCCCCCACCCGCACCCACCCGCACCGCCTCCAGACATCATTGAGATTTCCTCAGACGAAGAGGAGCCCCAGCCGCCATCGAAGAGGGCCCTCACCAAACGCGGGTACCCCCTACCCACCCACGAACCGTACTACAAAGCGCGGCTTTCCCAGAAAGACCGCGAGATCGAGAAGTTAAAGAAGGTACGCCACCAATGACCTTTGTGCGGTTATTTCAGCCTAATCTTGTTTTGTGAAGAGGGAGAATGAGCTTGAGCGAACCATCGCGATGCAGAAGAAGGAAATAGAAGCAAAGAAGTCTCAAAATATTCCCGTGCGTCAAATCCCTAACTTGCATCACCGTCTTCCGCTTAGGCACTCCTAGAAAGCTGAAGAGCTCGAAGAAGAGCTCACATGCGAGATCTGTGCGATGAGGATGTGGTTTCCTTACCGGTGTGCATTGGCCCGCCCTCGTTTGGTACCAAGGTCCCTGACGACGGTTTTAGGTTGACGGAATGCGGCCACGTTTTCTGCCTAGGTTGCATGCTGGACTGGTTCGACAACACGCACGTCCGGTTCCTCGACAGCCACCCAGAATATATCCCACTTTCCCCATATTTCAAGGAGGTGCTTCACCGACCGTTCGAGCATCCTCAAGATTTCTTCAGGGCGTCCATGCACATGACCCATAACCCCGGTCCTCAGTACACGTGCCCCTCTTGTAGGATGGCCGTAACCCGCAGGCCGGTTGAAGACTTCAAGGTCAAGGCACTCGTCTCGTGGTTGGGTTCAGTCCAAGGGATCACACCTCCCGAGTCGAGAATCCCGCCGGGCACGGGTGACACGATATTTGACGGGTACTTTCTCTTATGATATGTTGTTCCTCCACCTCATCACTTTGTTGCAACTCGCTGTCGTTGTACTCGCATATATTGGACTTAACTTACGCTCTCTTTGGGGTCTGTTGCCAATAATACTGTTACGCACGTTTACTACATTAACAAGATTCACAATACATACACATCGCGGAACGGGGTGTGCGCTGCCTGTCCCAAAACTCCCTGATTCTGATCAGGAGTCAATATGTGCCGGAATGTAGAAGGTGAGAACACCCCCTGCATCGGCAACGTCCCCAATGTAGACGTATAGGATCACGCAATGCCCTTGGCAAATACCTGCCGAGGGAGGATATCAGTACATCAACACTCACCCCCGCTCGAAGGAGCTCACAAGCGATGGTCGTACTCGAAAGTACGTGGCTGTTCAAGAATTTGACGAAACTCTTGATAGAAATGAGCACGCCAAAGAGGTGGTCAGGGTTTGGTTTCTCAACGTCACCATCCCCATCCGGATTCTGAGAAGCCCCTTCCTGTGCTACGACCTATCGTGAGGATTGGTATAATGGCGACAGTGGGGTCGGAAACGCACCCATTTTCGGATTCGTGCAACCAGACCACTGGGTGTCAACCCCCACACTGTCCGTCTGGACTGAGATCTGAAGTTTCCCGTTGTTGTTGCATCGAACTGCTATGACGTCGGAGAGCGGCCGGAGGCGCTCGACTATCGTGCGCAGCTTCTGTAACGGGGGTAGCAAAACGTGAACCTGCCCCATTGTAAACCATTCAGCGTTCGGTCAGTCTCTCCGGTAAAACAGAACGGTAGAATATCTCACATCTGGCTCGGGACACATTGGTTCAGTCAGCCTATTGACATCGCTAGGTTTCATCACCTCAATGCGAACGTCGTGGCCGACCCTGACCGACCTCCCGCTCGACATGGACCCAGAGATGTCAAAACTGAGCACGGCCTGGTCATTCTTCTTGGCCAATTTCATGACCGTTTCCGGGGTCGAGTCAAGAGATGCAGGATTCCACGCAGACCTTAGGGCGAGTAACAAAGCCTCGGGGGAAATCAGAAAAGTGATTTCGTTGTTCGCGTTGGATTGAATGCGGTAGTCTGAGAACAAGGATTGGACCTTGACCTGTCTGGAATCGTACGCGTCATTTCGTGTCGTTCGAAATGGACACTAAACCACTCACGACCAGACTTGAACCCCGCCCTCGCTCGCGTCGTGGTTACAAATGATGTGCATGTGCGACTCCGTAAGCTTGATGATACATCTCTTCTGCAGCTTCTCTATGGCCTGTATGATCTCTGCAGAAACCAGGCGCGTCGTCAATCGCGTTCTTGGAAGACAGCTTCAAGTACTTACTGAAGAAGCTGCCCACATCTTCGACGTTCGTACGAAACCGCATTGGGCTTCGAGTCAGAGGTGACCGACGCGTTCGAGGTCCATCGTGACTGATCTCGTGCTGGGGCACAGCCACAATCGCCCAACCGTGAAGCCAAAATCCGATCATCGCCGGGTGATCTCAACCTTGAACCTAAACTTCGACCATCTCCCACAGAAGCGGATCGAACCGAGGCGCTCTTGACTAGAAGGATGTCTCGTCGGAAATTGCGACATAATTTCCGGTGAAGTAGGCTTCACCGAAGGCGAGAGTACTTAACGCTCCGCTTCTTGGTCACCGTGTTTTGCCTGGGTGTTCTTGTCTTCCCCCGCTTCCAAAACCAACGGTTTCGAAAATGAATTCTACGTTCATGTTTTGGTTCGAGTATTCCAACTCGCCGAGTAACCCCACTGGAAGGCTAACATCACTCCCCACATCCCCCTTCCCTACACCATGCGACCTGGCGTTGCTGTCCTGTCCTTGTCCTTATGTTTTCTGGCTGCGCTGGCTGCACCTTTCCAACGACCAACTTTACCACGAGAGGGCAGTCCTCAACACCAACTTGCGCCCCCTCTCTTCGATAATCTGGGCTGGCTCTTACCCGAGGTGACTCCTAGCGATCTCCTCCCCCCTGCATATGCCACCGGTTCCACCAAACCAATCGTCGCACAGTGAATTCATCGGATTTCCCACCGAACGCCCTTCTAATTGTCTACGTCTCTAGCATGATGGTAGGAAACACATACCCCTACCAACTTGACGACTGGAAGAAAGGTATACCGGCAACTCTGCTGGCTTCTCTCTCGCTAACCTGCTATTGAGACATCAACCTCGCGCTGGAACACGGCATCGATGGGTTCGCCCTTAACATCGGAGGTGATGATTGGCAAGCGGCAAGAGTCTCAGACGCATATGACGCAGCTCGAGGAACCAGGTTCCGGTTGTTCGTCTCCTTCGACATGGCGTACCTCTTTTGTCTCCGTTCCACGATTGCTCTGTTACTGACGCGCTTTTTCATAGAGTTATCCCATGCGGGTCGCGCGCAGATGCTGAGCGCATCCGGAAGTACGTCAAAGACTATCAGTCACACCCGAATCAGATGAAGTTCAACGACCGTATCGTGGTCTCTACGTTTGCTGGAGAATCATGCAGGTTCGGTGCCAACGACTTGAACCAGGGGTGGTCCGAAACCCTCAAATCGACAGACATGCCTCTAGTACATCTGCTTACTCTGGTTTGTTCACTCCCCTCAACATCGTCTTTTTTTAGGTTTGGTTTATCCCCTCGTTTTTCGTCGACCCGTCTGAGTTCTCTCGGCTGACCGCCATGGGTGGATACTTCAGCGTAAGTTCTCTCCATCGTTCCTCGGCTATGGGGATCCCGCGCTCATCCCACGCAGTGGAACGCAGGGTGGCCTACTGCAAATCAGAACATCACATTTGAAACAGATAAGCTCTCGTTAGACCAGCTTGAAGGAAGGGGGTATATGGCGCCATGCTCCCCTTGGTTCTTCACGGCAAGTCGGCTCACACGATTCAGACCCTATCAGAGAGAGGCGTCTGCTGACCCAAGCCAACTACCACAGCACTATGGACCCGAAACGTACGACAAGAACTTTATCTATAGCGGAGACAACTGGTTATTCGTCGAACGCTGGGAGCACCTGATCGCGAACCGAGCTCATGTGGACATGGTGGAAGTCTTGACGTGGAGTAGGTCGTGTCGAGTGATCACCTCGTGCTTTGTTGCAGAGCGCTCAAGTTTTGTTATCAAGACGATTACGGAGAGTCCCATTACATCGGCCCCGTCGAAGGCGCGCAACCGATGTCAGAGGCTTGGGTCAACGGGTTTAATCACCAAGGTACGTCTTCGATACTCCATTGAAGTCCTAAGTCATGTGTGCGGTCCGCTCACACAGGACGCCCGCACTAAAAGGGTGGCTTGATCTCCAACAGTATTACATCTCCGCGCTCAAGAACGGCGTCTACCCTAGTATTCTTCGGGATAGGGTCTTCCTTTGGGCTCGATTGCACCCCGCTAACACAGACGCTCCCAAAGACGTCATCGGGAAACCTTCGGGATGGCAATACGTCGGTTCCCTGTCCACTTTCTCGCTCGCCTCTGTATCATCTGACGCAAGCCCCCGCACAGACCGAGGACTTTCTCTGGGCCATGGTCTTTTCTACTGGCGGGAACACCTCCGTCGCGTTGCGGTGTGGCGATTACGCGGAAACAACTGTATTATCTGGCACTGGGGCATTCAAACTGCGAATGCCGTTAATGGGCGCTGGCGGTCAGATATCAGTCACACTACGGAAGAATGGCGCCAATGTGGTAAGCCTCGTTCCGGCAGGATTTGTGTTTTCTAGCCACCCGACGTCATACAACTACAATGCCTTTGTCGCATCCTCGCGCTAACTGTACCACATGATACGCACCCAGGCCCTCAATTCAGTCCGACTTCACACACATTGAGACGACATCAACTTTGCGATACACTGTATTTCCTGGTCCTATAATGTA
>Ga0307516_10005758_pt1 | contig 14682 bp, 9 predicted proteins | sample 19_EM_MG_FD_203310 | JGI IMG/M metagenome (GOLD analysis project Ga0307516, IMG submission 203310) | Populus trichocarpa ectomycorrhiza microbial communities from riparian zone in the Pacific Northwest, United States - 19_EM | ecosystem: Host-associated > Plants > Roots > Unclassified | place... | reverse complement strand
CCATGCCGTTGATGGTGTCCAGCCGGACCAGCGGGTTGTACTTGTCCCGGCGCTGGTCGCCGCTGCCACTGTCGCGGGCCGCGGCCCGCACGGCGCCGGTGACCGCGTCGCCGCGGCGCAACCCGTGCTTCTTGACCTGCGACATCGAGACGTAGACGTCGTTGGGACCGGACAGGTAGCCCGTGGTGCGGACGAACGCGTAGTTGTCCAGCACGTCGAGGATGCCGGCCACCGGCACGAGGACGTCGTCCTCGTTGACGTGCGGCTCGCGGCCGGTGTCCCGACCGCTGTCCCTGCCACCGCCCTCGCGGCCACCGTCCCGGCCGCCCTCGCGGCCGCCAGCGGCAGCGCCTTCACCGTCACGGTCGCGGCCACGACGACGGTCACGGAACCGGCTGCGGCGGCTACGCCGGCCACCCTCGCCGTTGTCGCCGTCCTCGTCGTCCGGGCCGTCGGTGCGGGGGCCCCGGTCGTTGCGGTCGTTGCCGCGGTCGGGACGCTCGTTACCGCGGTCGTTGCGGTCGTTGCGCTCGCCGACCTCGGCCCGCTGCGGGTTGCGCTGGCGGTCCCGGTTGCGGGGCTCGCCACGCTCTGGCCGGTCTCCCCGGTCGTTGCGCTCGCCGTCGCTCTGGCCCTCGGCCGGGGCGCTGTCGCGCCGGCTCTCGCCCTGCTCGCGGCTGCCCTGCTCGCGGCCGGTCTGCTCGCGGCCGGTCTGCTCGCGGCCGCCCTGGTCACGGCTGCCCTGGTCACGGCGGCTGCGCCGGACAGGCTCGGCCTCGGTCGCGGGCTGCTCGGTCACTGGCGCCGCGGACTGCGCGACGGCGGGCTGAGCGGCCGCGGGGGCCTGCACCTCGGGCGCCGGAGCCTGAGTCGCCGGGGCCTGGACCACCGGAGCCTGGGCAGGCGGCGCCTGAGCCACCGGAGCCTGAGCGACCGGGGCCTGAGCCACCGGAGCCTGAGCCACCGGAGCCTGGGCTACGGGTGCCTGGGCGGCAGTGGCCTTGGTCGCCGTGGCCTGCGCAACGGAGGCCTTGGTCGCCGCGGCCGGCTCGGCCGCCGCAGCAGCGCCGGAACGGTTCGTGGTGCGCGGGCGTGGGGTGCTGGTGGCCTTGACGGGCGCCGCCGGTGCCCCGCCGTTCTGCCGCTCCGAGATGGCGGTGATGAGCTCGCCCTTGCGCATCCGCGCGGTGCCGGAGATGCCGAGAGAGGCGGCGAGACTCTGCAGCTCGGGCAGCAGCATCGCCGACAGCCCCGTGCCGCCGCGGCGACGCTTGGTGACAGCAGCGGTGGTGGCGCCGTCGTCAGCGACGTCAGAAACACCCGACGTCACGTCGGTGGTGTCGCTCAATGGATTCCTTCCGTCGAAAAAACCAAGTCCACCCGGGTCTGCGGCCTGGTGGCCGGGTGCCCTCGGAACCCGCTTCGCAACTGCGGCGCGGGAGTTTGCAGCACGGCAGCTCGACGGTTTCCCGACCCGTCAGACGTTGACGGATAGGTCTCGGCGAGTGCAGCGATCTGAGGATCCGCTGCTCGGCGACGTGCCTTGATGAGAATTGAGACCGGCAGAATGCCATGAGTCTCGGGTGCGCGCCGAACCGCAGAGATCGCTTGCTTCGCGGCTGTGCTAGGTCTTGAGCGTAGTCAACTCTTACGACCTGCGGCAACAGGGCCCCGCTCGGCGTGTTCCACCATACTCCCTTTGACAAGTGCGCCGCCGCTATCCACGCCCAACGACTCGGCACGCCATTCTGCTCCGGGGCGGAAATCCGCTGGTACCGGGCTCAGGGCCAGCACCGTCGGGCCGGCACCGCTGATAACTGCCGCAACCCCGACAGAACGCAGCGACGCCACCAGGGAGGCCGTGCCGGGCATCGCCACGGCCCGGTAGCTCTGGTGCAGCCGGTCCTCGGTCGCCGCGAACAGCAGCTCGGGGGCGCCGGTCAGCGCGTGCACCAGCAGCGCGGCCCGGCCCGTGTTGAACGCGGCGTCCGCGTGCGGCACGGCGTGGGGCAGCGCGGCCCGCGCCGTCGCGGTCAGGCCCCGTTCCTCCGGAACAAAGAGCGTCGGCTGTACGCCGTCAGCAACGTCCAACCGCACCGCCCGGGAACCGGACGCCTCGGTCCAGGCGATGGTGAAGCCGCCGAGCAGGCAGGGCGCGACGTTGTCGGGGTGCCCCTCGAGCCGCGCGGCGATCCGCAGGGCGGCCTCGTCGTCCAGTCGCTCCCGCACCAGCGCGCGGGCCAGTTGCACACCACCGACGATGGCCGCCGACGACGAACCGAGGCCGCGCGCCTGCGGGATCCGGTTGACGCACTCCACGGCCACGCCCGGCGGCCGGGCGCCGAGCTCGTCGAAGGTGGCCAGCATGGCCCGGACGACCAGGTGACTCTCGTCGGTGGGCAGCTCGCCGGCGCCCTCGCCGGTCACCGAGACCCGCCAGGAGTCACCGGTGACCCGGGCGCTCAGGTCGTCGTAGAGGGTGAGGGCCAGGCCCAGCGTGTCAAAACCCGGACCGAGATTGGCGCTGGTGGCCGGCGTACGCACCCGCACCGGCTCGGAGACGAAGGTCAGGCCCATCGCCTCATGCTAGGCGTTGATCACTACCCACGCGTCACCGCCGCGACCGGAGGATGTCGCACCCGGGCGTTAGGGTCGCGGTCATGAGCGTGGGATTCCTGTTCTCGGGCGTGCTGGGCCATCTGCCGCTGCTGGTGGTGCTGGTCGCGGGCTTCGTCCTCATCGCGACCCGCCGTGCGTGGCTCGGCCCGCGCAGTGTGCTGCTGGCCCGGTTGGGGCTGGCCGCCCTCGCGCTCAGCAGCCTGCTCCAGCTGGCCTGGACCATGCTGATCCCGACGCTGTATTCGACGCTGGACTACTCGATGATGCGCTACAGCCTGCTGATCTCCGTGAGCGGCCTGGTCACGTCGCTGATCTCGGCGGCCGGGGTCGGGCTGCTCATCGCCGCCGTGGTGAGCCGCAGCCCCGGCCCGGCCTTCTCCGGTCCGCCACCCACCGGTGGGCCACCCTTCCCCGGCCCGCCTTACCAGGGCAGCCAGCCCTACGGGGCCGGTGACCAGCCCGCCGGGCCGCCGTTCGCCTAGCCGCGGCGGCCCCGGGCCGGCATCACGCCGAGGATTGACCGACGCGGAGTTGGTGACCTCTGGCCCAGCCCTTCGTGGTCGGGCCCGCCGCCGAGCACAGCCGGGCGGCTAGACCCTCGGGTCGGCGACCGGCCCGCCGGGCTGCCCTTCGCCGACGGGCGTCGCATGGTCTGCCGGGCCGTCACCACCTGCCAGGCCGTAAGCCGCATCCGGGCCAGCGGCGTCGGAGACCGGCCCGCTCCGCTCCCCCTCACCAATCGGCGCCGCGAATCCAGCCGCCCCGGCGGGGTCGGAAGCCGGCCCGTTGCGCTCCCCCTCACCAACCGGCGCCGCGAAACCAGCCGGCCCGGCAGGGTCGGAGGCCGGCCCGCTCCGCGCCCCCTCACCAACCGGCGCCGCGAAACCAGCCGGGCCGGCGGCGTCGGAAGTCGCTGTGCCGAGCGACTCTTCGTCGGCGTCGGCGGGCTCGGCCAGGGACAGGTGGCGGGTCGCGACGCGCCAGCCGATCGCGTACACCAGGGTGATCAGGCCGCAGGCGACCAGGATGACGCGTTCGTCGACCCGGTCCACGAAGGCGGCCGCGCCGAGCTGGCTCACCGAGATGGCCAGCGTCGCCAGCATCATGTCGGTGGCGAAAACCCGGCCACGCAGCCGGTCCGGCACCTCGCCCTGCAGCGCGTAGTTGGACAGCACCCAGTTGGTGCCGCCGGCGAAGTGCGCCACGAAGACCAGCGCCAGGACGAGCGGGAACCAGGGCGCGAAGGCCACTCCGAGGTAGCCGATGCCGTACAGGCTCATCGAGAGCGCCAGCCCCGGCAGCAGCCACGACCGGTGGTTGAGGACCGGCCGCATGACCAGCGGGCCGACCAGGGCCCCGGCGCCGCGCACGGCGAAGAGCAGGCCCGCGCCGAGGGCGCCGACGCCATAGAGGCCCGCGAGCAGCGGGAAGACGGTCAGCACGCCGTTGCCGAGGCCGACCGCCGACTTCACGGTGATCAGGGCGCGCACCCGCGGCCGGGCGCCGATGTAGCGCAGCGCCTCGATCAGGGCGTGCCAGGCCCGGGGCGGCACGAAGTCCGGATCCCGCGGCGCTTGCAGCGGCCGGCGGATCAGAGCCGTCAGCAGCGCCGCCAGGGAAAGGCTGACCGCGGCGACCGCGAAACTGACGTACGGGCCGAAGACGCTGCTGACGATGCCGCCGAGCGAGGCGCCGACGATGGTCATCGTGCCCCAGGCCGAGCCCGCGACGGAGTTGGCCGCGGCCAGGTCCGCCGGCTCGACCACGTTCGGCAGCGCCGCCGAGGCCGCCGGGGAGTAGAACGCCTTGGCGATCGCGACGGCGCCGATGGCCACCAGGGCGAGCGGCGCGGTCGCGGCGGACCGCACGAAGAACAGCAGCAGGGTCGCCAGCAGCGCGGCCACGTTGGCCGCGATGAGGATCGTGCGCCGGTCCACCCGGTCCGCGATCGTCCCCGTGTACGGCAGCAGCAACGCGTTGATCCCGGTGTCGGCGGCCAGCACCAGCGCGCCCCACACCCCGCTGCCGGTCAGCTCGGGCAGCAGCACCAGCAACGGCACCATGACGAACCAGTCGGCGCCGAACACCACCAGCTCGGCCCCGAACAGCCGCCGGAAGTCACGGTTACGGGTAAGGACCGAGAAGGGAGTCGCCACGTACCGGAATCTACCGGCATCAGTGCCGTACCCCCGACCTCGTATCCCCGTGGGTGGGAAACGCGACGCGGCGGCCGGCCCCGTCAGGGCCGACCGCCGACTGCGGTTCTCGCTACCGGTGGCCCGGCATCAGGCCGGCGGCGGGGTTGCCGGGCGACGCGGCATCCGCAGGACCTCGAACTGGTCCGTGTAGCCGCGCAGTGCCCCGCTCTGCGGCTCGGCCGTCGACCGCGCCGGCTGCCCGGCCGGGGAGTCCTCCGGCGCCTCGTGCGCGCCGCCGCTGGATGCCGGTGCCGGGGCGTCCGCCGCGACCACCGCGTCCGGCTCGTCCGCCGCGTGCCTCGGTGTCTCCGGCGTACCGCCGTTCTTCACTGCCTTCAGGGCCCGGCGCCGTTCGCGCCGGGTGCGGCCCCTGAGCTTGGTGTTCTCCACCATCGTGTAGAGCGTCGGCACCAGGACCAGGGTGAGCAGCGTCGAGCTCACCAGGCCGCCGATGACCACAATGGCCAGTGGCTGCGAGATGAAGCCGCCCTCGCCGGTGAGGCCCAGGGCCATCGGCAGCAGCGCGAAGATGGTCGCGATCGCCGTCATCAGGATCGGGCGCAACCGGTGCCGGCCGCCCTCGACCACCGCCTCCTGCACCCCCATGCCGGCCTGGCGGTAGTGGTTGATCAGGTCGAGCAGCACGATCGCGTTGGTGACCACGATGCCGACCAGCATCAGCACACCGATGAGCGCCGGAACGCCGAGCGGGGTGCCCGTCGCGAGCAGCAGCACGATCGCGCCGGTCGCCGCGAACGGGATGGAGATGAGCAGCAGCAACGGCTGCAGCAGGCTACGGAACGCCGCCACCATGATGACGAAGACGATCGCGATCGCCGCGAGCACGGCCAGGCCGAGGTCCGCGAACGCGTCCGCCTGGTCCTGGCTCACGCCGCCGATCTCATAGCTCGCCCCCGCCGGCAACTGCAGGGCGTCGAGCTTCTTGGTCAGGTCGGTGGTGGTCTTGCCGACGTTCGAGCCCGTCGCCGTGCCGTTGACCGTGACGCTGCGGTTGCCGTCGATCCGGGTGACCTCTTCCGGGCCGTCGACCTCGGCGACGTCGGCGACCGCGTCGAGCGCGACCACCTGGCCGCCCGGCGTGGTCAGCGGCAGCTTGCGCAACGCGTCGGCGCTGGCCGGCGGCGCGCCCAGCGCGACGACGACGTCCTGGCCGACCCCGTCGATGCTGATCTGCCCGGCCGGCGCCGAGCGGAACGCCCCGGCGACCGACTGGCCGATCGCGGCCTCGGTGAGACCGCGGGTCGCGGCGGCCGCCCGGTCGACCTTGACGTCCAGGCGGGGGATGCTCGCCGCGAGCGTGCTGCTCACGTCGGTGACCTCCGCTGTTCCGGCCATCGCGTCCTGCACCTGCTTGGTCGCGGCGGTCAGCGCCTCCTGGTCGCTGGCCTGCACGACGACGGCCAGGGCGCTGCCGTCGAAGCCGGTGCCGCTGTCGTTGCCGACGGTGACCTCGCCGACGTCGGTCATCCCCTTGAACTGCTCGCGCAGCTCGTCGGAGACCTTGACGGCGTCGGCGTCGTCCGCCAGGGCCACGGTGAAGCTGGCGCCGCTGGCCCCGCCGGAGCCGACGAACGGGTTGAAGTCGCCGTTGCCGACGGTCACCTGGTAGTTCTTGACGTCGCTGCGCGCGGCGAGCACGGCCTCGACCTTCTTGGCCGCCTCGTTCGTCGTGGTGAGGTCGGTGCCGACCGGCAGGTCCTGGGTGACCGCGATGGTGTCCTGGCCGGACTCGTCGAGGAAGTTCGTCTCCAGCCGGCTGGCCAGCCCGAGCGTGCCGATGAGGATCACCACGCCGATCGCGACGGTGCTCCACCGGGTGCCCCGGCTGCGCGTGACCCAGCGGATGACCGGCAGGTAGGCGCGCTGCAGCGGGCTGCGGAACTCCTTCTCCTCGGCGGCCCTGCGGACCTCCTCGGACTCGGAGCCGCCGGCGGCGGGCCGCAGGAACCAGTACGCGAGCACCGGTACGACGGTCAGCGACACGAAGAGCGAGGCGACCAGCGCGACCGTGACGGTGATGGCGAACGGGGCGAAGAGCTGGCCGACGAAGCCGCCGACAAGCGCGATCGGGGCGAACACGGCGACCGTGGTCAGCGTGGAGGCGGTGACCGCGCCGGCCACCTCCTTGACGCCGGAGGTGATCGCGTGCACCTTCGCCTCGCCGTACCCCAGGTGCCGTTTGATGTTTTCCAGCACCACGATCGAGTCGTCGACCACCCGGCCGACCGCGATGGTCAGCGCCCCCAGGGTGAGCAGGTTGAGCGAGTAGTCGCCGAGCTTGAGCGCGATCAGCGCGATGACCACGGACAGCGGGATCGACACCGCCGTGACCAGCGTCGAGCGCACCGACAGCAGGAAGATCAGGATGACGATCACGGCCATGATCAGGCCGAGCAGGCCCTCGGTGGTCAGGCTCTCGATCGAGCTCTCCACGAACGGCGCCTGGTCGGTGATGACGGTGAGCTTGGCGTTCGAGGACTTCTCCAGGTCCGCGAGCTTGTCGCGGACCTCGTGCGAGATGTTGACCGGGTTGCCGTCGGGCGACGCGGTCACCGCGATGCCGAGGCTCTCGACGCCGTCCGTACGCGTGAACGACGTGGCCGTGGCGAGCTGCTGGGTGACCGCGGCGACCGAGGCCAGCGTGACCGGGCCCTTGCTGCCGGTGAGGTAGAGGCCCTTCAGCTCGTCGAGGGTGTCGATCGGCTCGCCGACCTGCACGCTCAGCGAGCGGGTGCCGTCGGTGACCGCGCCGGCCGGGATCGAGATGCCGTTGCTCTGCAGCAGGGTGGCGATCGCGCGCGGATCGACACCCGCGGCGGCGAGCTTGGCCCGGTTGGGCACGATCACGATCTGCTGGGCGCGGGTGCCGGTGACGGCCACCTCGCGGACGCCCTCGATGGCGTTGAGCTCGGGCACGACGCTCTGCTGGAGCCTGTTCGCCAGCGCGGCCTGGTCCTTGCCGCCGTCGGAGGCGGCCAGGATGATCGCCGGGATGTCGTCGGTGCTGCCGGCGAAGATGGTCGGCTCGACGTTGTCGGGCAGCGTCGGCTGGATCCGGTTGACCGAGGTGGTCAGCTGGTTGACCGCGTTGTCGAGGTCGGTGCCGAACTCGAAGAGGACCTGGATGGTGGCAGAACCCTCACGGGTCGTGGATGTGATGGTGTCCAGGCCGTCGGCGCCCTTGACGGCGTCCTCGATCGGCTTGGTCACCTGTTCTTCCATGATCTCCGGGCTCGCGCCCGGCAGGACCACCCCGATGAACGCGCCCGGGAACTCAAGTGACGGCAGCAGTTGCTGCTTCAGGGACGGCACCGTGTAGATGCCGAAGCCGGTGATCACCACCGCGATGAGGGCGACGAGCCCCCGATTAGCGAGACTGAGCTTGGTCAGGAATGACATGTGCTCCCCCGTGAAGGTTCGGCCTAGGCATATAGTTTGCCCGACGCGAACAAATGTTTTTCGCCGGGGTCCACTGATACCGTTTCGTCGCAATCAGGACGCGCTCCGGCCATCGGCGCGCAACTCAGGAGGTGCGGTGGCCGAGAACGAACGACTCATCGCCGACATTATGGGCGCGCAGCAGCGGCTACAGCACTTGTTCGCCTACGACCGCTCGGATCCGCTCTTCGCGTCCCAGCTCACCATGCCGCAGCTCAAGATCCTTCTGCTGCTGTACCGGCTGGGCGACACGTCCGGGCGCGAACTGGCGGGCCTGATGGGCGTGAGCCTGGCGACGATGAGCGGCATGGTCGACCGCCTGGTGGCACACGACCTGGTCACCCGGGCCGAGGATCCGCACGATCGCCGGGTCCGCCGGATCACCCTGAGCGGCACCGGCAAGGAGATGATCGGCAACATCATCACCGCGGGCACGGAGAAGCAGGCCCGGCTGCTGCGGCGCCTGACAGACGCCGAACTGCGCACGGTCGCGGCGGCCATGACCGCGATGGTGCGCGCGGCGAGCGAGGACGCCGAGGTCAGCGCCGCCGAGGTCAGCGCCTGCGGACCGGTCCCGGACGCGGCCCAGGCCTGACCGCGTCAGGGGGTCAGGCCCAGTCCTCAGGCCAGGTCGAGGGCCTGGGCGGCGGCGATGACGTCGTTCTTGATCGTGGTCGGTGAGGGCGCGGTGCTGATCGCCCACTCAGGGTCCTTGAGGCCGTGGCCGGTCACCGTGCAGACGACCGTGCCACCGGCCGGGATCATGCCCGCCTCGGCCTGCTGCAGAAGGCCCGCCACGCTCGCCGCGCTGCCCAGCTCGACGAAGACGCCGACCTCGCGGGCCAGCAGCCGGTAGGCCGACAGGATCTCCCGGTCGGTCACCGCCGAGATCAGCCCGCCGGAGGCGTCCCGGGCGTCCAGCGCCTTGGTCCAGCTCGCCGGGTTGCCGATCCGGATCGCGGTGGCGATCGTCGACGGCTCCGGCACCACCCGGCCGTTGACGATCGGGGCCGCGCCGGAGGCCTGGAAGCCGTACATCTTGGGCAGGACCTTGCTGTTGCCGGCCGCGTGGTCCTCCTGGTAGCCCATCCAGTACGCGGAGATGTTGCCCGCGTTGCCGACCGGCAGGCAGTGCACGTCGGGGGCGGTGCCGAGAGCCTCGACGATCTCGAAGGCGGCCGTCTTCTGCCCGTGCAGGCGGAAGATGTTGACCGAGTTGACCAGCGAGACCGGGTAGTCCTGGGACAGCTTCGAGGCGAGCGCGAGGCAGTCGTCGAAGTTGCCGTTGACCTGCAGCAGCTTGGCGCCGTGCACGAGCGCCTGGGCCAGCTTGCCGAGCGCGATCTTGCCCTGCGGCACGAGCACCGCGCAGGTCAGCCCGGCCCGGGCGGCGTACGCGGCCGCGGAGGCGCTGGTGTTGCCGGTCGAGGCGCAGATGATCGCCTTCGAACCCTCCTCGACCGCCTTGGACACGGCCATGGTCATGCCGCGGTCCTTGAAGGAGCCGGTCGGGTTGGCTCCCTCGACCTTGAGGTAGACATCGGCACCCGTCCGCCGGGAGAGCACGGGCGCGGGCACGAGCGGCGTGTTGCCCTCGTGCAACGTGACCACGGGGGTGGTGTCAGAAACCGGCAACCGGTCCCGGTACGCCTCGATCAAACCCCGCCACATGGCCCTGCCCCTTCGTCGTCAACTCTGCAAGCATGCCGTACCCAGCGAAAACCGGGACCGCCCGTCCACGAAGCGGGATCAAACCCCGCCCTCGACGCGCAGCACGCTGGCGATCGAACGGACGATGTCGAGCGTGCGGAGGTCCTCCACGGTGGCCGCCAGGTTCGCGTCCGGCGCGCCGTGGGTCACGATCACCAGCGTGGCGTCCTCCTCCCGGCCGGACTGCCGGACGGTCGCGATGGACACCTCGTGCTTGGCGAAGACGCCCGCCACGGTGGCGAGCACGCCCTGCCGGTCGGCCACGTCGAGGCTGATGTGATAGCGGGTGACCGCCTCACCGATCGGCCGGATCGGCAGGTGGGCGTACGAGCTCTCGCTCGGCGCGCGGGTGCCCGACAGGCGGTTGCGGGCCGCCGCCACGATGTCGCCGAGCACGGCGCTCGCGGTGGGCGTACCCCCGGCTCCCCGGCCGTAGAACATCAGCTGACCCGCGGCCTCGGCCTCGACGAAGACCGCGTTGAAGGCGTCGCCGACGCCGGCCAGCGGGTGGCTGCGCGGGATCATCGCCGGGTGCACCCGGACGCTGACCGAATCGATGCCGGCCGAATCCGGGCCGCGCTGGGCGATGCAGAGCAGCTTGATCGTGCAGCCCATCTCCTTGGCGCTGGCCATGTCGGCGGCCGTCACGGCGGTCATGCCCTCGCGGAACACGTCCGCGGCGGTGACCCGGGTGTGGAAGGCGAGCGAGGCGAGGATGGCGGCCTTGGCGGCGGCGTCGAAACCCTCCACGTCGGCGGTCGGGTCGGCCTCCGCATACCCCAGCTCGGTGGCCTCGTCGAGCGCCTCGCCGAAGCCGGCGCCGGTGGCGTCCATCGACGACAGGATGAAGTTGGTCGTGCCGTTCACGATGCCGGTGACCTTGGTCACCCGGTCGCCGTGCAGCGACTCCCGCAACGGGCGCAGCAGCGGGATCGCCCCGGCGACCGCGGCCTCGTAGTAGAGGTCGGCGCCGCCCTCGGCGGCGGCGTCGTGCAGGGCCGCCCCGTCCTCGGCGAGCAGGGCCTTGTTCGCCGTCACGACGCTCTTGCCGGCCCGCAGCGTCTCGGTGAGCCAGGAGCGGGCGGGCTCGATGCCGCCGACAACCTCGATCACCACGTCGACGTCGTCGCGTTTGACCAGTCCGAGCGCGTCGGTGGTGAACAGCGCCGGGTCGATGTCGCCGCCGCGCTGCCGGCCGGGGCGGCGGACCGCGATGCCGACGAGTTCCAGCGGGGCACCGATCCGGGCGGTCAGGTCGGCGGACTGCTCGTGCAGCAGGCGTACGACCTCGCTGCCGACAGTGCCGCAACCGAGCAGTGCCAGCCGAACCTTGTCAGAACTCATCCCACATCCAATGCGAGCAGATCATCTTCGGTCTCCCGGCGGACGATCACGCGAGACGCGCCGTCGCGCACGGCGACCACCGGAGGCCGGGGCACGTGGTTGTAATTACTGGCCATGCTCCGGCAGTACGCGCCCGTACCGGGCACGGCGAGAAGATCTCCGGGCTGCACGTCGGCGGGCAGGAATTCATCCTTCACGACTATGTCCCCGGATTCACAATGCTTTCCCACGACGCGGGCGAGCAACGGGGGTGCGTCGGACTTCCGACCGGCCAGGGTGGCGGAATACGAGGCGTCGTAGAGGGCGGTCCGGATGTTGTCGCTCATCCCACCGTCCACGCTCACGTACGTGCGGATGCCGTCGACGTCCTTGACCGTGCCGACCTCGTACAGGGTGAACACGGCCGGTCCCACGATGGCCCGGCCCGGCTCGATCGAGAGCTTGGGCCGGCGCAGGTTCTCCGCCGCGCACTCGGCGTCGACGATCTTGTTGATCCGCTTGGCCAGGTCGCCGGCGGGCGACGGGTCGTCCTGGGTGGTGTAGGCGATGCCGAAGCCGCCGCCGAGGTCCAGCTCGGCCAGCTCGACCCCGCGGGCGTCGCGGATCTGCGCCTGCAGCTCGAGCACCCGCCGGGTGGCGACCTCGAAGCCGGAGGTGTCGAAGATCTGCGAGCCGATGTGCGAATGCAGGCCGTGCAGATCGAGCACGTCCTCGTCGATCACCCGGATCGCCGCGGCGAACGCGGCGCCGCCGGCCAGCGAGAAGCCGAACTTCTGGTCCTCGTGCGCGGTCGCGATGAACTCGTGGGTGTGCGCCTCGACACCCACCGTCACCCGGATCAGCACCTTGGGCCGCTTGCCGGCCTCCCGGGCCAGCGCGGTGAGCCGGTCGATCTCCTGGAACGAGTCCAGGATGATCCGGCCGACGCCCGCCTCCAGCGCCCGGGTCAGCTCCGACAGCGACTTGTTGTTGCCGTGAAAGCCCATCCGCTCGGCCGGGAATCCGGCCGCCAGCGCGACGGCCAGCTCGCCGCCGGAGCAGACGTCGAGGAAGAGCCCCTCCTCGTTGATGACCTTGACGACGGCCTTGCAGAGGAAGGACTTGCCCGCGTAGTAGACGTCCGCGCCGGCGAAGGCCGCCGCGAAATCGCGGCAGCGCGACCGCAGGTCGTCCTCGTCCAGCAGGTACGCCGGCGTGCCGTACTCCGCTGCCAGGTCGAGGACGCTCACGCCGCCGATCTCCAAGGCCCCGGCCTCGGCGCGGCTCACGGTCCGCGGCCAGAGCTGCGGCACGAGCGCGTTCACGTCCTGAGGGGCACGCAGCCACGCCGGTCCCCGGTTGCCGATGTCGCCGTGCAGCGCCCCGGCCTCATGTGCCCGCATGACTACATCCTCTCGGGCGCGGAGACGCCCAGCAGTGCCAAACCGTTGGCGATCACCGTTCGGGTGGCGTCATTCAGCCACAGGCGGGAGCGCTGCAGGTCGGTGATCGGCTCGTCGCCCAGCGGAAGCACCCGGCACTTGTCGTAGAACCGGTGGTACTCCCCCGCGACCTTCTCCAGGTAGTGCGCCACCTTGTGCGGCTCGCGCAGCTCGGCGGCGGACGACACCACGCCGGGGTAGTCGCCCAGCGCCTTGAGCAGGCTGTGTTCCTTCTCGTGGGTCAGCAGCTCGGGGTGGAAGTCCTCCGGCCCGCCCCGGGTCAGCCCGATCTCCGCGGCGTTGCGGGCGACGCTGGCGGTCCTGGCGGCGACGTATCGCACGTAGTGCACCGGGTTGTCGTTGCTCGCCCGGGTCCACTGGGCGATGTCGATGTCGATCGGCGAATCCGACGAGAACCGGGCCAGGGCGTACCGGGCCGCGTCGACGCCCAGCGCGTCGACGAAGTCCTCAAGCGTGATCACCGTGCCGGCGCGCTTGCTCATCCGCAGCGGCTCGCCGTCGCGAACCAGGCTGACCAGCTGGCCGATGAGGATCTCGAGGTTGGTCTCCGGGTCGTCGCCGAAGCAGGCCACCATCGCCTTCATCCGGCCGATGTAGCCGTGGTGGTCGGCGCCCAGCATGATCACGACCCGGTCGAAGTCGCGCTTGCGCTTGTCCAGGTAGTAGGCGCAGTCCGCGGCGAAATAGGTCCAGTCGCCGTCCGACTTGCGCAGCACCCGGTCCTTGTCGTCCCCGAAGTCGGTGGTCCGCAGCCAGGTGGCCCCATCCAGCTCGAAGACGTGCCCCTGCTCACGCAGCCGGTCCAGGGCCTCCTGCAGCTCACCCCGGTCGTGCAGGTCCTTCTCGTTGAAGTACGTGTCGAAGTGCACACCGAACTCGTCCAGCGACGCCCGGATCTCGGCGAACATCAGCTTGACGCCCTCGACCCGGAACACCTCCAGCGCCTCGTCCTCGCCGATCTTCAACGCGTCGGGGGCCTCGGCCAGCACCGCGGTGGCGATCTCCGCGATGTACGCGCCGCCGTACCCGTCCTCGGGGGCCGGCTCGCCCTTCGCGGCGGCGTACAGCGACCGGGCGAACCGGTCGATCTGCGAACCGGCGTCATTGAAGTAGTACTCGGTGCCGACGTCGGCACCGGCGGCACGCAGCAGCCGGGACAGGGCGTCACCGACGGCCGCCCAGCGCACCCCGCCGATGTGCACGGGGCCGGTGGGGTTGGCGGAGACGAACTCCAGGTTGATCCGCTGGCCGGCCAGGCGGTCGGTGCGGCCGTACGCCTGCCCCGCCAGCACCACGTCGCGCGCCAGCACCCCGGCGGCGGCCGCGTCCAGGCGGATGTTCAGGAAGCCCGGCCCCGCGATCTCCACCGACTTGATGCCGGGCCGGCTGCTGAGCTCCTCGGCGAGCGCCCCGGCCAGCTCACGCGGCGCGACACCGGCCTTCTTGGCGAGCTGCATGGCCATGGTCGACGCGTAGTCGCCGTGCTCAGGGTTACGGGGTCGCTCCACCGTCGTGGTCTCCGGGAGCAGGGAGACATCCAGGCCGCGGGTGACGAATACGGCACGGGCAGCTGTGAGAACGGTGGCAGCGAGGTCAGCGGGAGTCACCGAGCCATGCTATCCGGGTAGACTTTGGCGCCCGGCGGCGTACCGGGGCCTGCTCGCGGGCCCGGCCCGACCTTTCCATCGGATTGACGAGGAACGATGAGCATGAGCACCCCGGGACCCGACAGGGTCCCGTCCACCGTGAAGGTCGACAAGACGTCGGGCCAGGGCAAACCCCCCGCCGCGAAGTCTACCGGCGCCAAGCCCGGCGCGCGCCCGGGTTCCCGGCCGCAGGGCAAGGGCGGCAAGGGCCGCAAGCCGGTCACGCCGATCAAGGTCAGCGGCAGCCGCAACTGGGGCCCGATC
>Ga0307516_10005757_pt1 | contig 14682 bp, 11 predicted proteins | sample 19_EM_MG_FD_203310 | JGI IMG/M metagenome (GOLD analysis project Ga0307516, IMG submission 203310) | Populus trichocarpa ectomycorrhiza microbial communities from riparian zone in the Pacific Northwest, United States - 19_EM | ecosystem: Host-associated > Plants > Roots > Unclassified | place... | reverse complement strand
CGCGGCGGTGGCACGTGGGCGCTCGCCACCCCGTGGCTGATGGGCGCCGTGCTGCTGCTGGCCGGCTACCTGGCCTGGTTCACGGTGGATCTGCTGCAGAACCGGCTGCACGACTCGAGCCTGAAGTTCGATGCCGCGGCGCATCGCTTCGAGCGCTTCTGGACGCTGCACGATGCAGCGATGGAGTCGGCGCTGGCCGTCAAGTGGGACCTCGCCACGAGCGATCCGTTGCTCGCGGCCGCGGGGCTGCGGGCCGACACGCAGCGCTTCACGCAGGCCGCCAGCGCGCTGCGGGCCGAGATCGCGCAGCCGGGCCTGCTGATGCTGTCGCAGGGGCCGGCGTGGATGGAATCGGTCGCCGCGCTCGCCGACAGCCTGCCGGTGGCCAGCGGCGCGCCGGATCGGGCCCGCGCGCTGGCGCGGGCGCAAACGGTGCTCGCCGGCCTGGCGCGCATCGGCCAGGAGGCGCGCCAGCGACAGTCGATGTCGGCCGCGTTCCTCGACGAGGTGGAAGACGTGCGCCACCAGGTGCTGATCGCGTTCTCGGTGATCGTCGCGGTGCTCGTGCTGGTGGTGGCGCTGGCCGCGCAGTGGGTGTTGGTCGCACGGCGCGAGCGTGCGAATCGCGGGCGCGCGGAGCACCTGGCCGCGGTGGCCGAGTCCGAACGGGCCCGCGCCGAGATGGTGGCGCGCGACAAGGCGCGCTTCCTGGGCATGCTCAGCCACGAGCTGCTCACGCCGCTGCAATCCATCTGGAGCACGATGGACGTGATCGAGTCGCGCGGCCGGGTCGAGGCGTCGGATCCGGCGTTCACGCGCCTGAAGGAGGCCACGCGCTCGCTGCGCGGCCGCATCAGCGACCTGGTCGACTTCGCCAAGATGTCCTCGGGGCGCCTCGAGACGCGCATCCGCGGCTTCCAGCTGGACAAGCTGATCGACACCGCGCTGCGCGACGTGGAGGAGCCTCTCGCGGCCCGCAACCTCGACGTGCACTGGGAGGCCGGCCCCGAACTGAGCCAGCGCATCTACTCCGACCCGGCGCGCTTGCGCCAGGTGATCGACAACCTGCTCACCAACGCCATCAAGTACACCGAGCGCGGCGGCATCTCGATCAATGCCGAGCTGCTGCGCGACGCGGGCCTGCTGCGCTTCGAGATCGCGGACACCGGCGTCGGCATCGATCCGGACGAGATGTCGCGCCTGTTCGAACCGTTCTACCGCTCACCGCAGACCGCCACCATGGCCGAGGGCAGCGGACTCGGGCTGGCGGTCGTGCGCAGCCTGGTCGATCTGATGGGCGGCACGATCCGCGTCGACTCGCGCGTGGGGCATGGCACGGCGGTGACCGTCGAGGTGCCGATCGCGGAAGGTGCCGATGGCGTGGCCGACACCCCGATTGGCATCGCCACCCACCGGCCGGTGCTGGTCGTCGACGACTCGCGCGACGCGCGCCGCGCCATCGCCGACGTCATCCGCGCGCTGGGCATCGACGTCGTGGAAGCCGTCGACGGCACCACGGGGCTGGCGGCCGCCGCCGAGCGCGACTACCAGGCGATCTTCCTCGACATGCAGATGCCCGATCTCACCGGCTACGAGGTGGCGCGCCGCCTGCGCAAGCCGGGCGACCGGCACCAGAAGACCTTTCTCGTGTTGATTTCGGCCTACAACGACCTCGACGACGCGACGGTCGACAGCGTGTTCGACGCCCGCATCGACAAGCCCGCGAGCCGCAAGGACCTGATGGAGGCGCTGGGCCGGGCCGCCGTGTCGTCCAGGTGAACCGCGCCGGCGGCGTTCAGACGCGGGGCTGCTCCGATGCCGCGGACTCGTTCTTCCAGACCTTGGCCACGCTCAGTTGCAGCACGCGCGCGTCGCTGCTCGCGCGGTGGCGGCGCAGCTGCAGATCGCCCGCGATCATCTCGCGGGCGTCGTCGAAGCGCTCCGCGGCGTTCTCGCTCATCAGTTCGCGCAGGTGGCGCAGCTTGAAGCTGGGGCTGATCTCGGCGGACTCGAACAGTCGCGCCAGCCAGGTGTAGTCGTGGGCCCAGTTGTCGCAATAGACGGCGCGTCCGGAGAGTCGCTGATTGAGTTCGACGGCCACCTCCTGGGCGCTGCGACCGTGGCGCAGCAGCAGCGAGCGCGAGATGCCGTGAATGCGCTCGGCACCACCGTCCCAGTGCGTCCAGCTCGCGTCCGGCACGATCAGGGTGCACCAGGCCGTGCCGTCCGGCAGCACGAATCCGATCTCGATCGGATAGCTGCCGCGACCGAAGCCGGAGGCTTCGATGTCGAGCACGCACGGCAACGATGCATGCGCGGGATCGTTGTCGGCGGCGGGGTCGCTATCGGCGGAGGAGGCCATGAAGGAACTCGGAGCGCGGGCTGCGCTTCACAAGCAATATTCGGACGATACCGGACCCACCTCGGTTGTCCCCTCTGTGACAACCCTGCTCGGGGCTCGCACTATGGTGTCCGCCAGTGGCGCGAAGTAGGCTGCGGGTTCGAGCACCGTCGCCAATTCGCCGCGGTGCAGCAAAGGATGCGCGCGTGCGTTTTCGCCCGGCGCCCAAAGGATCTCGATGTCATTGTCCGAAGAGTTTTCCGCGCGCACGTCCCCGATCGAGCCGTCCCTGGTGGACAGCAACGCCGGCGAGGTGCCGGCCGATCGCCCCCATTTCGCGTTCTGGCCCCGGCGCCTGCCGCGCTCGCTGAAGTTGCCCGAGACCTCGTTGTGGCACAACCTCGAGGTGGCGGCGCGGCGCTATCCGGACAAGGCGGCCACGCTGTACTTCGGCCGCGAGAAATCCTACGCCGCGCTGCATGCCGAGGCCGAGGCGATCGCCGGGTGGCTGCAGGCCCAGGGCGTCAAGCGCGGCGACCGCGTGGCCCTGTTCATGCAGAACTGCCCGCAATACCTGGTCGCGTACCACGGCATCCTGCGCGCCGACGCGGTCGTGGTGCCGGTCAACGCGATGAACAAGGCCGAGGAGTTCGGCCACTACATCGTCGATCCGGGCACCCGGGTGGTGATCTGCGGCGCCGAGCTCGCCGCGATCGTCGCCACCGCCAACGCGGCGCTGCCGCCATCGCAGCGCGTCGCGCGCGTGCTCGCGACGCGCTACGCGGACGAACTGCCCGAGGCCTTCGCCGACGACCTGGTACCGCCCCCCGCGATGCGCGACTGGCTGCTGGCCGACCCGGCGCTGCCCGCCGGCACGGTGCGCTGGCGCGACGCGCTGGCCGAGGGTTGCGTGCCCGGCCCCACCGTCAACGGCCCCGACGACCTCGCACTGCTGCCCTATACCTCGGGCACCACGGGCCTGCCCAAGGGCTGCATGCACACCCATCGCACCCTGATGGCCAACGTCGTTGGCGGTGGCGTGTGGGGCTCGGGCAGCGCCGAGAGCATCGTGCTGGGCGTGGTGCCGATGTTCCACATCACGGGCATGCTCTATGGCGTGATCTCCCCGATGTACGCGGGCGCGACCGTGGTCGTGATGCCGCGCTGGGATCGCGAACTGGCGGGGCGCCTGATCTCGCGCCACAAGGTCTCGCACTGGACCTGCATCCCCACGATGATCATCGACCTGTTCGCCAGCCCCAACTACCGGCAATTCGACCTGAGCAGCCTGCGCTGGCTCTCCGGCGGCGGCGCGGCGATGCCGCAGGCGGTGGCGCAGCGCCTGATCGACGAGTTCGGGCTGCACTTCTGCGAGGGCTACGGCCTGACCGAGACGGCCGCACCCAGCCACGCGAATCCCGCCGAACGGCCCAAGCTGCAGTGCCTGGGCATGCCGTTCTTCGGCGTCGATTCACGCGTGGTGGATCCGCAGACATTGAAGGAACTGCCGCCCGGCGACATCGGCGAGATCGTCACCCGCGGCCCGATGCTGTTCCGTGGCTACTGGAAGAATCCGGAGGCCACCGCCGCCGCCTTCGTGGACATCGAGGGCCGCCGCTATTTCCGTACCGGCGACCTCGGCCACATGGACGCGGATGGCTACTTCTTCATCACCGATCGCCTGAAGCGCATGATCAACGCGAGCGGCTTCAAGGTCTGGCCGTCGGAGGTGGAACTGCTGCTGTACAAGCACCCGGCGGTGCAGGAGGCCTGCGTCATCTCGGCGCAGGACGCCTACCGCGGCGAGACGGTGAAGGCGATCGTCGTGCTGCGCGCCGAGGCCCGGGGCAGGACGCTGGAGCGCGACATCGTCAACTGGGCGCATGAGAACATGGCCGCCTACAAGGCGCCGCGCATCGTCGAGTTCGTCGACGTGCTGCCCAAGTCCGGCGCCGGCAAGGTCATGTGGCGCCTGCTGCAGGACAAGGAAAACGCCAGGAGCTGATGATGAGCAACACCTTCGTCTGGGTCGACATCCCCGTCGCCAACCTCGATCGCGCGATCGCGTTCTACAGCGCCGTCACCGGCCAACCGGTCGACAAGATCGGCGGCCCCGGCTTCAACTTCGGCTTGTTCAAGCACGAAGGGAACTCGGTCGGCGGCTGCCTGATCGAGGCGGAAGAGGGTGTCGCGCCGTCGATGTTCGGCCCGCTGGTCTACATCGACGCCAGCGGCCGCCTCGACGCCGCCGTCGCCGCGGCGGAGCAGGGCGGCGGCAAGGTGCTGAAGGCCAAGCACTCGATCGCGCCCAACGGCTTTCGCGCGATCATCGCCGACAGTGAAGGCAACCGCGTCGCCCTGCATTCGATGACCGCGTAGCGGCCGGCGTCGCCCGCGCGCGGCCGTCAGCGCCTGCTGGCGAGCACGGTCGCTCGCACGATCTTCCACACCCGTTCGGCCACCGGCGACAGCGCCCGGTCGTGGCGGCGCACCAGCATGACCGTGCGTTCCAGTCGTGGCAGCAACGGGCGCACGACGAGCCCGTGCAGTCCGCCGGGTGGGACGGCCAGCCGGGGCATCACGGTCAGCCCGATGCCGGCCTCCACCATCTGGAACACGGTGGTCGGATGCGAAAGCTCCTGTTCGATCTTGCAGACTGCGCCGTGCCGCGCGAGTGCGTCGTCGACGTAGCGGCGGCTCCCCGACGACGTGCCGAGCAGGACCAGCGCCGCGCCGTCCAGGGCCTTCCAGCGCACGCTCGCGCTGCGTGCCAGGCGATGCGCGGGCGGCGCCACGAGCACGAACGGGTCATGCAGGATCGCCTCGCAGGCCAGGTCGTCGGTGTCCGGCGGCTCCACGACCACGCCGAAATCCACCTCGCCGCCGCGCACGCTCTCCAGCACCTCCTGCTGGATGCGATCGAGCAGCAGGAAGCGCACGCGCGGCGCCTCGCGCGCGCAAGCGGCAATGCAGTCGGGCATCAGGTAGGCGGACAGTGTCGGACTGCTCGCCACGCGCACCTTGCCGCCGTCCGCATCGGCCATGCCGGCCACGTCGGCCAGCGTGGCGTCGAGCTCGTCGAGGGCACGGTCCAGCCGCGCCGCCAGCGAGCGCCCGGCCTCGGTCAGCGCCACTTCGCGCGTGGTGCGATCGAGCAGGCGCAGCCCCAGGCTGCGCTCCAGCTCGACGATGGCGCGGCTGACGGCCGGCTGCGTGAGCCCGACCGTCTCGCCGGTGCGGCTGAAATTGCGGGTCTGGGCCACCGACTGGAAGACCCGAAGCTGGCGCAGCGTCACATTCATGAGTGCGAATCATAAGTCCATGGAATGAATCGATTTCTCTTTTGAGCGCCGGCGCGGTGAAATCACGGACATGAAGCGCCCCGCCTTCCTTCCCGACGATTTCACGCTGATGCTGGTGGCGGCCGTGGCGCTCGCCACGCTGGTGCCGGCCCAGGGCGCCGTCGCGCACTTCTTCGACGGCTTCACCACCTCCGCCATCGGCCTGCTGTTCTTCCTGCACGGCGCCAAGCTGTCGCGCGATGCGATCCGCGCGGGCGTCACGCACTGGCGCCTGCACCTGCTCGTGTTCGCGTGCACCTTCGCGATGTTCCCGCTGCTGGGCCTGGCGCTCAAGCCGCTGCTGCTGCCGCTGGTCACGCCCGAGCTCTACACCGGCGTGCTGTTCCTGTGCGTGCTGCCGGCCACGGTGCAGTCGGCGATCGCGTTCACGTCGATGGCCCGCGGCAACATCCCGGCCGCGGTGTGCAGCGCGTCGGCGTCGACGATGCTGGGCGTCTTCGTCACGCCGGTGCTGGTGGGCCTCGTGGTGCTGCCGCACGCCGCCGCGACGAGCTCGTTCGACTCGATAGTCCGCATCCTTCTGCAGCTGATGCTGCCGTTCGTCGTCGGCCACCTCGCGCGGCCGTGGATCGGCGGATGGATCCATCGCCGCAAGCAGGTCCTCGGCGTCGTCGATCGCGGCTCGATCCTGCTGGTGGTCTACACGGCCTTCAGCGCGGCCGTCATCGAGGGCCTGTGGAAGCAGGTGCCTCTGCAGGCCTTGGCGGGCCTGCTGGCCGTGTGCGCGGTGCTTCTGGGCTGCGCGCTGTTTCTCACGGGATGGCTCGCGCGGCGGTTGGGTTTCGACAAGGCCGACGAGATCACCATCGTGTTCTGCGGCTCGAAGAAGAGCCTGGCCAGCGGCATCCCGATGGCCAAGGTGCTTTTCGCATCGCACGCGGTCGGCGCCATCGTGCTGCCGCTGATGCTGTTCCACCAGATGCAGCTGATGGTGTGCGCGGTGCTGGCGCAGCGCTACGCGCGGCGGGTCGAGGCGGATCCGGCCAGCGAGCCGGCGCGCCAGCCGGTCTAGCGGGGCGAGCGCGCCAGCAGCTTCTGCGTCTCCGGATGGCGACGCATGTAGACCTCGACATAGCTGCACGACGGCTCCACCGTGTGCCCCTGTTCCTCGGCCCAGGCCAGCGCCACGCGCACGAGCTCGGCCGCGATGCCGCGGCCGCCGACGGCGGACGGCACGCCGGTGTGCGTCATCCACATCACGTTGCCGCGCAACTGGTAGTCGGCCACGCACAGCTCGTCCTCGACGGTGGCTTCGAAGCGGTGGCGCGCGGTGTTGTGGGTGACGGCGACGGTCATCAAATTCTCCGGAATTTGTCGGGATCTGCAAGCGATATGCCTGCACTCGGTGGCAGGCTGGCCAGCTGAGGCACCTGGCGCTTCCGGCGCTGCCGCTCATTCGGCGGCCGGAAATTCAAGGGAGCGGCGGATCCGGCTCTGCCGGGCCGCTCGCGGCCGGCCCCTCGGGGAGTGGAGGCGGCAGAGGACTCGCGCAGCGAGGCCCCGCCGGAACGGCATCCGGCCTGCAAGCCGGATGCTTCCGAGCTGCTAGCGACCGTGGGGTCCCAATTTCTGCCACAGGAAGGCGAACTGCAGCGCCTGCACATCTGCACGCTGCGCGTTGTCGGCCGCGCCGCCGTGGCCGCCCTCGATGTTCTCGTAGTACAGCACGTCGTGGCCCTGCTCGATCATGCGCGCGGCCATCTTGCGCGCGTGGCCCGGGTGCACGCGGTCGTCGCGCGTGGACGTGGTGAAGAAGATCGTCGGATAGTGCGTGCCCTTGTGCACGTTCTGGTACGGGCTGTACCTGGAGATCCAGGCCCATTCGGCGGGGATGTCGGGGTTGCCGTACTCGGCCATCCACGACGCGCCGGCCAGCAGCTTGTTGAAGCGTCGCATGTCCAGCAACGGCACCTGGCAACTGACGGCATTGAACAGTTCGGGACGCTGCATCGCGACGGCCCCCACCAGCAGCCCACCGTTGCTGCCGCCCTCGATGCCCAGGTGGCGCGGGCTGGTCACCTTGGTGGCGATCAGGTCCTCGGCGACGGCCACGAAGTCGTCGTAGCTGCGTTGCCTGTTCTCCTTGAGGGCGGCCTGGTGCCACGCCGGGCCGTACTCGCCGCCACCGCGGATGTTGGCATAGACCCAGACGCCGCCGTGCTCGTGCCAGGCCTTGCCGATGCCGCCCGAGTAGCTCGGGGTCAGCGAGATCTCGAAGCCGCCGTAGCCGTACAGCAGCGTCGGGTTCTGGCCGTCGGCCTTCGCGCCCTTGGGCCAGATGATGAAGTAGGGCACCTGGGTGCCGTCCCTGGACGTGGCGAACTTCTGTTCGACCTTCATGCCCGTCGAATCGAAGAAGTGCGGACGCGACTTCAACAGCTCGCGCTGGTCGGAGCCGGTGCGCGCCAGGTACAGCGAGTCGGGGGTCAGGTAGTCGGTGTAGCTGAGGAAGTAGGCCTCGGCCAGCGGGTCGTTCGCGACGTGCGGGTCGTGCAGCTCGGAGGTGGACAGCGAGCCGGGGAAGGGCGCCTCGACCGCGCGGTGCTGCCAGCCGCCGGCCGTGGGCGTCACCTCCTCGATGCGCCCGGCCACGTTGTCCAGCAGGTTCAGGATCACCTTGGACTTCGTGGTGCCGAAACCCGCGAGCGACCGCGTGGCGGTGGGCGCGAAGAGCGCCTGCAGGTGACGGTCGCCCTTCATGTACGCCGCGGCGTCGCCCGCCAGCAGCGAGCCGCGTGGCCAGGTGGTGTCGCCGAGCTTCCAGTCGGAGCGCAGCTCGATCAGCACGCGGTCGCGCCAGAACGCGAGGTTGGCGTCAGCCGGCTTGTCGATCAGCGTCAGTTGCGGCGCCTTGCCGGCGGGGTCGAGGGGCGCCAGCAGCCAGATGCGCGACGTGTAGAAGTCCAGCGAGCGGCTGAACGTGGTGCGCTCAAAGCCCGGCGTGTCGTCGACGCTCACGCCCGATGCGACGTCGGCGGGCTCGCCCTCGAACATCGTCGTGGCGCTCGCGAGCGGCGTGCCGCGCGACCAGCGCTTGACGACGCTCGGATAGCCGGAGTCGGTGAGGCTGCCGGCCCCGAAGTCGGTGGCGACGTAGATCGTGTTCTCGTCGGCCCAGTCGACGCTGGACTTCGCCTCGGGCAGCGTGAAGCCGTCGGTGACGAAGGCGCGCCTGGCCACGTCGTACTCGCGCACGACCTGCGCGTCGGAGCCGCCGCGCGACAGCATCACCAGGCAGCGCTCGTACTTCGGCGCGAGGCAGCTGGTGCCGTGCCAGACCCAGTTCTCGTTCTCCTGCTTTGCCAGCGCGTCGAGGTCGATCACCACGTCCCAGGCGGGATGCGGCTTGCGGTATTCCTCGGGCGTGGTGCGGCGCCACAGCCCGCGCGGATTCTGGTCATCGCGCCAGAAGTTCCAGAACCAGTCGCCGCGCCGCACGACGCCGGGGATCTGGTCCTTGGAGTCGAGGATCGCGCGCAACTGGTCGCGCGTCTGCGTGAACTGCGGCCACGTCTCGATCACCTTGCGCGACTGCGCGTTGCGCTCGCGCACCCACGCGAGGGCCTTGTCGCCGAGGATGTCCTCCAGCCACAGATGGGGGTCGTCGAGGTCCGTGGCAGGAACCGCGGGGGCAGCGGGCATGGGGGCGGCGGGGGCTTGGGCCATGAGGGGCAGCGTCGCGGCCGCCGGCGTGGCGGCGACCGTCAGGAGTCAGGATGTCCTGATCATCGCAGAGGGGTCGGATGGAGGGGGCCGACCGGTCTCGTGTGCCGGCGGCGGGTGGGCCCATTCTCACCGCACCTCGGCGCGTGGCAACGGGCTCAATGCCCCTCGGCCAGCGTCTTCAGGTTGGCCAGTCCGGCCTCGAAGTCGGGCCCGACCATTCGATCCATGAAGTGCGCCATGTAGTGCATCAGCGGGTTGCGGCCGACGCTGCCGGCGTTGGTCCACGTCACCTTGGTCGCATCGCCTTGCGGTTCGAAGCGGATGTCGCCGGTCGACGTCGAGTTGAAGTCCGGGAAGAACAACTCATAGGTGAAACCCTTGGCCGTATCGGCAGTGAGAAAGGTCATGCGGCCCTTGCCCTCGGTCTTGCTGTCCCACTGCCAGCCCGCGCCGGCGCCGGAGTCGGGGCCGAAGAACGTCATTGCCATCGCGGGATCGCGGCGGTTCCACATCGCCCATTCCTGCCAGCGCCGCGGCGCGGCCACCAGCGGGTAGATGCGCTCGGGCGGGGCGTTGATCACGGCGCTGCGCTCCACCCGGTACGTGTCGGGAATGAAGAAGCCGCCGACAACCACCAGCAGGGCCACGGCGACCAGGCCGCCCAGGATTCGGATGAGCCAGCGCATGAGTGAAATCTCCTCTCGGTGAATGGGGAGGTCGGGCAGGGTCGTATCCTCCCCGATGTCTCGCGAACGTGTCGCTGGCATCATCGCCGGCTTCACCGCTGCCGGACAGCGGGTCGACCCGACAATGGGCGCCCCTTTCGACGACGCCCAACCCATCACGCCATGACCGCCACCAATCCCCTGCTCGACGACTGGACGACGCCGTTCTCGCTGCCCCCGTTCGACCGCATCCGGCCAGCCGATTTCGCTCCGGCCTTCGACGCGGCGATGCAGGCGCAACGCGCCGAGGTGGAGACCATCGCGGCGCAGGCAGCGCCCGCGGACTTCGACAACACCGTGGCCGCGTTCGATCGCAGCGGCCGCCTGCTGTCGCGTATCGAGGCCGCGTTCCATGCGCTTGCGGCGTCGCACACCTCGCCCGAGATCCAGGCCGTGCAACGCGAGCTGGCCGGCCCGCTGGCCGCGCACGACAGTGCGGTGATGATGCACGCGGGCCTGTTCGCACGACTGGACGCCGTGCACGGCGCGCGGCACGACCTCGGGCTCGATCCCGAGCAACTGCGCCTGGTCGAACGCCTGCACCTCGACTTCGTGCGCGCCGGCGCGCAACTGGGCGCCGACAAGCAGCCGCGCTACGCGCAGATCATGGAACGTCTCGCGCAGCTCACGACGCGCTTCGCGCAGAACGTGCTCGCCGACGAGGCGGGCTTCCAGCTCGAGCTGTCCGACGACGAGCTCGACGGCCTGCCGCCGTTCGTGCGCGCCTCGGCGCGGCAGGCCGCCAGCGACCGCGGCCTGGGCGCGGGCCGGCAGGTGGTGACGCTGTCGCGCTCGTTGATCGTGCCCTTCCTCACGTTCTCGGCGCGGCGCGACCTGCGCGAGCGGGCGTGGAAGGCGTGGGTCGGCCGCGGAGAGAACGAGGGCGAGACCGACAACCGCGAGGTCGCGCGCGACATCCTGCGCCTGCGCCAGGAGCAGGCCTGGATGCACGGCCACGCGAGCTATGCCGACTACGCGCTGGCCAACACCATGGCCGGCACCATCGCCTCCGTCAACAACCTGCTCGATGACGTCTACGTGCGGGCGCTCGCGGCCCTGCAGGACGAGCGCGCGGCCGTGCACGACAGCCTGCGCGCCGCCGGCGTGCCGGCGCCCTACATGGCCTGGGACTGGCGCTTCGGCTCCGAGCGGGTGCGCCAGGCGCGCTACGCGTTCGACGACGGCGAGGTCAAGCCGTACTTCTCGCTCGATCGCATGGTGCAGGCCGCGTTCGATTGCGCGCACCGGCTGTTCGGCATCCGGATGGTGCGCAACGACGCGATTCCCGTCTATCACCCGGACGTCGTCGCGTACGAGGTGCACGACGGCGACAAGCTCATCGGCATCTTCCTGCACGACAACTTCGCGCGCCAGACCAAGCGCTCCGGCGCGTGGATGAGCGCGCTGCGCTGGCAGTGCCGCAACGGCGGCGTCGACCTGCCGGTGATCATGAACAACAACAACTTCGCCAAGGGCGCGCCCGGCGAACCGACGCTCCTGAGCTTCGACGACGCGCGCACGCTGTTCCACGAGTTCGGGCACGGGCTGCACGGGCTCCTGTCGAACGTCACGTTCCAGCGCCTGTCGGGCACCAACGTGCTGCGCGACTTCGTCGAGTTGCCGTCGCAACTGTTCGAGCACTGGCTGCTGGAGCCCGAGGTGATCGCGCGCCATGCGCGCCACTGGCAGACGGGCGAGACCATCCCCGAGGCGCTGGTGCACCGCCTGCAGGAGGCGCGCCGCTGGGGCCAGGCCTACGAGACGGTGCGCTACGCCGGCAGCGCGCTGGTGGACATGGCCGTGCACTCGCGCCAGGACAAGGAGCCGCCGCCCGACCTGCCCGAGTTCGAGGCCGCCACGCTGGCGCGCCTGAACCTGCCGCCAGAGGTGGGCGTCAACCACCGCCTGCTGCACTTCCAGCACCTGTTCTCGGGTTCGTCCTACGCCGCCGGGTATTACGTCTACCTCTGGGCCGAGGTGCTCGACGCCGACGCGTTCGACGCCTTCAAGGAGGCCGGCAGCGCGTTCGATCCGGTGACGGCGGCGCGGCTGCGCCAGTGCATCTACGGGGCAGGCGACAGCGTCGCGCCGCAGCAGGCGTACGCGGCGTTCCGCGGGCGGATGCCGTCGATCGAGCCATTGCTGCGCAAGCGCGGGTTGCTGCCCGAAGGCGTCGAGTACTGACCGCGGTCAGTTCTTCGGCGCGGTGCAGTCCGGTACGTCGACGCCCTGGTCGACGATGGCCCGCCAATGGCCGTCCGGGTCCTTGCGCCAGATCGTCGTGAAGCGCGAGATCACCTTGCCCGCGGGGTCGCGCGCGAGGCCCGTGGAGATCGCGGTGCGGCCGTCGGCTGCGGCTGCGACGGCGTCGGGCGCCCAGGAAAACGGAGCCTTGTCGCCCTTGAAGAAGCCGCTCCATTTCTCGACGATCTTCGCGCGGCCCACGTTGGGCACGGCGCCGACGAAGACCGCGTCCTCGGCCACGAAGTCGGCGAACTGATCGAGGCGGCGATCGGCCATCGTCTTGGCGAAGGCGGTCTCGGCGGCCTTCACCTCGATGACGATCGCGGCGAGGTCGGCTTGCGATGGCAGCGTCGCGGCGGCCGCGTGCGGCGCGGACACCGAAAGTGCGAGTGCAAGCGCGAGGGCAGGCATGGCAGGGTGCATGGCGAGGTCGTCCGATCAATCGAGGTGCGCCGATTGTGGACGTGTGGCGCGCACGCCGCCATGCGGGCGCGCGGTCTTGACAGCGGGCCGCGTGCGGGCGCAAAGTCGCGTCCTCGTTCAACCGTTTCACCTGCAGGAGGTCGCCCATGAAGACTGACATCACCAGCGCGTCGACCGCCATGCCGTCACGGTTCTCGAAGATGCTCGGCCACTGATCCTTCCGATCACGCCAGCACCTCCGGTGCGAAGCCAGCCCTCGAAGACGAGGGCGCCGCGCGACGCACCGACCGCATCCGGTTCCGACGCCCACACCTCCCACAGCCGGCCTTGACCGTGCAAGGCCTTCTCTCGTTCGCGCTCGGCGCGAGCGAGGCTGCCGCATCGACGAGTGGTTGGTGCGGCGCGTCCGGAATCATTCCAAATGCAAGACTCCCTCGATCTTCGCGCGCTGCGCGACATCGGACTTTCCCATGACACGGTGCAGGCGGCGCTCGCGCACGCCCGCCCGGATGGCGCGCGACTGGCGCGTGTCATCGAAATCCAGCGCGACCACCTGGTCGTGCACGACGGCACCGACGCGCACGCCTGCGTTCCCTGGCCCACGCTGCGCGTCGCGCTCGAACTCGATCGCGATCAACTGGTCGTCGGCGACTGGGTGTGGTGGCGCGCGGCCGCTTCCGACGGCGACCGCGGCTGGGCCGTCGCGCGCCTGCCCGCGCGCAACCGCCTGACCCGGCGCGACCCGGCCGGCGGTCGCCAGGGGCTGGTCGCCAACATCGACACGGCGCTGATCGTGATGGGCCTGGACCACGACTTCAACCTGCGCCGTCTCGACCGCTTCCTCGTGCTGGCGCATTCGGCCGACGCGCGCGTGGTGGTCGTGCTGACCAAGGCCGATGCCTGCGCGGATCCCGCCGCGGCCATCGAGCGCGTGCGAAGGCACGTCGGTGTGACATTGGAAAACCCGCGCGACGACATCGCGGTGGTCGCCGTCGACGGTCGCGCGCGTGCGACCGCGCAGGTGCTCGCGCCGTGGCTCGTCCGCGGCAGCACCCTGGTGACGCTCGGCTCCAGCGGCGCGGGCAAGACGACGTTGACCAACACGCTCACCGGCGCGGCGTCGACGACCGATGCGGTGCGCAGCACCGACGAACGCGGCCAGCACACGACCACCGTCCGCACGCTGCACCGCACCGCGGGCGGCGCCTGCCTGATCGACACGCCGGGGCTGCGCCAGCTGTGGCTGGACGCCGATGCCGACGCGCTCAACAGCGCGTTCCCCGAGATCGGCACGCTGGCGTTGCAATGCCGCTACAGCGACTGCCGCCACGCGCTGGAACCAGGCTGCGCAGTGCGCGAGCAGGTGCCGGCGGAGCGGCTTGTCAGCTTCCAGAAGCTGATGCGCGAAGCCAACCGCGAGTCGACGGACATCTTTCAGCGAAAGCGCCAGTTGTCGGAGTGGAAGCAGCGGGCGCGGGACAACCGGGCACGCAATGCGGCACGGGCGTCAGGTGAAGAGCGGTGACGGCCGTAGGTGTTCGTGGGCGCGCCGAGCCGGTGCCGAAGGTGTCTGGCACCTCCACGAATCGCGTCGAAACCGTGCCGAAGACCGGACCGTCGCCCGCGATTCGAGGCAGGGCCTGACGCCGGCTTCGCTCGGGATCGGCGTCAGGCATTGCCTCCCTCCGCGATCGGCGTCATCTCAGGAGTCTGCATCCTTGCGCGGAGGGAGGAGATGCCAGACACCTTCGGCAGCGCGACGCAAAGAAGGCTCATCGCCGATCTGCGGGGAGACCACCGCGTCGCCGTGAAGCCGACCATCTCGCCTCGTCATTCCGCGCGCAGTCGCGGAATCCACCCCTGCGGCGACGTCATTGGCCAGCGTGGATCCTGCGACTTCGCGCAGGATGACGCGGCGCGT
>Ga0307516_10005756_pt1 | contig 14683 bp, 10 predicted proteins | sample 19_EM_MG_FD_203310 | JGI IMG/M metagenome (GOLD analysis project Ga0307516, IMG submission 203310) | Populus trichocarpa ectomycorrhiza microbial communities from riparian zone in the Pacific Northwest, United States - 19_EM | ecosystem: Host-associated > Plants > Roots > Unclassified | place... | reverse complement strand
CTATCCTATCATCTCGCGAAGATGTCTCTTACGAAACTATTAATAAGGTTTGTCAGATCATGCATGCTCCATCCAAGGACTATAAGGTTTGTCAGTTTATACATGCTTGCATGTTCATGGTACGTGTCATTTTGGATTATCTTTTGTTGTCTCTTTTGATCACTTACTGCATAGCTTTGATGACTCTTCCTAGGTCAGTAACGTTGATGATGAAAAGTTCATAGGTACTTATGCTATCTATCTTGGTCATAATATTATCTATTAGAAGTATACTAAGCAAAAAACGATTGTTTGATATTTTATATGTTGAATATAAGGTTATTTCTAATCCTATTATTGAACTACAATTTCTCTTCTCTTTATTATCTGAACTTAGTTATCCATTATCTTTTCATCCTATCCTATAGTGTGACAATCTTAGAGCCAATTATCTCATGGCTAATATGGATTTTCATTCATGCATAAAATATGTTGAAAGTGATTTTGATTTTGTTCATGAAATGGTTTCAAAAGATAAATTATAGGTTCAACTTATTGTCATTAATGGTCAAATAGTGGATGTTCTTACCAAACCATTGAGCTCTATCTATTTTTTCATTTTCTATTCCAAGTTGATTGTGTGCTCTTGTTCACAATTAACTTGTAAGGGCATATGAGAGCCCAACTCTAACAAGGAGGCTCAAGAGACTTCTTAATCTTAAAAGGAGATATAATTTTCATGTTTTGTATGTTTTCTATTCTAGTTTGAAACATACCTTTTATGCTTATATTTTTCCTATTTGTACTAGGGTTAGAAAGTGTACACGGGCGCGCGGGCGCACTTATAATGCTTTAGAAATACATTGAATGTAATACCAAAACTCACGATAAGGGGTAGAATATTTTCTACAAAATTCACCTTCTTTCCTTTCTCTTCTTCTTTCCATTCACTTGATCTCATAGTTACTAATCCATCAATTTTATTTTTATTGATAACACCAAATTGATTTATGTAATTTTAGGGAAGCTATAGAACAAAAACTTGATTCTCATGATTTTTTAATTACTCGTTATGTTTTTAATTTAAGGGCATTTTTGGTACTTAAGATTTAGAATTTTGCCAATAATATACAAGAAAAATAAATATAATTAAATTAATCATTATAAATGGAGTGAGAATAACAATCAATGGAGTGAAGCATGGTCTAATCCTAATACATTACCTGCAAATACCGTAATTAATTCGTTGTTTGATGTGATGTTACTAGCTTGAATGTTTCTCTTATTAATTCCATTTTTCAACCTTTAAAGCACGTCAAATTATTCAAATTCCTTTGAGCTTTAGACTATTTTCAAAAATATTAATTTGTCTTGGGGGTCACTTTAGTATGCTAAAAACCTATTGTACTTTCAAGATTGATATAAAATGGCTAAAAATGTGATCCAAATTGCAACAACCACCTTATCCAAACTCTTAAGGATGAACCAAGTAGTTCTAGGTTTCTCGATCAAAAGACTGTATCCTGCCAACATCCTGATGAAGGTTGGATAAAGATGAACTCTAATGCTTTATTTTCCAAAACCATGAAGGACAAGTAATGGCTAGCACTCATAATTTTATTGAGGTCAAGAATTGGTGATTTTTTAGGAAAGCTAGAGCCTTAATTTGTTTACTTTAACTAGCCATCAATTTAGGTTTTTATAACAAGTTGTTTGGTGTTGGAAGAAGGATGAGTGTAGTATAAGATTAAAAACAATAATGCAAAGTCAAAAACTCAAGAACAAAAAGCAAATTTAGCGAAAGGTATGTTTTTATTAAGTGTTTCTCTCTAAGCTCTCTTAACTATTCTCAAACTTTTATACTACTTAATAATGTTGAATTATAAACCTTTTTTATAGGCATAAAGTCCTAAATAATCAAGAAAATAAACTAACATAAGAAAATCATAATCTGAACAGGAATTGTATTTTTCCTATTGAACTTGTCGACCAATTTATTTAATCCAACCAGTCGATCGGTTCCCAACTGGTTTAATCCAATCGGTAGACCGGTTCCTCTGTTCTTCAGAAAAACCAGAAAATAAGTTTAATTTTCAACACCCCTTTTTAAACTTGTTTCTTCATAACTTCCAGCATATCTCTCATTTCGATAAAAATGTCAATTTTGAGTGGCTTTGTAAAGATATTCGTGACTTGATCTTGTGTCTTCACATACTTAACTTCAATTTCCTTATTTGTAATACAATCTCTTAGGTAATGAAATCTTATGTCAATGTGCTTGCTTATATCATGAAAAAGTGGATTTTTAGCTAAGAGAATGGTTGATGAGTTGTCAACATAAATCTCTATAGGTTTCTCTTATGGCATTCACAATTCTTTCAATAATCTTCTTAGCTATATGGAATGACAAACACATGATGTAGTAACTATATATTCAGCTTCACATGTTGACAAAGTGACTATAGATTGCTTCTTTGAACTCCGTGTGAATGTTGTGTCTCCCATGTAGAAAACAAAACTCGTAGTGTTCTTTCTATCATCCATATATCCAGCCCTATCACTATCATTATAACCCACAAGTTCAAAGCTATTAGAATAACCATAGAACACGTCAAAATCAATAGTACCTTTGATATATGAAATAATCGCTTCAAATCTTTAAAGTGCGTAATGGTTGGTGACTCCATAAATTTACTCATAAGTCGTACTCTAAAAAAAATATCCACACGGGTACATGTCAAATATCTCAAACTCCCAACTAAGATTTGAATGTTATAGAGTTTATCTTCTCTCCTTTATCATTCTTTGACATCTTTACTCCACACTTAACCAGAGTATTTACTCTTGCACAATTCTCCATCTTAAACTTCTTGAGAACTTCCCTTGCAAACTTCCCTTGAATCACGAAGATTCCATTTTCTCCTTCTTTGACCTCAATCTCTAAGTAGCAAGACATGAGACCAATATCCATCATCTCAAACTCTTTAATCATTGCTTTTTTAAAGTCTCCAAACATCTTTGAATTATTTCTTATAAAGATCAAGTCATCCACATACAAACATACAATAAGAGTATCATTATTCTCTTTGATCTTTACATAGATAGCATAATCATGGGGGAATTTAACAAATTCATTCTTTAAGAAATATCCATCAATGCGACTATATCAAGCCCTTGTGACTTGCTTTAATCTATACAAGACTTTATTCAACTTTAATACCTTATTTTTATGTCTTTTCACTTCATACCCCATAGGTTGCTCAATGGAGACCTCTTCTTCAAGAAAACCATTAAGGCTGATTTGACATCTATTTGATAGATATTCCATCTATGTTAGGCAATAGTGGTAATAATTAATCAAATGGTCTCCAATCAAGCAACCGGAGCAAATATTTCATCATAATCAATCTCATGCTTTTGACTACAGCCTTTTGTCACTAACTTTACTTTGTACCTCTCCACCTCTCCTTTAGTATTCTTTTTTTCTTTATAGATCTACTTGAAATCTATTGGTTTTTTTTCCATTTGGTCTAGGAACCAATTTTCATATGTCATTCTTCTCAATTGATGCAATCTTCTTATCTATAACAATTCTCTATTTTGCATCTTTTATTGCTTCTTTAATCATTATAAGATCATATCTAGCAAGATGACAATATAGTGTTATATCATCAATATGATTAGTTACTTCATATAAGTTATCAAGGCTCTTCATCTTTGTTGGTGAACTTAGTGAAGTGTCACCACTTGAGCTTCCACTAGAAGAAGATGAAGAAAAAGGAGGAGGATAAGGAAAAGAACTTGAGCTCATTAGTGTTTATAGAGGTGTAACTATAGGTTCTTGATGATCTTCATATCTTTCCTCCTCTTCATCAAAAATCAATAAGAAGTTATATTTCTCATCATTATCTACCTTTTAATCATATGCTCCTTCTTCATTGAACTCAACATCCTTACTAATCACCATATTTCCTTCATTAGGGTTAAAAAGCTTGTATCCTTTGGATTTTTATTCATAGCCCACAAAGATCATATTTTAGCTATAGTCATCTAGCTTGATTTTTACTTGATCATCTACATGCACATAGTCAATGCTCCCAAAAACTTTCAAGTGAGAAACACTTGGCTTTCTTCCACTTCATGCTTCTTATGGAGTCATGTCATTCAAGTCTTTAATAGGACACCTACTTGACAAGTAGATAGCATAATTTATAGCTTTGACCTAAAACTCTCTAGGCATCTTCTTGGTTTTGAGCATGTTTCTTGCCATGTTGATGATGTTTTTATTCTTTCTCTCCACCATGTCATTTTATTGTGGGGATCTAGACACCGTTAGGAGTCTTTTTATACCATGATCTTCACAAAACTCATTAAAATCATTAGAACAAAATTCACCCCTTATCCATCCTAAGTGATTTTATAAAATAAGAATTTTCCTTTTGAACTAATATCTTAAACTTCTTAAAACAACTAAACACATTAGAATTTTCTTTAAAGAAGTACACCCAAGTTTTTCTACTATAATCATGCTTCTTGTGGATTCATGTCATTCAAGTCTTTAATAGGACACCTACTTGACAAGTAGATAGCATAATTTATAACTTTGACCTAAAACTCTCTAGGCATCTTCTTGGTTTTGAGCATGTTTCTTGCCATGTTGATGATGTTTTTATTCTTTCTCTCCACCATGTCATTTTATTGTGGGGATCTAGACACCGTTAGGAGTCTTTTTATACCATGATCTTCACAAAACTCATTAAAATCATTAGAACAAAATTCACCCCTTATCCATCCTAAGTGATTTTATAAAATAAGAATTTTCCTTTTCAACTAATATCTTAAACTTCTTAAAACAACTAAACACATTAGAATTTTCTTTAAAGAAATACACCCAAGTTTTCCTACTATAATCATCAATAAAAAGTAGAAAATACAGATTTTTACCAAACAAACACGGTTTAATAGAACCACAAATATTGACATGTATTTCTTTTAGGGGTTGACTTGCTATTGATGTAGACTCTTTTGGAAAACTCTTGCAAAATTGCTTGCCCATCAAGCATTCTTCACATAACTGATTTAGATATATAACGGATGGTAGACCCTTCAACATCTCCTTTTATGCCATCATCTTCAAGCTATCAAAGTTTACATGGTCAAATCTCATATGTCAAAGTCAAGTCTCATCCTTCACACATGTATTTAGGCATTTAAGCACATTCATCTCTATGTTTAGCAAGAACATTCTATTATTTTTCATGGCTACCTTTGCAATCATATCTCCTTTAGTGTTAAGTAACATTAAAGTACAATCTTTCATCTTAATCTCATACCCCTTCTTCAGCAATTATCATAAGCTCAATATATTGTTTTTCACTGTTGGTATACAATAAACATCACCAATAAATTAATGACTTCTATCTTTCGATCTAATCAAAATCATACCTTTTTTCTTTTGATGGCAACCTTTAAATGATCCACAAAGGTGTCATTACCTCTAATTTCTTTATCAAGCTCCATGAACTTGTTTTTGTCTCCACACATATGATTATTGGCTCCATTGTCTAGATACCACATATTCTCTTTGTTTTGCATTCTCTCATCATGTATGAGTAATAAGGTGGCATCCTTCTCCTCTTTTATCACTAGATTTTCATTCTCCTCAACCTTCTTGGTTAGACTCTGGCAATCTCTAGCATAATGACCTACCTTTTGATAATTATAGCATCTAACTTTTGATTTGTCAAACCTAGATTTTGGATTACCATTATCAATGTAATTGGTAGATCGATTGACCTGTTAAGACTGCCACGGTCTCGTTTTCCAAATCTGCCTCTTCTTTCTCTTTCTTTGTTTTGTCTACGTCCTCTACCCCTTGTGAATATCCAGAACCATCTTGTTCTAAAAAAGGTGTTTGTGCACCCACATCCTCTTGAATCTCATTGACTCTTTTCTCATGGGCTTGTAATTTTTCTATGAAACCTTGGATTGAAAGAACATTTATATTTTGTCACTCCTATATCGCGACCACCACATAATGAAACTTCTTTTGCAGTGAGCACATGACCTTCTCTACCATACGTGTCTCGTTTATCTTCTCCCCATATCTTTTTATTTTGATTGTATATGTTAAATACTCTTGCAAAATATTCTAAAATATTCTTTGATTCAAGCATATGTAACTTTTCAAAGTCACCGCATAGCTTTTGTAGATGGTATTTCTTATATTGTCAGCTTCTTGGTTTGATTCTTGCAAAACTTTCTATGTTTATTTGGCGGTGGTTGCATTAGCCATTATCTCAAAAATGGCATCATCCAAACATTGGTGGATGATTGTTAGTGCTTGTTGATCCTTCCTTTGTGCCTTTTGCATGGCCCTCTTTGAGCTGAAGTCAATGTTGCTCCATTTATAGGCTCCTCGAAACCTTTTTAGTCATCTCTCATACATCTTGGGAATCTAGCCAAGATTTTACTTGAATACACCATGTTTCATAGTTATCCTTTGTCAACCAAAGACATTGAAGTGAGAAGTTTGGATTGACCATGTTAAATAATCAAACATAAGCTCTGATACCACTTGTTCAAAATTTCATCATTAATTTTAAATTTTATGATTTGGACTAGATGAAAAAAATAAGATAACGAGTTAAATTGTTACTATGTTTATCATACTCTAACTCGATAATAAGTTAACTCTTATAAATGTTAGGGTACATAAAGGAAAAGGAACAATGTGTTTTAGTAATTGCAAGGAGAAAACTTGACTCCTTATTACCTAGCTAGTAGATCATTGATATTATGTCTTATCAGCACATGATGGAAACCTTTTAATTCTTCTATAACCATTTCTTTGATATCTTTTTTTTCTTAATTTCATTTGAATAGTTCGTTCCTTGTAATACTTGTTATAATGTCAAATTATTCAATAAAAACATATATCATGCAATTTTGAATTAAGGACAAAATAATCAAGATTGCTAATTCAATTCAATTTTACAGGTATTCAAAACAATATAATTAAATTCAATTATATAGTATAGCATTTTATTTTACATATAAAAATTATAATAAGTTATTAATTTAATTTAATTTCACATCTAATATAGTTTTAAATATGTTGTAAACTAGGGGTGGAGACAAATTGTTTGCATTTGTTTCGACGACATTCATCATTTCCCGTTTGTTTTTACGGTTGAAAATGTTTTAGGTAAAAAATTTAATTTTTTTCTTCAAATTATTTTTTTGGTGTTTGTAGTTCGTTTTGATATGCTGATGTCAAAAATAAATTTAAAAAAATAAAAAAATATATAATTTTGATGCATTTCTAAGAAAAAAGCAATTGCTACCACAATACTAAACGGGCTCTTAATCTGCTTTTTTCAGCAATGCAATTTTTTTTCACGTCCAAAAATTAGTTAACATGGTAGCTCATCATTTACCAAACCTTGCTAGAACTTTAAGAGAGAAGAGTATGTTAATGGAGGATGTCCCTCCTAGTTTTTTTTTTTTTTCTTTCGTTTGTACCTCAATAATCTAGCTAGCAATGTTTTCATAAAAAATATAATGAAATCAGAATAACACCATTTTATAATTTTATGAAGTGAAATTTATAGTTGTATCCCTTCAAGTGGCATTTGCGACCCCTCCCAGCATTCAACAATGTCATTCTACTGTGTCGTTGGAAGCACCTATGTGTCCTCTTCCTGTTGGTGAGGGGCGTGTCGCTGTTGGTGATTCAATTTGGTGTTGGTGGGCCTTTCTTTCTTTTTCCTTCTTCTCTCTCTCCTTCCTAAACAATTACAGGTTGGTCCTCTTGATTGTTGGCATTTCAACTTGATTCCTTATTCTTTTAAATTCTAATTGTTGGTCTTGGTTTTTTTGTATAAGTTTTATTTGTTTTCAATTTCATCATTCAATCCTAATTTACTAAATATTATATTCTCCAATGTAGTCCTTATTCTTTGGATTTCTATTTTTTTTCCTTGGTCTTTTTGTAAAAGTTTTAGTGGTTTCAATTTCATCTTTGAATTCAAAATGATGGTATTATGTTTTTCAATCTGGTCCTCGTTGCTTTGATTTCAAATTTTTTTCTTAATCCTTTTGTAAAAGTTATTATTCTTTTCAATTTCACTCTTTAATTACAATATTGTTTTTATTTTTATGTCAATTTTGATCCTCATTCTTTTTAAATTTTTTGTCCCTTTACTAAATTGATCTTTTTTTCAATTTCATCCTTTAATTAAATATAAATTTTATTTTATATTTTAATTTTTATCCTCATTCTTTGAGTTGCTATTTTTTAAAAATCTTTTTGTATAATTGTTTTTTTCAATTTCATCATTCAACATTTAATTGATTGAGAATTGGACTTCATGGTTTTTTCCAGATTAGATACTTCAGGTCTAATGACTCGTAAAAAAAAAAGCGTTTTATAATTCTTTTTATTTTTTTTTCTGGTTATTTAAAACTCATGATCTAAGCCATGGGGTAGGTAGAATATCCCGAGTTGGCTTGACCCTGATTATCAGAGCTACATGTTTGTCATAACCGGTTTTTTTCTATCTTTTTAACTCATTTCAGCACTTTAATATTATTTTTTGCAAAAAAAAAAAAAAATAGCCTAGCCCCGTAACCAATTGTGGCTACCCAGACTAGTTTAAAGTTATTATAGTAAACTTGCTAATATTACTCATGAATTTTGAATGATTAATCATATAAAAAAACATATTATTAAGAATTTTTATTTTCATCTGAATACAAATATTATATCTTCAACAATTATATTTGAGGAGGATGTTTAAGTATTGTATCCAAACATTCATTTACTTTTTTAACATTAATTTTTTTTCATAAATGTATTGATTTAAATATGGACGAGTTATAAATTTTGAAAAAAAAAACTAATTTCAAAATATATTTACATTAAAACAAAAGAAAAAAGCGACCTTATGAATTAAAGAATGTACAAGATCGCACAACAAGACTTCAAAATCTAATTTTAATAATAATTTTTTTAATTTTAAAAGTTCTGATAATAATATTACCACAAAAATAAATTTTTAATTTTCCTAAATTCTTCCAAAAAAAAGATTTAGAAACCATTTACTACTTTTTTTTAGTATTCAGTAACTTCTACTTTTTAAAATACTTGTTACATTATTTTTCACCTGAAAAATCATTAAATTGATTTTTTTTTAAGTGTGTTTGGATTATTTTATTGTGGTAATGTTAAAAATAAAATAAAATATTAAAAAATATATTATTTTAAAATATTTTTAATTAAAAAAATACTTTTAGAAAACAATTTACATTACGATATCAAACAAATATTTAGGTTGTATTTGAGATTGTTGTATAAGTTATTTTTTACTTGAAAATATATTAAAATAATATTTTTATTTTTTAAAATTTATTTTTAACTTTATTACATTAAAACAATCGAAAATAAAAAAAAAATTAATACAAGAAAAAAAATTAACTTAAAATGCTACTTATGTTGGATTGGACTCTTGTCGGTAATGACAAGGAGGGGGAGAGAGAAGGGCTATTCTTGTCATTTCACGGATTTTCACTCACATTTGTACGTTGTTGTTTTTTTTTTTTTTTTTTTTTTTTTTTGCGTTTAAAAAATTGCAGACCCACAGCAAAATATGATCAGGTACTTCGTTGCAGATCGTTCTCACGTCTGAGTCTCTGACCTCTTTCCAAAAATCGTTAACAACAAACTCCCCTCCTCACCGTACACGTGTTGGGCCAAATCCACCCGCACGTGCATAACGTCCCTGTCCGGCACTATCGTCATCAAAAACAAAAAACGACAAAAACCCAAAACGGTGTTCAGAAACAAACAAAAACCATGCACGAGCTCAGTCAGATACTTCAAAAAGCTAAAACAAACAAACAAATAAATAAAGAAAAAGAAAAAGAAAAGGAAAAAGGGCAGTCTACAGTTGTAACTTAACTTGAATAGAATAATAATAATAATGATAATAAAAAGAAAAAGAAAAAAAAGGATGTCTTTATTTCCTTACGTTGCGATGGAATTAAAGAAAAGCCAAAGGAGAGAGTTGTTGAAACAGAAAAGCTGAAAGCTAAGCGAGTGATTTGTTACCCATCGGGATATATTTAAGAGTTTGCTAGTGGATTTTTTTTATAGAAAATATTTTTTATTCAAAAATATATTAAAATATTTTTTTATTTTAAAAAATTATTTTTAATATTACCATATTAAAAAAAATAAATTTTAAATAAATAATTTTTTTTATTTTTTACAATAACACCGTTTGCGACGCAATTCTAACTATTTCTAATAAACTGTAACGATTCTTCTCCTATGTTTGACGTAACCACAAATCAGTGTCCTTCAAAATCTTGCTGCTTCATACCTAACACTTTAGCCTTTTTGTTTCTGAATTTTGCATGCTAATGAAAATTGGTGATGATTATTGATCTACTTTTCATCATGTATTGCATTATTCTAGTCAACAGGATGAAAGTTTGCCCTAAAAATCAATATATCCTCGAGGTTACACCAAATATTATGCTCTTCTAAAAAACAATGAGAACCCATCAATCAAATTAAATGCTAAAACACAAACTGTTCGCATGCATAAAGCAAAAAACTTTTAGATATTCATGACATATTCCACAAAGAAGAAGAAGAAGAAGAAGAAGCTTGAGCTTGGAAGAGAATCTTCGTATGAATCATGCAAATACTTAGATTTTAATAAACTTATGAACATATATAATTTATAATCTTTATTCTCAGGGGTTAAGCTAAATAAAATCAACTATTTGTTGGATTATTTATGAGTGAGTCTAATAGGTTATCTTTACTAGATAAATTTAGGGTTTTATAAGAACAAGAATATCACGTTGTCCTTGGTAGTAGGAATTTATCAAATCCAATACTTGGTAGTTAGACATGCTGCCATGTGTCCTGTGTGATATATTTATCATTTAGTTTTTCTTTTTTTAAAGAATAGCATGATTAAAAAAGAAAAGAAATTCTTTTATTGAGAAAGGGAATGGATAAAAATAAAAGAGACATGATATTCAATAGTTTTAATTATTTGATTGACAACCGGATATTTCTTAGTATCTTTACTCTATGTTGGAGGAAATCCCAGATATATATATATATATATATATATATATATATATAAACATGTCTTCATTTTATAATGGTAATGTATATAATGTGGAGTTTTCATATCCACTGTATATAATGTGTTTTAATAAGTATTAAAAAATCAATTCAATTTAAAAACTTAAGTTGTTAGGTGATGTTTCAAGATATGATTTCTATTATTTTCTAACATGCTCCCTCAATTAAAAGCCCTTTAAGCTTGAAATTTGCACAAACTCATACTACTTTGTGTTTAATTTTTATCAAATAAATATGAATGGTAAGATTCGAACTTGTGACCGCTTGGTCATTAAGGCTCTAATACTATGTCAAAAAAATAATTCAACTAAAAAACTTAAGCTGTTAGGTGAGATCTCAAGATATGATTTATATTATTCTCTAACAATAAGAAGATTGATTTGTTAAGCCAAAAAAAAAATAGGGATAATTAATCAATATTTGAAAGTCTAGCACTGATATATAATTATTTCTATATTGTTGATTTGACCGTCAATTTATGAGTAGGGATGTCAATAAATACTAACGGGTTGAATTTTTACTACACTCTTATCTTACATATTATTTATCAAGAAAAAAATATATTTATATCTAATATATTAGGTTTTGAATATCCATATTATCTATTATTCGTGTAATATTTATTATTTAATATAAAATAAAATAGTAATATATATACATATCAATATTATGTATTATATTAAATTAAAAAAATATAATTTTTTTAACTTTTGTGTATCTTGAATTAATTTTGGGTTAGATTTTGAATTGAATTTGGTTATATACACACTCTATACAATGTTTATCAATTAATATAACTATTCAAAAAAAATCTTACCCATTCAGAGTGTGTTGTGATCTATTAAGCTCAAATTAAATTATCATAAGGACAAATTGAGCAATTAGCATACAAAATAAAAAAAATATGAATTAATATAACAACAAAAAGTTTTGGTAAAATAACACACTTTTGAATGTCGTGGTTCTGAACAGTGATATTTAATTAAATGTCACGTTTCTAAACTGCGATATCAATTAAATATCGTGGTTGGGAACTGCAATAAAATTTTAATTGATGTCGTAATTCACAACCGTGATATTAATTAAATTCAGAACTAACCGATCAATTGATCATAATGGTCAGTTAAACTGGCTGACTGATGTAGACGGAAGCTAAAGACAACAATAAATAAAGAACACAAAATTTCTGATGAGTGAAGGGGGCTGCAAATGGGAACCCTAAATTCACAAGTTTATTCTCTCTAAAATAATAATAATAATGAAGTTTGCCTTCTCATGAGGTTTATAAATCTTTAAATATACCAAAAACCCTACCTTTACGTACTAGGAAACAAAAAAAAAAACAAGGAAACAACCATAGAATCTGAAATAATGCATGAAATTTGAAAATAACAAAAAAAATTATAAAACTGTCAAAATAAAAGCCCTATAACGAGATTTTTAAAATATAAAAATTTAACGGTCAAAGTAGCGATTCCATATGTTGGATTGAAGGAGCTCTTGTTGTCTTAGCAGTAGAAAGTTTTTTGTTTATATTAATATGCATCCAACATATGTTAGAAAAACTCTTTGAAAAAAAACTTTTCGTTTGCCTAAATTGGTTAAGTCACAGTAAATTCTAAGCAAAATTCATGTTTTTAGTAAAATATTTCAACTCTTAATTTATTGATATAAAACGATTGTACCAGATAACCTGATAGAGTTGGTCACCCAATTAGGGAGGATTGATTCCTTTCTTTAAATAACCTATGTCTATATGAAAAAAATTAATTTTTAAGATATTTTAATAAAAGATTTAATTTTGGTATTATGGTAGTTTAATAATATTTTTATTGTTAAGGAAAAAGTTATTGAATGAAAAACTTTACATGATTACAAAAAATAGTTGTCGTAGTTTGTTACAAAATGTATATCTAGGTAGTGTTTAGTTATTATTTTATGACAGAAGAAACAGAGACAATCAAGATAATAATATATTTGGTTGAAAAGATAAAGATAGAAACATAAAAATAAATATGTCTCTAGGAAAATTTTAAAGTGAGATTTTGTATTTTCAAAATAGGAGATACAAATAGAACATGCCTCTAAAGACAATATTTTTTATTTTTTATCTCTAAAATATCCCTATAAAAAATCTTTTAATTCTAAGACATGTAAGGATAAAAATGATTATTATCATAGTTTTGAAACTTAACTTGATGGCTGATTTGGGGTAAAGCATGAGTCACAAGTCGGGTTGACCTAAGTCAGCATAAGAATAAAAGTGATTATTATTATAGTTTTAAGACTCGATTTGGTGATCGGTCTGGGGCAAGGCCCGGGTCACAAGTGGGGTTGACTATTGACCCAAATCAACGTAAGGATAAAAATGGTTATTATCATAGCTTTAAAACCCGACTTGAGGGTTGACCCGAGATAAGGCCTGATTCACGTGTTAGGAGGGTCAACTGGGGTTGACCCGAGTTAACATTAAATAAAAATGATTATTATTATAGTTTTATAACTTGATTCAAGTGTCAACTCGAGGTAATGCCAGGATTACAGATCAAGAGAGTTAACCCAAGTTGACCCGAGTTAATGTAAGGATAAAAGTTGTTATTATCATAGTTTTAAAACCCAACTCAGGGGTCAATCGGGGCAAGACCCAGGTCAAAGGTCAAAAGGTTAACACGGGTTGACTCGAGTCAATATATGGATAAAAATAATTATTATCATAGTTTTAAAACTCGATTAGAAAATCAACCCGATCAAGGTTCAAGTCACATATCGAGAGGGTCAACTCGTCAAGCTAGCACTGGTTTTATAACTAGGGTTATTATAATAGTATTAATTTCAACACTTAATATAAACTAAAGTAAAATATATAAACATCTAATTATTATTACTTTTAAATATGTAAGTTTGACAACAATATTTATTAATAGTATAATATGTTTTTTTCATATTATATCTTGTCTTATCCACTATAATCAAATAAAATACAGGAACAGTTACTTTGTCATGTCCATCATTACCAAAAACATAATTATATCTCTATTTTTTTGTTATCTTATCTTTTTAATCTTCATTATTGTTATTTTATTTTTATCCTGAATGGTAACCAAATATAACTCTAAAAGTACTCTCCCTTTATTGACGTGAGAACTTGGAAATGCTAGCAAATTATTTTGTACATGGTAGGTATATACGACGAGATGTACAAAATATACATTACATGTACGCAAGGCATGAGTGGGATATGCGTGCGTGTGCAGAAGAGAATGGGTTGATCGATGATAATTATTGAACAGAAGAGAAAATAAAAGAGGAGCAGAGGCGAAGGGGCTGGCATGAGCATGAATTATTGAGGAAACAAATGATTTCGCTGCCTCCCAGAAGACCTGCAATGATCTCTTCAACATTCAAACAAGCTATGCTCATCATTGCCTTCGTACAAATATCATCACTCACCAAGTTAAGTTTCCTCTTATTATCCATGCCCATTTTATCCTTTAATTTCTCTTATGCCATTTTTTTATAGAACGAAATTGCCTTTTT
>Ga0307516_10005755_pt1 | contig 14685 bp, 18 predicted proteins | sample 19_EM_MG_FD_203310 | JGI IMG/M metagenome (GOLD analysis project Ga0307516, IMG submission 203310) | Populus trichocarpa ectomycorrhiza microbial communities from riparian zone in the Pacific Northwest, United States - 19_EM | ecosystem: Host-associated > Plants > Roots > Unclassified | place... | reverse complement strand
GCCATAAAAGTTCGCGCGACCGAGGAGAATGCATTGAGGAAGGTTCGGTAAGTCTCAAAAAAAAAAAATTCTAAAGAATCCCCACTAATCGCCTCTACTGGCCCCGGCCCCCCCCCCCCCCCCCCCCCCCGAACAAGACCTAGCTCCCCGCGCGGCCAGCTCGGCACAATCCCGCGCCCGGCGTGCACTGTTCGTTGTTCGGGCCACGATGGGGATGGCGTCGCGGCGATATGGTCCGACCATTGGAGCCCCCGGACCGGCAGAAGACGAATTGAGAGTGTGCCTACCTCGGCCCCCACTCCGGACCTGCCCGCGTGAAGCCGGCTTCTGTTAGGCCCTGTCCGCTTCCGGGCTGTGCTGGCGGCGATGGGAGCGGCTTGCTGGCTGGCAGACACACTCACATACCTACATAGTTGTCTACAGTCTCTCTACTATTTTTCCTCTCCCACATCTCTCTTCCTCGGATTCTGTTTGCTGCTTCTTGACCATCCTCACCTTCTCTGCCAATTTTTCTCCACCCGTACACATATCTTGTTTCTCCCTATTAGCCATGTCGCTCGCATCCACACCACTGCCCAATCCAACCAAGCTCATCACTCCACACTCCAACGTGGCAACCGGCCCCACAGCCGGCTCGAGGGGTGTCGCGGCACACCAGCAGCAGGAGCCCGCGGCGCCTAGCCTCACCACTACTAACTCGGAGGATGTCGAAGCCGACCTGCAGCAGGATCCGCCGCGAGACCTGACCCGCTTCGACGTCGCCAGCTTCATGATCAACCGCATGATCGGTACCGACATCGTCACAAGCCCTCCTTTCATCCTCTGGGCGTGTGGGAATCAGCACTTGGCACTCTGGGTCTGGTTCGCCGGTGGACTGTTCTCTCTCGCGTGGTGCGTTCGTCCTAGCGGAGGGGGGGAAGGCTGTTTCGCTGACCATGATTCAACCCAGTTTCTGCGTTTACGTCGAGTACGGAATGGCATGGCCACACAATGGAGGAGATGTGCTATACGTACGCTCGCTACGACGTCCGCTGGTGGCCGCTGCCCCGTATGCTGACGACCGAGCCGCAGATCGACCAGATATTCCGCCGGTTCCTTCCACGGCGGGTCCAATACCTCCCCCTTCTGGGATATTCGTTCTTCTTCCTGCTGGTTGGGACGTCGTACACGAACTCATACGCATTTTCCAAGAAGTTCCTAGTCGTGTTCAGCCCTATAACCAAGGACCCCTACGAGCTGAACCAGCACGGCGTCAAAGGTACCGCCGTGTTCGTTATCACCATCGTGTCGTTCTTGCTCTACCGCAGTAGGAGCCTCGCGCTCCGCCTGAACCGGGTGTTCGCCGTATTCAAGGTTCTGTTAATCGCCATCGGCTGCATCATCGCGTTCACCTACAGCGTTGAAGGCATCTCGTGGTCGCATCCCGCCAACGGGTGGAGAATCGTGACAGGCTTTTTGGCGGTGCTTCACACATACCGGGGCTGGGAGATTCCCTTCTACGTACGTGTCGTTCTCTCGGAGAAAGAACAAAGGTCGGACTCGAGTCTAACCAAGATGACATAGGTCCTGGGTGAGCTTGACGGCCAGGCGCGTCAGAGGACCCTCACGCAGGGAGGCATCGCAGCAATCGCGCTTGTCACCTTGCTGTACATGATGGCCAACGTGGCAGTGGTACGTGGGCTCCAGATATGCGTCGAGATCTTCCTGCTGACCACATATTTGCTTTTCAGATGGTCGTTCTGCCGTACGAGACCCTCGTCGACGGCGAAGTAATGGCCGCGGTAAGTTCATCGAAACAACGCCAGGGAGCTGGAGGGCTGATTCGCACAGATGATAGTAAACCCCAAGGCAGCCGCAGCGGTCGCGCTCCTCTTCTCGCTCTCGTCACTCGGGAACATGCTCGCGAAGACATACGCGTACGGTTGCGGTGAGTTTCCCACCATATCTCCCGTGAGATACGACTGACTGAATGTGTGGAATGAAGTTGGAAAAGTTATCGGCGACCAGAAGCTGTTCCCGCTGTGGAAGATCCTCTCTCGCCAGTCCAATTTCAAGCATCCGACCAACTCCGGTGCTTACCTCGTGCAATGGATTGTCTGCGTGGTGGCAATCATTGCGATCGCGACGCCGCATTACAATTCTCACGTCTTCTCGATTGGGACGTCCATCTTCGGCCACGGTTACACCCTGATCGTCACCATCATTGCCGTCGCACTGCCGTGGGGCGCAGTTAAGATGCAGCACTGCCACAGATATCGCTGGTGGATCATTGCCGCCCTGCTCGTGATTGTCAACCTCAGTGTCCTCATCGCGAACGCAATCCCGATCGCCCGTAGCAACAGTGACCCCGGAAAGACGTGGATCCGACCTATCATTGCCTTCGCAGTGATGGGCATCGGGATCCTCTGGGGGCTGTTCTTGTGTCTGCTGGATACCCCTGGCACCGCATTCACAACACCGGTCCAGAACGTGCTGGGCGTGCGGATGGAGATCATCCCCGGCGACAAATTAGGACTCACCCGGACGGTGGATTACTTTCATGTGCGCTACCACTACCAGGTTATCGTCTGAGCGAGCTCGCTAACCGAGGCTATGATAGGTCGATACAAACGGATTTGTGACACGCATCCGCGAGTTCCGCGTGCGCGCGTTGGTACCCCGCTTCCTGGGCGGGCCGCGGAGGGTGCCACCGGTGGAGCCAGGCACGCACGGCCATGAGATGGCGGCGGTCTAAGATTGTCCGTGCACCGGCAGCGCGGACAACAGTAAAGCGGGAAGGGGTTGCACTGGTGGGGATATCTGGTTTTTGTTTTGAAGGCCAATTTTTTTTTCTGCATTTTTTATGGTCATGTTTTTTTTTTGGTGTTGTCTTGGTGCGTTTTGCATTCTATGCACTGAGCATCTGGGCATTTTGCGGTGTGTGGGCCCACCGCTAGTTTGGGGTTATGCGTAGATAATACATATAATCACCTCCTTAGACTGTGTCGCCTCTACCGCTGCCGCAGTACTTCCGTGGTTAATTAGGCATGGTATCACGACTCAAAGACGACGACGCACACAACAGCACAGCCAGTCACTCACATCAAAAACATTCCCATAATTCTACAATTTCCCATAACTAGATCCAGAAGATGCGCCGCGGTGGCAGTCACCCGAGAAGTGTACTGCCAGCTACACCGCTCTTGGGATTATTATTTTTTGTCTTATGCTGGGGATAGTACTAGGCGGCAGCTTATGGTTGGAGTGGTGATGCAAGCCAAGCAAGTGAGTCGAAGACGACGGGCTATGTAAGTAAGGCTGAGCTGAATACTCCCGCATGAACATGTAGCTGGCGTAGGGGTTTGTGCATGGTATGTAGGCAGGCTGGCGCCTACGGTGTCCGCCCAATAGATACTGTGCTTGGCACGGCTGGCCGTATGTAGGTACCCAGGTATGTAACTGGTTCAAAACTTCAGGGTCAGACTTTGTCCAGGATCCTCTCCTTCGCTTCCCAGCACGAAAAGTGCCAGAAACTTTATTTCGAGGACACTGCACGAGTGAGCGAGTGATGCGTTCAGAAAAGGGACCCGTCTCGTCCCCGCCGCCGTCGTACGAGCCTTATGCAGCCCCGGATTGAACCGACAGAGCAAAAAGGAAACCCACCTGTCCGTTGGGTGGTGCTGGATTCGGTTCTGCGCCCTTTTTTCTTTTTTCTTTTACTTTTTTACTTTTTTACTTTTTTTTTCAGTTTCTGGCGGTGCTCACTCACCCTAGTCGTCTCCTTCCGCTTCCAGATAAAAACAAAAAGCAAGTATCTATCAGAGACAGTGGCAGCCTTACATACCGTCGGGCGTCGCGTGCTCCGCCGAATAAGATCGTTCGCCCAGCTCAGCTCAATCTTGTGCCTGATGTTCGCTGTTCGTTGGTCGGGGTACGATGGGGATGGCGTCACGCGATGGAAATGGGCGATCCTCCTCGGCCCGGCGGAAGACCTCCGGTCCAGTCCGCGTTAAGTCAGCTCCTACTGGGCCCTTCCACTCAGGGGCTGTGTTGCCTTGTGCCTGGCTGCTGGCTGGCTGGCACACTGACATCCTCTATCTAATTCCCTACTTCTTCTCTCCTGTTCACCGCTACTTAGTCATCCACATCTTCTCGGAAAAAAAACCCCCACAGCTGCCCCTACCCATACCGGCTCATTATTTCTCCCCACTGGCCATGCTGCGCGCATCCTCGCCGCGGCCCGCGTCAAGCAGCGGCATCACTCAGCATAATACCCTCGGCTTTTCGGACTCGACCTGGTGGTGCTGCAGACTCCGAGGTGGTGTCGTGAAGGTGATTCTGTGGGTTTTGCTGGCGGTGCTGCTGGTCCCGACGAGGCTGAAGAAGTTTTTTTATTGTGCAATCCGTCAACGTTCACCGCCTGCACTAGCATTTCCTAGTTCTTAATCCCAGCTAGACACATCTTGCTTACAGAGTGACCAAAGTCCGAACAGACAAAGTGGTGTGGCATCCTGCAATCTGCGAGGATTGGCGTCGCAATTCCACAACCAGCGATGCAAAAACAATTAAGTTTTTTTAATGTCGCTCACAGATGATAGATAACACCTTGGAGAATCACCTCCTTTTGTCCGATTCTCGATTGGAGAATTTGTTGTTGAGTTATTCACAAGCTCCGATGATGGCGGTGGTTTGCTACGCAGGCCGAGGGAGAAGATGAGGATGGCCAAGAAGCGGCGAACAGGATCCGAGGAAGAGAGATGTGGGAGAGAAGAAATAAATTAGAGGGACTGTAGATAACTAACTATGTGGGTATGTCAGTGTGTCGCCCCCCGAAGCCGACAGTCAGAAGCCCGCTTCACGCGGGCACACTATCAAGTCCTCTTCTGCCGGTCTGGGGGATCCAATGGTCGGACCATATCGCCGCGACGCTCCGACTCAATTGCTCGCTTGACTTGCATAAGCTGCCATCTAGTACTGTAGCCTCCAGCGTATGGCCAAAATGATAATCCCAAAAGCGGTGTAGCTGGCGGCACACTTCTCGGATGACTCCCATCGCGGTGCATCTTCTGGATGTGGTTATGCGAAATTGTAGAATTATGTGGGAATGTTTTTGATGCGAGTGATCAGCTGTGCTGTTGTGTGCGTCGTCGTCTTTGAGTCGTGATACCATGCCTACTTACCCACGGAAGTGCTGCGGCAGCGGTAGAGGCGACACAATCCAAGGAGGTGATTATATGTATTATCTACGCATAACCCCAAACCAGCGGTGGACCGGCACACCGCAAAAAGCCCAGATGCTCAGTTTATAGAATGTAAAATGCACCAAGACAACACCAAAAGCAAAGATGACCATAAAAATTGCAGAAAAACGATTGGCTTTCAAAAACCCCAGATAACCCCACCAGTGCAAGCCCTTTCCGTTTCACTATTGACCCGCGCTTCCCGTGCACGGACAATCTTTGACCGTTGCCATCTTATGGCCGAGCATGCTTGGCTCCGCCGGTGGCACCCTCCGCGGCTCGCCCAGGACACGGGACACCCACGCGAGGACGCGGAACTCGCGGATGCGTGTCAGGAGTCCGTCCTTACCGACCTGTCACAGCCTCAGTTAGCGAGCCCGCTCGGACGATAACCTGGTAGTGGGAGCGCACCTGAAAGTAAACTCCCGTCCAGGTGAGTTCTGAGTGGTCGTAGGGGGTGATCTCCATCCGCACACCCAGCGCTTCCGGACCGGCGTTGCGACTGCAGTGCTGGGGGTCCAGCAGACACAGGAATAGTCCCCAGAGGATTTCCATGCCCATCACTGCGAAGACGATTGTGGGGCGGATCCACGGCTTTCCGGGGTAACTGTCGCTGCAGGCGATCGGGATCGCATTCATGACGAGGACGCTGGTGTTGACGACACGAGCAGGGTGGCAATGATCCACCGGCGATGTCTGTGCCGCGTCTGAACTGCGCCCCACGGCAGCACGACGGCAGTGATGGCAACGACCAACGTGTGGCCGTAGTCGTAGATGGTTGTCCCAATCGAGAAGACGTGAGAATTGTAATGCGGTATTGCGATCGCGATGATCGATCGCCACCACGCAGGCGACCCATTGCACGAGGTAGGCACCGGAGTTGGTCGGATACTCAAAATTGAACTGATGCGAGAGGAGTCTCCACAGCGGGAACAGCTTCCGGTCGCTGATCACATTTCCAACTCTACCCCCCGCAGTATGCCAGTCGCATCTCACGGGAAATATGGTGGGAAACTCACCGCAACCGTACGCGTACGTCTTCGCGAGAATGTTCCCGAATGACGGGAGCGAGAAGAGGAGCGCGGCCGTGGCGGTTGCCTTGGGGTTTGCTGTCATCTGTGCGGATCAGCCCCCCAGCTCTCCGGTGATGTTTCGATGAATTTACCGCGGCCATTCCTTCGCCGTCGACGAGGGTCTCGTACTGTAGAACGACCATATGAAAAAGCGATGTGGTCAGCAGCAAGATCCCAACGCATTTTCTCGAGCTCGCACACTACTGCTACGTTGGCTAGCATGCACAGCAAGGTGACAAGCGCGATTGCTGCGATGCCTCCCTGCATGAGGGTCCCTTTACGCACCTGGCCTTCACTCGAGTCCGACCTTTGCTCTTTCTCCGGGGGAGCAGCGTGTTCGTGGAACGGAATTTCCCGGCCCCGGTAGGTGTGTAGCAACGCGAAAAAGCCGGTAACGGTTCTCCACCTGTTGGCGGGGTGTGGCCGCGCGGTGCCTTCGGCACTGTAGGCGAACGTGGTGACACAGCCGATGGCGATTAAGAGGGCCTTGAAGAGGGCCTTGTAGATGGCGAACAGCCAGTTTAAGCGGAGCGCGAGGCTTCGGTTGCGGTAGAGAAAGGGCGACACGGCGGTGATGACAATCGCGGCCGTCACTTTGACGCCGTGCTAGTTCAGCTTGTAAGAGTTCTTGGTCGTGGGGTTGAACCCAGTCAGGAACTTGGCGAATCCGTATGAGGTCGTGTATGACGTCCCGGTCAGCAGGAAGAAGAAAGGATAGCTCAGAACGGGGAGATATCGGATCCACCGCAGAAGCAGCGGCTGAGTCGGTCGATCTGCGGCTCGGTCGTCAGCATACGGGGCAGCAGCCACCAGCGGATGTCGTAGCGAGCGTACATATACATAGCACATCGCCCCCATTTTGGGGCCATGACATTTCGTACTCTACGTAAACGAAGAACTGGGTTGAATCATGGTCAGCGAAACAGTCGCCCTCCCTCCACTAGGACGAACGCACCACACAAGGGAGAACAGTCCACCGGCGAACCAGACCCAGAGCGCCATGTGCTGATTTCCCCAAGCCCAGAGGACGATTGGAGGGCTCGTGGCGATGTCGGTACCGATCATGCGGTTGACCATGAAGCTGGGGACGTCAAAGCGGGTCAGGTCTCGCGGCGCGGGCTCCTGCTGCTGATCGGCTTCGAAATCCTCCGAATTGGCGGTGGTGAGGCCAGGTGACGCGGGCTCCTGCTGCTGGCGTGCTACGACATCTTTCGAGCTGGCGGCGGGGCCGGTCGCCACGTCGGCGTATGGAGCGATGCCGCGATTGACTTGGGCCATGGTGCGGATGCGCGCGACATGGCCAATAGGGAGAAACAAGGTGTGGGTACGGGTAAGAGCAGTTGTGGACAACAAGAGGCAGAGAGAGGCGAGGATGGCTGAGAAGCGGCAAACAAGATCCGAGGAAGAGAGATGTGGAAGAGGAGAAGCTTTAGAGGGACTGTAGACAACTATGTAGGTATGCGAGTGCGTCTGCCAGCCAGCAAGCCGCTCCCATCGCCGCCAGCACAGCCCCGAAACCGACAGGGACTGACAGAAGCCGACTTCACTAGGTATCAAGTCATCTTCTGCCGGTCCGGGGGATCCAGGCGCAGAATTGTGCTGAGCTGGTCGCACAGGGACTAGCGATCTTGTCCGGCGAAGCAGACGACAGAGGCGGCAGACGGCAAGGCTGCCGCTGTCTTCAAGTATCTGGATAGTTACTTGCTTTTGGTTCCAACTTGAACCAGGATGATTGAGTAGCGCACGAAAACTAAAAAAAAGGAAAAAAGGAAAAGGAAAAGAAAAAAATGTGTGCGGAACTGAATATCCAATGCCAACTAACGATGTGTTTCCTTTTTGCTCTGTTGGTTCGTCCCGGGGCTGCATGAGGCTCGTATGTACATACGATGTGTTGGAAATGCTTCTCGTGGCGTTCTGTCTTGAGGGGTCTTTAGATTTGGTGCTTGTGCCTTAGAGTTTGTTGAGGACACGATTACCCAAGAGCGGGGAAGCGTAAGAGTGGGATATCTGCTGCTCTTCTTGTGCTCCTTCTTCTGTTCTACATACTTGTTCAATACACGCTGGTATTGATCTTCACTGAATCGATATTCTTTCAACACGATGGCGGCGGAGACTAGATAGGTCCCTTTGCTGAACGCATCATGACCTCACTCGCTCACTGGTGCAGTGTCCCTAATATAAATTTGCTGGCACGCTTCGCGTTAGGGAAGCGGTCCCTGGACAAAGCCTGGCCGGAATTTTGTACCGATACGTACTGTACAGAGTTACCAAAGTCCAAACAGACAAAGTTGTGTGGCATCCTACAATCTACGAGGATTGGCATGGGATCATGTCGCAATTCCACAACCAGCGATGCAAAACCAATTAAGTTTTTTCAATGTTGCTCACAAAGGATAGATAACACCTTGGAGAATCACCCCCTTTTGTCCGATTCTCGATTGGCCCATTTGTTGTTGAGTTATTAACAAAACACCGATGATGGAAGTGGTTTGCTGCGCAGGCCGACCAGGCTGTGGAAACCTATCAGCCCTGCCTTGTCCAACTCCATATATTTGATTCTCCTAGCCTGCAGCGCACTCACAGAACTTTGTATGACGAGCGATTCGTCGGGCAGCAGGTTGGCGGTCGTGCACGCGGGTGGAAGAGGTCAATTCTGCCATGGCGGCCGCGGAGGACGCAGCGCAGGGGTACAGCCAGTGCGCCATCGCAGGACGCTGCGACAGGCCACGGCCATCGCCGAGGAGCTGGACGTGCTCTGCGCCGGCGGCTCGAAGAAGAGGGCGAAGCGCCGCCGGATCCTGGCCCGAGGCAGCGGTGGGCGGCTCCAACAGTCGGAGGACGAAGGCGAGAGAGGGGCGTGTGGGCGAGCCTTGACGGCGGCGGGGGCGTCATCACGGACGGGATCTGATAGGTGCGGTCACGGTTTTCCCGGTGTTGATCACGGTGGGCTTGGCTTGTACTGTGTTCCTTCAGTTCTTTTCCGTCTTGTACGTATTATGGAGTGGCGGTTGCAGAGTAGATATTGAGTATTTTAATGCTGGACAGGCTGAATCGATCGGGTGTCGAGCGGCGGTCCGATGCACACCGCCACCGAAAGTCGGCACGCAGACACCCCACGGCAACGACAGTTACGGCGAGTCCCTTCCCTCGTATGCACATACAGTTACATGCGTACAGCCGTGCCGAGCGCAGTAGCTGTTGGACAGACATCGTTGGCCAGCCTGCCTACCATGCACAAACCCCTCCGCTGGCTACATGTTCATGTAGGAAGGTTCAGCTCAGCCCTAGGCTGCCGTCATCGACTCACTTGCTTCGCTTGACTTGTATCACCACCTCCACCCTCCAATCGTAAGTCATTACACGCCCAGCTGCACCTCTCATCGGCGAAAAAGTCGGATCTTGAACCAATTTTTAGCTCTGCCCGTCTCCTTCCTCACTTGCGCCCACAGGATCTTCTGCTGGGCCTTCCAGTGGGGGGCAATTCTTGAAAAGGTGCTTCCAAGTTCCGGGTCTGGGTCTGGTACGGGCACCACCAACACTTGGCAAACTCTGGACGTACAGCAGAATCACCTGGTAATGTTTTCGACGAGAGTGATCGGCTGTGCTGTTTTGTGCGTACTCATCTTTGATTGTGATGCCGTGTCCAACAACGGAAGACTACGGAAAATCCACGGAAGCGGCGGAAGCGGCAGAGGCGACACAATCTAGCAGGTGATTATATTATCTATACGTAACCCCGTAACTAGCCGTGGAACCACACCCCAGATACTCAGTGTATAATGTAAAACGCCGTCAAAACCCTCAAAACCAACACCAAAAACAGAGATGACCCAGTTATACATAAACAATGCGGGGGAAAAAACACCAGCTTTCAAAAAAAAACTGATCCCCCCACCAGCGCAAGCCTTCCCCGTTCCACTTCGAACCATGTGCACGGACGGTCCCTAGGCTGCTGCCATCTCATGGCCGTGCGCGCTTGGCTCCGCCGGCGGCACCCTCCGCGGCCCGCCCAGGAAGCGGGGCACCAACGCGAGAACGCGGAACTCGCAGATGCGTGTCACAAATCCGGTTGTACCGACCTATCACAGCCTCGGTTAGCAAGCTCGCTCGGACGATAAACTAGACGTGGTGGTAGCGCACCTGAAAGTAATCCACCGTCCGGGTGAGTCCTAAGTGGTCGCAGGGGGTGATCACCATCCGCACGCCCAGCGCTTTCTGGACCGGCGTTGTGAATGAAGTGCCAGGGGTATCCAGCAGACACAAGAACAATCCCCAGAGGATCCCCATGCCCATCGTTGCGAAGACGATGATGGGGCGGATCCAAGTCTTTCTGGGGCCACTGCCGTCGCGGGCGATCGGGATCGCGTTCACGACGAGGACGCTGATATTAACGATCACGAGCAGGGCGGCAATGATCCACCAGCGATATCTGTGCCGCGTCCGAACTGCACCCCACGGCAGCGCGACGGCGATGATGGCGACGATTAGCGTGTAACCATAGCCGAAGATGGTCGCTCCAATCGAGAAGACGTGAGAATTGTAATGCGGCGTCGCGATCGCAATGATTGCCACCACGCAGACGACCCATTGCACGAGGTAAGCACCGGAGTTGGTCGGATGCTTGAAATTGGACTGGCGAGAGAGGATCTTCCACAGCGGAAACAGCTTCTGGTCGCCGACCACCTTTCCAACTTCATTCCACACATTCAGTCAGTCGTATCTCATGGGAAATATGGGAAACTCACCGTAACCGTACGCGTACGTATTCGCAAGCATGTTCCCGAGTGGCGAGAGCGAGATGAGGAACGCAGCCGCAGCGGTTGCCTTGGGGTTTACTGTCATCTGTGTGAATCAGCCGTCCAGCTCTCCGGCGTATGTTTCGACGAACTTACCGCGGGGACTCCTTCGCTGTTGACGAGAGTTTCGTACGGTAGAACTACCATCTGAAGAGCAAAGATGTTGTCAGCAGAGATCTCGACGTATTTCTCGAGCCCACGTACCACTGCCACGTTGGCCAGCATGTACAGCACGGTGACGAGTGCGATCGCAGCGATGCCTCCCTGCGTGAGCATCCTTTTACGCGCCTGGCCATCAAGCTCGCCCATGACCTTTGACACGTTGCGATTAGACTCGAGCCCAATCTTCACTCTTTCTCCGAGAGAACGACACACGTACGAAGAACGGAATCTCCCAGCCTTGGTAGGCGTACAGCACCGCCAAGAAGCCGGTAACAATTCTCCACCCTTTGGCCGGATACGACCACGAGATGCCTTCGACGCTGTATGTGAATGCGATGATACAGCCGATGGAGATTAAAAGGACCTTGTAGACGGCGAACAGCCGGTTCAAGCGGAGCGCAAGGGTCTTGTAGCGGTAGAGCACGAACGAAACGAGGGTGATGACAATTACGGCCGTCACTTTGACGCCGTGCTGGTTCAGCTCGTACGGGTCTTTTGTCTTGGGACTGAACACAGTCAAGAAGTTCTTCGCGAATCCGTACGAGTTCGTGTACGGAGTCCCGATCAGCAGGAAGAAGGTCGAATAGGCCAGAACGGGGAGATATCGGATCCGCCGCGGAAGTAGCCGGCTGAATATCTGGTCGATCTGCGGCTCGGACGTCAGCATACGGGGCAGCAGCCACCAGCGGCCGTCATAGCCAACTTACATATAGCACATCCCCTCCATTGTGTGGCCAGGCCATTCCGTACTCGACGTAAACGCAGAAACTGGGTTGAATCATGGTCAGCGAAACAGCCGCCCTCCCTTCGCTAGGACGAACGCACCACGCGAGGGTGAACAGTCCACCGGTAAACCAGACCCAGAGCGCCAAGTGCTGATTCCCGCACGCCCAGAGGACGAAGGGAGGGTTCGTGAAGATACCGGTCCCGATCATGCGGTTGATCATGAAGCTGGCGACGTCGAAGCGGGTCAGACCTCCCGGCGCGGGCTCCTGCCGCTGATCGGCATCGACATCCTCCGAGTTGGTGGTGCGGCTGGGCGCCGCATCGTTGTGCTGAGTGATGCCGCTGCTTGACGCGGGCCGCGACGAGGATGCGCGCCGCATGGCCAGTGGGGAGAAATAAGGAGCTGATATGGGTAGGGGCAGCTGTGGGGGTTTTTTTTCCGAGAAGATGAGGATGGCTAAGTAGCGGTGAACAGGAGAGAAGAAGTAGGGAATTAGATAGAGGATCAGTGTGCCAGCCGCCAGCCAGCAGACAGGCACAGGCAGCACAGCCCCTGAGTGGAAGGGCCCAGTAGGAGCTGACTTAACGCGGACTGGTCCGGAGAGAGGGGCGCACCGTCGCAAAGGACTTCCGCCGGGCCTGGGAGAATCACCCATTTCCATCGCGTGACGCCATCCCCATCGTACCCCGACCAACGAACAGCGAACATCAGGCACAGGATTGAGCTGAGCTGGGCGAGCGACGGTATGTAAGGCTGCCACTGTCTCTGATACTTGTTTTTGTTTTTATCTGGAAGCGGAAGGAGACGACTAGGGTGAGTGAGCACCTCCAGAAACTGAAAAAAAGTAAAAAAGTAAAAGAAAAAAGAAGAAAAAAGGGCGCAGAACTGAATCCAGCACCACCCAACGGACGGGTGGGTTCCTTTTTGCTCTGTCGGTTCAATCCGGGGCTGCATGAGGCTCGTACGACGGCGGCGGGGACGAGACGGGTCCCTTTTCTGAACGCATCACTCGCTCACTCGTGCAGTTGTCCACGAAATAAAGTTTCTGGCACTTTTCGTGCTGGGAAGCGAAGGAGAGGATCCTGGACAAAGTCTGACCCTGAAGTTTTGAACCAGTTACATACCTGGGTACCTACATACGGCCAGCCGTGCCAAGCACAGTATCTATTGGGCGGACACCGTAGGCGCCAGCCTGCCTACATACCATGCACAAACCCCTACGCCAGCTACATGTTCATGCGGGAGTATTCAGCTCAGCCTTAGTTACATAGCCCGTCGTCTTCGACTCACTTGCTTGGCTTGCATCACCACTCCAACCATAAGCTGCCGCCTAGTACTATCCTCCAGCGTATGACCAAAAATAATAATCTCAAAAGCGGTGTAGCTGGCAGTACACTTCTCGGATGACTGCTGTCACGGCGTCTTCAGGGTAGTTATGGGAAATTGTAGAATTATGTGGGAATGTATTTGATGTGAGTGATCGGCTGTGCTGTTGTGTGCGTCGTCGTCTTTGAGTCGTGATACCATGCCTACTTATTAGTACTGTGGCAGCAGTAGAGGCGACACAGTCGAAGGAGGTGATTATATTATCCACGCATAACACCAAACTAGCGGTGGACCCACACACCGCAAAATGCCCAGATGCTCGGTTTATAGAATGTAAAATGCACCAAGAAAAAACCAAAAACAAAGGTGACCATAAAAAATGCAGAAAAAAAATTGGCTTTCAAACCCCCCCCCCCCCCCCCCAGATAACCCCACCAACGCAACCCCTTCCCGTTTCACTTGACCGCGCTGCCAGTGCACGGACAGTCTCAGACCGCTGCCATCTCATGGCCGTGCGCGCCTGGCTACCGCCCGCCCAGGAAGCGGGATACCCACGCGGGCACGTGAAACTCGCGGATGCGTGTCACAAGTCCGTTTGTACCGACCTGTCACAGCCTCAGTTAGCGAGCCCGCTCGGACGATAACCTGATCGTGGTAGCGCACCTGAAAGTAATCCACCGTCCGGGTGAGTCCTAAGTTGTCGCCGGGGGTGATCACCATCCGCACGCCCAGCACGTTCTGGACCAGTGTTGTGAATGCGGTGCCAGGGGTATCCAGCAGACACAAGAACAATCCCCAGAGGATCCCCATGCCCATCGCTGCGAAGGCGATGATGGGTCGGATCCACGTCTTTCCGGGGTCACTGTCGCTACGGGCTATCGGGATTGCGTTCACGATGAGGACACTGAGGTTGACAATCACGAGCAGGGCGGCAATGATCCACCAGCGATATCTGTGGAAGTGCTGCATCTGAACTGCGCCCCACGGCAGTGCGACGGCGATGATGGTGATGATCAGGGTGTAACCATAGCCGAAGATGGACGTCCCAATCGAGAAGACGTGAGAATTGTAATGAGGTGTAGCGATCGCAATGATTGCCACCACGCAGGCGACCCAGTGCACGAGGTAGGCACCGGAGTTGGTCGGATGCCTGGAGTTGGACTGGCGAGAGAGGATCTTCCACAGCGGGAACAGCCTCTGGTCGCCGATCACATTTCCAACTTCATTCCACACATTCAGTCAGTCGTATATCACTGGAGATATGGTGGGAAACTCACCGCAACCGTACGCGTATGTCTTCGCGAGCATGTTCCCGAGTGACGAGAGCGAGAAGAGGAGCGCGACCGCTGCGGCTGCCTTGGGGTTTACTATCATCTGTGCGA
>Ga0307516_10005754_pt1 | contig 14686 bp, 11 predicted proteins | sample 19_EM_MG_FD_203310 | JGI IMG/M metagenome (GOLD analysis project Ga0307516, IMG submission 203310) | Populus trichocarpa ectomycorrhiza microbial communities from riparian zone in the Pacific Northwest, United States - 19_EM | ecosystem: Host-associated > Plants > Roots > Unclassified | place... | reverse complement strand
CCCATACCGGAGCTGCTGTCTGCGTTCGATGTTGATGGAGCTGCTGTACGCGCCCAGTGATGACGGAACTGCTGTGCGCGCTTGGTGATGCTGGAGCTGCAGTGGCGCCCCATACCGGAGCTGCTGTCCGCGTTCGATGTTGATGGAGCTGCTGTACGCGCCCAGTGATGACGGAGCTGTGTGCGCGCTCGGTGATGCCGGAGCTGCTGTGGCGCCCCATACCGGAGCTGCTGTGTACTCTCAATGCTGACAAATGGACAGATTATCCAACGGATCGGCCTGCGAATCGGCCTGGTATCCAGGGGAAGCTTCCGGTGAAGCACGTGCAGGTGGTTAAACAGGTTTCTTTCCCTCTCCTTTCTTTCTTTGGTGGATGCACTCTTTCTCCTATGTCCGTGGTTTTCGCATGAGGTTTTTTACACGGTTATGAGTTTTAACGAGGCATCCGAGGATACTGGGTTTCACTGTTTTTTGTTTCTTTTCTCTGCAACTGTTTGTTGCTATACTGGCGGTTCGTTTTCTCCTTCTCTCCTGCGTTCCTTTGCATCTTCCGTACGAGGGGAAGTGTCAGAATAAGGGGCGTCCGGAGATGACGGACCAGAGGCAACATGTCCGGAGATGACAGCAGCCTTAGTCTCCGAGCACCGGCTCGGGAGACAGTCTTCCGTCCTTTCCCCTTGGCGAGTTCCTCAGGCGCGTTGTATATAGAGAGAATGTTTTTCCGTCGACGTTGTATCAATCAATCAGTTCACTATCTTCGTCTCTATCGATCCCTATATTCCAACAAATACATAGGTGCTTCCGACGCCGCAAAAGAAGCTATCTGGGTCCGCTCCTTTTACGCTCGCATATTATATGGCAAGATCCTGTACAAGCATGCCGAGCAATGCCCCCACTGCTTATGCTCAGACAACGACTCTAAGGCTACCGAGCCCCAGCAAATCTTCGTCGATAACCAAGGTGCAATCCAACTTGCAAAGAACCGGAAGTTCCATGAGCGCACCAAGCACATCAGTGTCCGCTTCCACTTCGTCCGTGATGCCTGCGAATGGAACGCCATCAAAACAACATCCCTTCCGACATCCGACATGCTCGCCGACATCATGACGAAGAAGCTCCCTCGAGACACTCACTGGAAGCACGCTCACGGGCTTGGGCTTGTAAGCCGGGACTCAGGGGAAGTCGTTGACAGACCACGCGTTAAGCGGTTGAAATAGTTTTTCCCTTTTTTCTTTCCCTCTCATCTTCCCGCTCTTTCTTTGGAGGATGCACTCTTTCTCCTATGTCCGTGGTTTCTCCCTGGAAGGGTTTTTTTACACGGTTACGAGTTTTAACGAGGCATCCGAGGATTCTGTTTCTTTCTCTCCTGTTTTCCTTTGCATCTTCCGTACGAGGGGAAGTGTCAGAATAATGGGCGTCTGGAGATGACGGACCGGAGGTGGCGTCCGGACATGACTGAGTCCCCGAGCACCGGCTCGGGGGGGGGGCAGTCTTCCGTCCTTTGTCCCGACGGCCTTCCTGTATATAGAGAGATCTTGCGCCCGTATAATGCGGGAATACAATCTTCACGTTTTTATCGATCCATATATTCCAACAGGTTATGAGCCCGGATTGAACGCTCTGCCAACCCGCTACCCATCAATAATCGCTCCCGCCGTACCTGCCACTTTGCGCCTCGCTCCTGCATCTCATCCCTGCACTCTCGTTTTTTAAGCCTCAACAAACATCGTGTTATGACCGACTCCACCACGTACACCTGCAAGCATGGCTCGACACCCATCCTCAGTGCGAGAAACTACCACTCATGGAAGAACAACATTACGAACCTCCTCGCAATGGATGACTCCCTTGAAATTGACCTCGGTACGGAGTTCGCACCTGCCGGCAATGCAACTGCACGGGCTCGAGACTTCCGCAAGCGGTCCCAATGTGCCTTTGGAATGATCTGGTCATCAACTCAACCCAGCATTCGAACGTTTCTCAATAGCCTCAGACATCAGGAAAAAATTAATTTGCATCCTTAGCGTCCGGACGCACTAGACGCTCTGGATGTTTCAGATGCAACCTGCTTAACACAGATGCAGATCGCCATGGCATTTGCTTACCAGACAGAGCGTGGCAGGGCATTTTCCTTCTGGACCCACAGTGTCAGGGCATGTTCCTGCTGGACCCAGCCGTGTCAGGGCATTTTCCTTCTGGACCCAGCTGTGTCAGGGCAAATAGCATCCGGATGACACGTGTCATGGCACCGTGGTTACGCTGGCTGTCAAGGTACCAAACATCACAGTAAATACTCGCATCGCATTCACAAACATGCAGCGGGTTCCAGGCAAAGTGACTCAGTCCAGTTCTATTCTCTGTATCTAATGTACATCTATATATGCTACTACCACACTTCGCGTTTCCAGCACATGCACCCAGCGTCACATCTATTGCCACGATCATCACATATAGTAATGCTGTTTTGACGCACGTAGCATTGCTCTGAGTGTGGGAAACAAAGGAAAGTTGGCAAATACGACACGACATAATGAGCCCAATGCTATGGGTACAACGCGATGAGCCTGATGCAATGAGCGCGACACGATGAGCCTGACGCAATGAGCACGACACAATGAGCACGACACAATGAGCACGATACGATGAGCACTACGACTATGAGGAAGATGGCAATGAGGACGCCGCTGGGGTGGACGATAGCGAGTAGGATGCAGCGAGTATGAGAGTGAGTAAGACGCTGCAAGGATAAGAACGAGTAGAATGCGGCAAGGACGAGAGCGAGTAAGACGTGGCAAGGACGATAGCAAGTAGGATGCGGTGAGTATGATGGTAAGCTTTGTGGCATGGTTAGCACAGCTGTCAGAGTAACAGACACTGGGAAGTTGTAGAATACAGTGACGAGTCGATGTCAATGAGGGTTCCGTCAGTGAGGACGATAGCTAGTTGGAGGTGGCGAGCACGACGTTGAACTTTGTGGCATGGTTAGCACTGCTCTAAGAGTGACAGGAACAGCAGTGGGAAGTAGTACAATAGAATGTGATGTGTATGATGTCTTTGAGGACGATGTCGATGTGTTTGATAGCAGTCAGGATGGTGGCGAGTAATGGAGCAAGAAAGGAGAGATGAGTAAGATATTGATGAGGACAATGTTGATGAGGAAAATGTCGACGGATAAGACATCATGAGTTTGATGGCGGCTAGTATGATGGCAACGCGAAGAACGACGACGAGTATCTAGGACGAGGTGAAAGGAGAAGAAAAAAGGGGTCTAGGAGCATAAGGACACCGAACCATACAGAAGCGCAAGTGTTAGTAATAGCTTGGTGCTTTGCATTGACATCATACACGCAGTGTCCTACTCGCTATCTATCGTTCTCGTCGCCAGCAATGTCATTGATATCATACTCCTCACCTCGTATTATACCACTCCCCACCGCTGTTCCTGTCACTCTGAGAGCTGTGCTAACCATGCCAGAAAGCTTGCCACCATACTCGCTGCGTCCTACTTGCTATCGTCCTCACCACCTCTTACTCGCTATCGTCCTCGCCACGTCCTACTTGCTCTCATACTCATCGCGTCTTACTCACTCTCATACTCACCGTGTCCTACTCTCTATCGTCCACGCTGCCGGCGTCCTCATTGCCATCCTGCTGATAGTCATCGTGCTCATCACGTCGTGATCATCGCGTCGTACTCATCGTGTAGTGCTCATAGCGTCGGACTTATCATGTCTTGCTCATCGCGTCAGGCTTATCGCGTCGTGCTCTTGATGTTGGGCTCATGGCGTTGGGCTCATGGTGTTGCGCTCATGGCGTTGGGCTCATCGCATCGTACCCATAGTGTTGGGCTCATTGCGTCGTGTCCTATTTGCCAACCTTCCTTTGTTTCCCACACTCAGAGCAATGCTACGCGTATCAAAACAGAATTACTACATGTGATGATCGCGGCAATGGATGTGACACTGGGTGCTTGTGCTGGAAATGTGAAGTCTGGTAGTAGCATATATAGATGTACATTAGATATAAAGAATAGAACTGGACTGAGTCACTATGCCTGGAACCCACTGCGCATTTGTGAATGCGATGCGAGTATTTACTGTGATGCTCTGTACCTTGACAGCCAGTGTAACCACGATGCCATGACACACGTCGTCTGGATGCCATTTGCCCTGACATGGCTGCGTCCAGAAGGAAAATACCCTGAGACAGCTACGTCCAGAAGAAAAATGCCATGAAACGGTGTGTCCAGAAGGAAAATGCCCCTCCAGGCTCCATCCGGTAAGCAGATGCTGTGGCGAGCTGCATCCGGATGCATGGTGCCCTGGCAAGCTGCATCCGAATTCACATTACCTGTGCATTTTCCGTTGGGAGTGGTATGTGCCCTGCCAGGGTGTGTCCAGAGCGTCCTGAATACCTGATGTGTCAGGATGCAGCCTGTGCGTCCGGACACATATTTTTTTTCCTGATGGACATCGCGATCTGCATGCAGCCTGGGAAGCCCTCCGTGAACGATACAATGTCACCGTATCCCAATCTGCACACCACGCTACCCTTGTCCACCTTCATTCCACCGTGATGAAGCCAGGAATTTTTGTATCGGACTACATCTCCTCACTCTTGGATATCAGTCAGGAGATGGAAGGGACTCCAGATGAAGTCACGGAGCGATACCTGATTATGCGAATCTTCGCGACCCTTCCTGAGCAATTTGCCAAGATCGTGAACATCCTCAAGAACCGACCGATCGAAGAACAAACACACAACTCCAACAGTACAATTCTGATTGAAGACGAAACCACACGAGCCCTCCGCAACACTATGACTGGCTCCTATCTCAATCTGGCCGGAACCTCCAGCAATACCCTAACTACCAACTTCAACGGCGGCGAGCACCATCGAACCAACAGAAAAGGCAAACACCGCTGAAAGCCTTACAATAAGAAACAGGCCACCTCAGACCCTAGCAACATCACGTGCTACTACTGCAGAAGGAAGGGACACAAAGCGATTGACTGTGAAGTCAAGAAGAGAGCCACCGAGATGAGACGGGGAAGAGAAGCCAGGCCCAGAAAGTCAGCATCCGCCCATGGTGTCAAAACTGGAGACACTGTAGTACACGGCCTCACTGCGATGGCAAGAGTGGCTGGAAACACACGAAATACCGATGAATGGATAATTGACTCATCTGCGACCCACCACATCTCACCAAATCTGATGAACTTTCATGAATACCACCCACTCAAGGAGTTCTTACAAGTCGAGTCAGCTGACTCTGTCAGTTTAGCAACAGCCGCCGGCAGTACCAACCTCCAGCTCGATTGCGGAATGCTCCTCAGGGTGGAAACTTTATATATACCAGACTTCGGAGCCTCGCTGCTCTCGGTACCCCAATTGATCAAGGATGGCATTGATGTCAGTTTCCATTCCCATTCACTCACTGTTTATATCACATCAGAGGATTTCACGGAACAACCCCTGGGCAGATGTGCACCTGGATCCAGGTCCTTTGTCCTCCTCGGCAATGTAACCTCCAAAAGAAATCATGCAAAAGCCACTGGATATCGAGTAAATGGTGCGCCTCGGTCAAACTCGGAATCGGCGCCTAGCTCGAACTCACAATTGGCACCTCACTCGAACTCAGAATCTGTCAAGATCCTGTCTCCCTAGTTTGTGCTGCTCGACAGGCGACATAGGGTAATCTTGTTGTGGTATTTGGCTTCGCTGTGGCGGTATCCTGCCTCGCCCGTATCGCTTCACACCTGGTGTGGTATCATTGCAGTATTCGGCTTCACTGTGGTGGTGTCCTGCTTCGCCCTTATCTCTTCATGCCCGGGGTGGTAACGTTGCGGTATTTGGCTTCGCTGTGGTGGTACACTGCTTCGTCCATATCTCTTCACGTGCGGCGTGGTATCATTGCGGTATTTGGCTTCGCTGTGGTGGTATCCTGCCTCGCCCTTATCTCTTCACACCCGGCGTGCTATTGTTCCGGTATTTGGCTTCGCTGTGGCAGTATCCTGCTTCGCCCTTTTCCTCTTTCTAGTTCTTACAGGTGGTGGTCACAGCGCCGGGTCACAGAGGTAGAGAGAGAGGTCTGTGGAGAGAGATAATATGTGACTTCGATCTATTGCACTTTACACTACAGGTATTATGCACTCCTCCTTACCGTACCACCCCCATGGGGCTCCCATCTATGTGATAAACGTTCCCCTCCTCCTGCTAGCGTATGAACAGGCCCTCTGGGATCAGACCACCCTCTCAGTACCCATCTAGCTATGGCACGAAGCACAAAGTGTCACCCTAAGCCGGGTGTTGCCGGGCAGCACCAGGCCAAAACAGCACCTTACCGGACACACCTCGCCGGAACGGCACCTTGCCGGAGGGCAGCCGGCTGGCGAGCACGGAGGCTGCACACCGCCGGAAGCGGAAGGGTGACTGCGCAGGAAGAGCTTGGCAACAGGTATATAAGAGGCAAGCTCCTCCCGCTCGTAGATAGAAAATGACATCTTCTTCTCTTTCTTTCTTTGTTGTCCATAGCTTCGTGACAATTGGTAGCAACTTACCAAAAACCAGTCGAGCACAACCACCAAAACGGACCATTTTAGTCCAACCAAAAGATTCCATTGTATGCCCTAATTTTCTTTGTACCCTACCCATAAAGATCGCACTCGATCTTTCGACCACCACCCCCACCAACACTCGTTTCTCCCTCACCCCCGATTCCCCCACCCACCACCACTCCCCTTTTCCCTCGCCCCCGCTCCCTACATCCTGCCACCACCGACGACCCTACCGGCTGCGTGTCCCTTTTCTCTCACCACGAGCTGCAGGCACTACCAACCTTTTTCTGACCTCTGCCCCGCGTTGGCCTTCATTTCATGAGCGACCAGTCGCGCCATCGGCACCCGCGACCTAGCCAGCACGAGAGGAATCTGAGGCGCGTCTCCACACACTTGAACCTGACAGCTAACAGACTTAAGAGGGTCAAACAGGACTTTCTGGACCTTGCCCGCTCGCAATTGCAGGCATTCAACTCCTTACAGCGTGAGACTAGGTATCACCAGGACCGGCCGCGTCCCCTGTCCCACTCCCACTCACCTTCAGTTCAGAGAAGCACCCATCAGGAGGGAGTATGTCTACGCACCCCACTGACCCCCAGGTGTCCATCGTCAGACGATTCGGAGACGTTACCAGACACGCAGGAGATAGTTCCACACTCACCCATGCCCTCTGTTATCGGCTGGGATAGCTATGTCGCTGATAGTCACAGGCAGCGTGTCGATCGGTAGATCCCGAACTACACCAAGCATCCTACCTTGTCTTCCAGGCATCGTCGCACCCCTGAGCGTGCTCGTTCCAATAGTCGTGCCATCTGCTGACCACGACACGGCAGTCGATCCCAGCGAGACAGATCCCATCAGGAACCAGCCGGTGAGACTCCTCCCATTCGGGAGAACAGAAGAGGTGGAGCACGAGGACGGGCTAGGCGTCACGGTGGACGACAGCGCCCTCGTCCTTTACACGAGCGGATCCGCTTCGAGTAGGATGCAAAGCGCACCTATAGTACCTGGTCTTCAGGGAAACCAACCGTTGATAGTACCTGGCCTTCAGGGGAAAAGACTGTTAGCGTCCTATGAAACACCGCCCCGTTACATCCAAGTTCGTTATGAGATCCCGCCCGTAGTTGATCCAGTTCCGGGATAGCCCGGGACAGTCCTCATCCCAGTCCAAGTCGAGAACTCAAGCAAGAAGCACAAAGTCAGGCTTCAGCTAGCTGCCCCCTCCTGAATTCCCGTACCTTCCTACCTTCCCAGTCACTCCCAGCGACCCACGCGTCCCGTACCCCCCAGCCCGACTCCGTCAGGAACCATCTCCCCAGAGTTACCAGACGTCCCGCCACAGAGACTCCTTACGTGCTACTCATTTGAGACTCCGGGCGAGCTCACCCTTCACAAACCTCCTTACTACGACAACGACATTCTACACGGTACGATGTCTGACAGGAACCTATCCATACGGCGAAGGGAGCGTAGCACGGCCGGCTCCCTGAGTGAATACAGCGACACGTCAGACCATGCCCCTGGGCCCTCGCTGGTGATCAAAGCTCAGTCACAAGCTGCACACGGAAAGCAGCCAGTTCGCCCCTCAGGCCAGCTCGAACCGCTTGCATGGCACAGTTATAGATGGCCGTCGGTCATACCATCTTCCGAAGATGGGGACGTGATGGAAGGAGTGAACCATTACGCCATCGAGGATACTCCTGGCAACAGGCAGTCGTACGACCTTGACGGCACCGTACAAGAGATGTCACAGAAGTTGCAGCACCTGCAACCCTCACAGAACGACCAGACGCAGCAGCATATGCCCACGCAGCAGCCGCAGCAGTACATGCAGCAGCCGCAGCAGTACTTGCCCTTCCCACAGTACCCACCCATGCAGCTCCCACAGCAATACTTGCCGCTACCGCAGTATTTGCCATCGCCCACGCAGCAGCCACAGCAGCAGCAGCAGCAGCAATACTCACCTAAACAGCAGCAGCAGTATTTGCCTCCACAGCAGCTGCAACTGCAACCGCCACCGCAGTCGTCGACACCCATGCAGCAGCCGCAGCCGCAGCAGCCTCAGCCCCAGCAGCAGCAGCAATACTCGCCTCTGCAGCAGCCGCAGCAGTATTTGCCTCTACAGCAGCCGCAACTACATCCGCCACCGCAGCCGTCACCGTCTGCACTACAGCCACAGCAGCCACAGCCGTGGCAGCAGCAGCAGTACATGCCGCAATGGTATGCTCCACCGCAGTATGCGCCGCAGCCATACATGCCGGCACGATATCCGCAGCAGTCGCAGGCTAATCCTGTTTTGGATAGCATCGCCACCCAAATAGCAAATATTGCAGTAGCAATGGATCGTCGACAAGAGGCCACAGATCGTCGACAAGAGGCCACAGATCGTCGACAAGAGGCCACAGATCGTCGACAAGAGACTGTCCAGAACGAGCTCACTAGCATGCGTGAGGCACGTACCAACCCGGCCACCACTCCAGCCTTGAAGCCAGGAGATGTAGCTACCTCTGAGCCAAGAAACCAGACAGACTCCAACGCTGCGTCACGGTTCATCGATTCGATCCGCGACGCCGTCTCGTATTACGGAGAAGAGCGGACTCGTGTCGTACTCCGGCGTTGTTGTAAAGAAACAGCCACAGAAGACTGGCTCGCTGGGATGTCGGACCACGACTGCACTCGGCTTCGGGCGAGTTGCAGCAATTGGGTGGCAATGCTTGAGTGAGATTTCATGCTGTACCTCGCCTCCCGATTGTCAGCTGTGCGCGTAGAAACCTTCCGCTGGGATCAAGGTCGTACCCCAGGAGAGTATATTACAAAGAAGCTTCGTCTACTCCGTATGGCCAATGTCACCAACAGAGACGACATTGTGGAAGAGCTCCACAGTGGTTTCGTCAGGGCGCCAAGCCTCTACCTCCATCTCGATAAGTATGTCACCGAAGGAGGGAATTCCGTCTCGGAATACAGACGTGCTGTCGGCCGTCTTCAGGATTCAGCCGGGTACGAAGGAAATTTGCCATTCGCACAGCCACATCCTAGTACGCGCCGTCCTCCTTTCCGTGACCCCGTTAGGGATCACACTCGGTTTTCCGAAGCAAGGCAGCAAACCTCCGCACCCACAAATACCTCAGCTGTTGTGAGCGCTCGAGACGCCAGCGGTTCAGGTCTCGCCCCCGCTGCCCGCGTTGGTAGTAAGCAGCCGCGGGAGTGCCTACGCAAATGCAGGGACTAGCCAGCATGTGGCGATGGCGAGTATTGGGACTGGCAATGTGTTCATAAGAAAACTTCAAATAATGAGACGAAGCGTGCCTATTATGCCGAACCCTTGAATCATGAGGATGGTGATAGTGACGAAGGAAGCATCTCCGGCGTTTCCGGCGCCCCGTTTGACGAGCTGGAGGAGTAAACGCAACTGGAAGAAGAGTACGAGCGGGCTCAGAACGCGTACTTTGCCATCCGCTACCGCGAGGAGAATGGCCTCGGTTTCTTAGGCACCCATAAATCCGTTCGCCGCAAAGCTAAGGCACCCACGGTCACATGCAGGAATTGTGCCGCCAGCTTCACATCAAATAATAAGCTGCACAGGCACTTACGTAACCCGTGTAAAGTGACCTGTCAACAGCCGGAAGCTGCAAGTCCAGTCGTCGTGGAATCCAAGGCTGTTATTCCCAGCGATCCAACAGAGGGCCTTGCCGACTTCCACTACGCCCAAGCCTTCTGGTATGTTGAGCCGGCCATCAATCCGCACGTCAGCTGTATCGACTCAGGCTTTGGTAATTCGGCAATCGATGATGGACTGCAATTGCGGCTGTATCCAGATGCAACTCGTTTGCTGCTGCCGTACCCATGGGTAGTCAAAGGACTGGGAGGCGCAGAATATACGGCTACGCACGTAGTTCTCCTGACTTTCTACATGAAAGGAACGGACGGACGGTATGCCCAGATCATCAGACCGTTTCACGTATTCAAAGATCTTTCTGTTCCGCTACTCATCGGGAATGATATAATGAAGCCAGAGAAATTCGACCTGCTTTACTCGACCAATCGGCTGTGTATCAGCGCCTGCAACGGCGTTTGCATTCAAATCACCGTGTTCTCAGGCTCAAAATATAGCCGGATTCCCGTGCGCTGTGCCGAAGCTGTCGTTTTACCCGCCGGTTCCTCCGTGGTGGTCGGAGTTAAACTCGGCCGCATCCTCGAGCCCAACCAAGACTACCAATTCACGCCATTACATACCCGCTCGGCGGTAACGGGCGCGGGAGCCCCCCATGCAGTCGTACAGCACAACCAAAAAGGCTTGCTCTACACGAACTTTGATGATAGGCCGCTTATGATATTTAAGGGTTCGCTTCTCGGACATGTTTGTTCCTTGGAGACGTCCGCGAGCCTCGCATGGACGGATGCGTCGATAGATATCAAAGCCCTATTTGGGATCACACGAGACGGAGGGGCATGTGATGTTTCGTTGGCGTTTACTGTGGCAGAAGTGTTCGAACCCCACCGGACAGACGAGTCACCCGCAGTTGACGCCCCGGATGGTGAGTGGTATGAGGCTCGGCCCGAGCCCAGGCCACGCCCTACGCCCGTGCTTTCAAACCGGGCCATCCCAGATGGGGAGCATCCATGCGCAAGCTTGACCTTCGAAGCTCCGGAGTGGCTCCTTCGGGAGTACGTGCCGCAGCACGAGCACACGCTTCCACTGTACATCAAGATCCCCAATAAGGCTACGTCTACCTGGGAGCAGGTCGTCGTCAACAGCGAGGAGGACATTTCCTTCGAACAAGTGGCAGCCCTGCGAAGCCTGGTACGCCGGCACCGTGGTATTTTCAACGATGTCATGGGATGCGTTAGGGAGCCAGAGGAGGACTGGCTGCGGATCGAGGTGCCAGCAGAACTCAAAGTCGGTCTCAAACCAACTGGCCTCTACCGCCTAACCGCACGAGGGCGGACGGCACTCGATGAGCAGTTTAACCTCAACCGTGAGTACGGACGAATGGCGGCTCTGCACAAGCCCAGCCCATGGGACCTGAAAGTGTTCGTTGTCTATCGTGGCAGCAAGGCTCGGCCAGTGGTCGACATGCGGAAATTGAATGCAGCAATGATCGGCGATGAGTACCCGCTGCCGCGGCAGGAAGAGGTAATCCAGGCGATGCAGGGCATGCGCTGGCTGGGCTCCGCCGACATCACCTCCACTTTCTATCAGCGATTGATCCACCCGGCCCATCGGTATCGAACGGCCATCTCCACCCACAGGGGTAGAGAGATCTTCAATGTGTCGATTATGGGTGGAAAGACCTCGGTCTAACATCAGCAGTGTCTGATGGATACACGGCTCATTCAGCGATTGTCCAGGCATGGGGCATCTTGTTACGTCGACAACATTGTCATGTACACACCTTCGTTCACGAAATTTGTCGGCGTAGTCGATGAAGTATTCAGCATTCTCGGAAATCTAGGGATCACACTCAAGGCGAAGAAGTGCTTCTTGGGATTTCATTCCTTGGAAATTCTGGGCTATCTCGTCAACAGACTCGGACTGACAACTGCAGAAGCCAAGGCAGACGTAGTGCAAAATATCACGTACCCAGCAACCCTGTCGCAGTTGGAATACTTCATTGGCCTCACGAATTGGAATCGCCACCTCATTCTGTATTATGCCCAGCGTATAGCCCCGCTTCAGGCATGCAAAACGTACCTACTTAGAGGCGCGCCGCCAACAGCACATGGTCGTAAGGATTACGCAGCACGAACCGCCGTGCCGATCGATTTGAGGTTGGCCGAAGCACACAAAGACAGGAAGAACGCACTTGCATCCCGTCCACGCCTGCATCAAGTTGTCGACGATCTGCCGATATACGCATTCGTGGACTCATCTAAAGAATACAGAACCGGCCTTGCCGTATACCAGCTTACGGGCAACCGAAAGGAGTACTCTAAGAGCAGATTAGTGCCTTTACACTTCATGTCGAAATCATTGACGGATGCCAAAACCAGGTACTGGCCAACCCACCTGGAAATGTCAGGCTTGGTGTGGGCCGCCAAGCGTATGCGCCCGTATATGGAGAGGGCTTTCGTCATGTTTGTCACGGACCACCATAGCAACGTCACATTATGCAAAATGCAGAGTATCGACACCACGTCCGCGGACAGATCTAGCCTGAGACTCCACATGTGGGCTATTTACCTGGACCAGTATCAAGATCACATGCGCGTTGTCTATAGCAAGGGAGCCGATTTGGAGTGTCCCGATACACTGTCAAGATTACGATACAAGCTTACTTCGCAAGCCGAGTATTTGCATGCTTGGGCCGCAAGATTAGGCTCGAAACCCGAGATGGAGGAGTTCGAAGTGACTGAGTGCTTCACTGTAACGTATCTGAAGGAGAAGCAGGCACGTGAGCGGCAGAAGCAACTGCGAGCCAATCCATTGGCCACCGAGGGCGAGCCATCGAGGTCACTTCCAGGAAAGGATCCACCGAGAGACGTCACTGGCGTGTTGGAAGGAATGAGCCCTGAGTGGGCCCCGGCGTATATGAAGAAGCTCCGCGCGGTGACGCAGGATTCGCAGCGCATGAGAGCAGTTTACAACACGCTCAAGGCTGAAGGCGTCCTTGACCCACATCTGGACACGCTTACGATCCCCGCCACTTGTCAATACGCGCTTCGCGACGATCTCCTTTATCTCATCGACCCTAGAGATAGACGTTTGCGGTTGGTGCTTAGCAGCCAGGAGCTACGGAATCAGCAGCTGTCTGTCGTACACGACGAGACGTATTGTGGGTTCTATCGGACGTACGAGCGCCTCACCGGTTTCTACTGGCCGTCGATGGCGAAGGACATCGCCGTTTACCTGGCACATTGCCCAGCCTACTTGCTCAACAAGCCAGCGCGCCAAAAGCCGTACGGAAAGTTGTCACCAGTCGTGTCACCGTCAGAGCCATTCGATACAATTGCAATAGATCTCACAACGGACCTGCCTCCATGCAGCCGCGAAGGCTCAGCCGATATCTACGACACCATAATGACCGTCACTGACAAGTTCAGCAAAGCAGTGCGGTTCATTCCTGGTCGAAAAGATTGGTCCGCAATTCAGTTGTCCAAGCACTTTTACAAGGATGTCGTTCTGAGCGGCTGGGGTTTCCCACACACCATTATCTCGGACCGCGACACGCGCTTTCTCTCTGGACTTTGGCAGGCGATACTGTCAAGCGCGGGAGCGAAGAGCCTTGCTACAATGGCATATCACCCAAGAGCGGATGGGCAGTCTGAAAGGACAAACCAGACGCTGGAAGTGATGCTCCGGTACTTGGTGAATACGAGCCAGTCTGATTGGTTGACCAAGCTCCTTCCATTGCAAGCAGCGTGCAACAACATGGAAGCCGAGTCCACAAAGAAGTCACCCAAAGAGCTAATTTACGGAAAAAAGCTTCGAACGGTGCTTGAGGTAGCCGCCATCCCTCTGCCATTGCCACCCGCGGCTATCCCATTGCATGAGATTTGGAAGGTCGCGTAGGAGGAAGCGGTCACCGCCATCACAATTGCGCAGACGGCAATGACTAAGCAATACAACAGGAAGAGGACAGTGCCGGACTTCTCTACAGGTTACGCCTTCCTCCATCAGGAAAAAAAAAAATTGCGTCCTTTGCGTCCTGACGCACTAGACACTCTGAACGTTTCAGACGCAACCTGCTTAACTCGGACGCAGATCGCCACGGCACCGTGCGTCCGGACGCAGTACGCCATGGCATTTGCTTACCGGACGGAGCGTGGCAGGGCATTTTCATTCTGGACGAATGGTGTCTGGGAATTTTCCTTCTGGACACAGCCGTGTCAGGGCATTTTCCTTCTGGACACAGCCGTGTCAGGGCATTTTCCTTCTGGATGCAACCGTGTCAGGGCATTTTCCTTCTGGACGTATCCGTGTCAGGGCAAATGGCATCCGGACGACGCGGGTCATGGCACCGTGGTTATGCTGGCTGTCAAGGCACGGAACATCGCAGCAAATTCTCGCGTCGCATTCACAAACACGCAGCGGGTTCCAGGCATAGTGACTCAGTCCAGTTCTATTCTCTATATCTAATGTACATCTATATATGCTACTACCACACTTCGCGTTTCCAGCACAAGCACCC
>Ga0307516_10005753_pt1 | contig 14687 bp, 14 predicted proteins | sample 19_EM_MG_FD_203310 | JGI IMG/M metagenome (GOLD analysis project Ga0307516, IMG submission 203310) | Populus trichocarpa ectomycorrhiza microbial communities from riparian zone in the Pacific Northwest, United States - 19_EM | ecosystem: Host-associated > Plants > Roots > Unclassified | place... | reverse complement strand
GCCCAGAATTCGTGCTGGATTCCGCTTGAAGCCACTCCTCCCCATTACAGACATTCTCAAGCTCCATGAGGTCAAGCCTGAAACAGTGGACAATGACATTAAGCTCTACTTTCAAACACAGCTAACCAAACCTGCCAAAGAGCGAAGTGACTGCAGCTTGGCAGAAGATTGGCCAAGTCCATTTGAGGTCACAATTCTCTGTAAAAAGGCAGCAGGATTCTTCATCTATGCTTCAACAGCCATCAAATTTATCATGTCCAAGAGCCACACACCCACCCAACAGCTCAATCGAATCACCTCACTTCCACAGAGCACATCTCATGAAGGGAGGTATGGAATTGACCTCCTTTACATCCAGGTTTTGAAGCAAGCAATTGATGATGTGGATGCAGAGGATGATGAATTCCATTCCCATTTCAAGTCTGTGGTTGGTGCAGTGGTGCTTGTGTTTAATCCCCTTTCAGTGAAGGCACTCTCAGACCTCCTTAGGGTGTCTGGTATCCCCACTGCTCTTCGTTTGCTCCACTCTCTCCTCATTGTCCCAGTAAGCAAGGATGCTGCTGTTCAGGTTGTCCACAAGTCATTTCCTGACTTCCTGATGGATTCAAAGCGATGCCCAGACCACCAATTCTTTATAGACCCTCCCATTCATCACAGAGAGATCTTACTCTCATGCCTCAGCTGTATGAGGGAAAGGTTGAAGAGGAATATTTGTGAACTAGATGACTACACCAAGCTCAGCAAAGTCAAGGATCTTCCTGATCGCCAGAAGGACCACATTGGAGATGCACTGGAATATGCATGTTGCTTCTGGACAAAGCACCTTCTGGGGACCCCAGGGAGTGGTTCAGGTGTTGAGGAAATACAGGAAGCAATTGATGAATTCTTCCCAACCTGTCTACTGTTTTGGATTGAGGTACTCATCCTTGTGGGAAAGCTTGACACTGGTGTTTATGCCCTCAATGATATACAGCAATGGTACACATTGGTGAGTTACATGTGGATGAACTGGTCAGAAAATCCATATTTACATCTGTTCAGACAGGGAATTCATGCCAGTGGTTGAATGACAGCCAGTGTCTTATCTTGGAACACTTTGACACAATCTACAACTCCCCTTCCCAGATATACCATTCTGTCCTCCCACTCTGCCCTTCCTCATCTTGGCTTCATGAGCACTATACTGCAGAGCTCTCACAAGAGGTTAGGGTGGTGAAGGGGCTTCCAGCTAGATGGGGAGCATGTTTCCGTACAGTTACATTATCTTCTCCTGTACGAGCTCTTGGATGCTGGAAAGATACCATTGCAGTTGGTTTGGAATCTGGGAAAATCATTATCCTTGATAGAATCACAGGGATCCAGACAGCCATTCTGTCTGGGCACACTGATTCTGTGAGATCTCTTGCCTTCTCTCCAGATGGAACATCACTTGTATCTGGGAGTATTGACAAAACTGTCAAGCTTTGGGATGTGCAGACTGGTGGTGTTGTCAAGACCTTCCATGGCCACACTGACTGGGTTCATTCTGTTTCCATCTCAGCAGACTACACCACAATTGCTTCAGGGTCTGAAGACAAGACAATCTGCTTGTGGAACATTCAGACAGAGGAGTGTCATCATGTCATAGAGCAACAGGATTTGGTGAAACATGTCACGTTCTCTCCAACAGACTCTCAACACCTCATATCTGTATCTGTCAATCAAGTCTGGCATTGGAACATCAATGGTCACCAAACTAACCCTGCACACACTGGTTCTTGTATTGCTTTCTCCCCAGATGGCACTCAGCTTGTTTCATGTCATGGGCAGGACATTCTGGTTCAAAACTCCAGTTCTTGGGAAATTGTAGCCAAATTCCATGTGGTTGATGGTGAAATTGATCACTGCTGCTTTTCCCCTGATGGCAGGCTCATAGCTGGTAGTTGTGGTCAAATTGCCCATGTATGGAATAGCACTGGTCCACATCCCCACCCAATCAAAACATTTGTTGGACATACTGCTCTCATCACCTCCCTTGCATTTCCTTCCCCATCCTCCCTTATCTCATCATCTCTTGATGGCTCAGTCAAGTTCTGGGAGATTGGTACCCTACAAGCAGACCCACTTGTGGCTGATCCAGAGTTTATATCCCTTGCTCCAACTCAGATTGTGTCCATCACTCTGCAAACAGAAGATAATATAGCTATCTCAATTGATTCAGAGAGGGTGGTGAGAACCTGGGACATCTCAACTGGTCTCTGTAAGGCATCCATCCCAACCATAGCCAACTACTACCCATATAAGGATATTCGGCTGATCAATGGCAGGTTGATCCTTGTTTGGTATATAGACTACAAAATTCACCTCTGGGATGTGGAGGGGGAGGAACTCCTCCAGACAGTAGATACAACACTTGATGATTATCTTGTTGATTTCAGGATATCAGGGGATGGATCCAATGTTTTCTTCCTGCATGAGCAATCCATCCAAGTTTGTTCCATACAGACAGGAAATGTATGCAAGGTGGAACTTGAGGATTGTAGGTGTAGGAGATCCCTTACTGTTGATGGATCAAGAGTCTGGGTTCATTCCCCTAAGTCAGAACCCCTGGGGTGGGACTTTGGGACCCTAGGCTCACAGCCTGTTCAGTTGTCAAATCCATTTTTACTCCTTTCCAACAATGCCAAGCTGTGGGACATTGACAAATCCAGGATCCATGATGCAGTCACTGGAAGGGTGGTTTTTCAGCTGGCTGGGAGATTTGCAAACCCTGTCGAGTCACAGTGGGATGGTCATTATTTGGTTGCTGGTTATAGGTCTGGGGAGGTGTTGATTCTTGACTTTAACTATGTCCATGTTTAGCAGAGATTTTCAAAGTGTGTATCCTCCTTACTCATGCCCCAAGTCCCAAGTACCAAATATATTGTTGTTGCGTAGGTACAATGGTCCCAAACTGTACAGTCAGTCAGAAAGGTATCTGGAGGGAGATTTCCCACACAGTGTATAACATTATGAGGGAAGATCTATGCATATGGTAATGTTCTGAGTGTCAGAGGACCTCAAGCAGAAATAAAATAGAAAATGGAATGAAAATACCCATGAGACAGTGAAGAAAACATGATATGAATGAGAAAGCCATATAACCACATAGCCAATGGGCGAAAAAGGTATGAGTCAGGGGTGAATCTGAATTCGAGATCGGGATGAGATGGTCGAAGGCACCGACCCGGGCGGCAGGTTGGTCTTCAAGCTCCAAGCTTCAAATCACGGCTGGTGGAATTGCTTGTCCGGAGCACTCGGCCAGAGTAGGGAGTGCACTACGATGCAGACCCACCCACGGCCGGTATTCAGGTGAAAACGAAAGGGAGAGCTCGGTCAATAGGACCCAAAAGTATCATCGGTGGAGAGAAGCTTTGAGGTCCATGTTGAAGACCCAAGTCTGAGGCATACCCGGTTGCACGACCGACTCGGGTGGCGCTGTTATTCGAACCGACATTGGGACCGGAAAACCCAGAGATCCCATACCATAGACTGCCGAAACACCTGGCATGCAAAGCGCGGATTCCAGGTTTGGGGCCTACCCTTGTGGCGGGGTATTGCCTGTGATGGGGGAGAGACGCGTTGTAGGCTCCATCCCTGTTGAGTCGAGAGATAGTGGAACGGTTGGGGACAGGCGAACTTGTATATTTCTGTGGTAACATCACAGTAGCCCAAACGGGGTCGGTGTGCGCGGCTGATCGCTAACGAGGGAATAAGCAGCAACACGCGGCGGCTGCCCACCATTGTGAAAGAAACTTGAAAGTGATCGGCTGCCTCCGAAGATTTCGTTGGTAGATCACGAGCACCACGACAGGTGAGAGGGAAATGGGGTACAATCGGGAGAATTCTGGCGAGTGGGTTTGTTGGAAAAAGTGGAAGAACATGAGCAAGAGCGTGGATACTCGGAGGAGGGTGATCTGAGAGAGGGCGGTATCATCTTAAATGGTGATGACTTGAGTAACGAGGCTTGAGAGAGTTGTGCGAGCAAATGCATGGTAGCGAGATATGATATTGGTTTTGCAGCTTTAACATCCTCGTGGGTAACAGCGGTAGGGAACACCGAGGACGTAGAGGAAGCGGTCCCATCCCTATCGGCCTCGGCACTAAGCCACATCTTCGGGGGATCTCCGGTGGTAGACGACTTGGGACCAAAGAACTTCCATTGGTGGTTGGAGAGATCGTTAGGGCAGATAATGACGAGGCGTCGTTGAGACCGGTGGCTTGCAACGGTGTTTTTCGGGTTCAACAACTTCCGGGACGAAAAAGCGGGCTGGACTGCAAAGGTGGCGGAGGCCTCGCGAATAGGTTCGGTGATGGATGTAACAGCCCACGTTGCTTGAGGGCGGAGGTGGGAGAGGAATCATGGAATGAGGTATCATCCTGGCCCAAAGCCTGCCGAAGGAGGGGAAGAGACGGTGGGGTTGGCCCCCTGTTCAGCCTCGAGATGGAGACGTTTATCCCATTCGCCGGTAGCTGCAGCCTCAGAGCTCCCATTTGTTGTTGTGTCCTCCATATGTGGTGCGCTGGTAGAGGGGCCACTAGTAGTTGATTCAGAGAGCGACCGACGACTGTAAGAGGAGGGGGTCTTGGCATCCTTGCGAATGTGCCTAGTCTTTGAATCTTTGCCGTATCCGCAGGCGCAAGCTCGATCTACTACGCAGGTGAACGTGAACGGCACTGGCTGCGGCGCATATTCCCGGATCCTCCGCCACTCGTCCGTTCCGTTCGGACACTTTGACAAGGTCTTCATTGGCGTTTCCGGGATAGCTTTTGATGTGGATGAAATGGGGGCCGAGGAAGGAGAAGGAAATGGGGAGTTGATGGTTGGAAAACCGTGCGCGATGGGACTGAGGTTGTCAGGTGTCTGGAAATGGTATACTGAGTAATTCGAGCTGTGACAAAGCATCAGGGGTAGAAAGGTATGCGTAACTTCCGACCCATTGATCCTGTCCTAAACCGTTAACGCTATGCCGGTGATCTCGACCTGGGGAAAACCGTGCGCGTTGGTGCTGGCCAGATTGGAAAGTGAGTTTTGAAGAGACGAAACGGCCCAACTTTCGCTTCTGCACATTGCGAACGGGGACTGCCAGAGTTGGTCGGGATACCAACCCCCAGTGGGCGATGGCGGTCAGTGAAGTATTTCGAAGGTAGAGAGGAAAGAAGACACACACAAGGGGAGCATCTTGAGCCAAATCAATCGGGGATGACTTTCCCCCACATCGCGGTTGTTCTCACTCCCTTGATCCTGATTACGGACGTCAGACATGAGGCGGTTAGCGGCCTTGCGAGTGAGTGACCGCCCGTTCGTCGGCGGGATACCGATGTCCGAAAACAGGTCAAATACGACTCTTGTTGTCAACAGAGAGGGGGAGTTCGCGGATGCCGAAAACCTGCGCGGAAGGGGAAGAGTTCGAGTTGAGGTTGAGTTGAGGTATCGAAGCAGGAGCAGCGGTAGACGCGCGCCTCCCACCGATCCCTTCGACCGCCTTTCCCGCGGTTCCGACCAGCCCATTGTACTCCCGACAGCCGCCGCCCACTTCTCCAGGGTTCGCGATGCCGGAAGACAACACAGCAGGGGAAATTTTCAACTCGGGATACTTATCGGAGCAGAAGTCTTTTCACGCGTCTGGACCGATACCACAGGTCGACGAAGGAGAAACGACCTAAAGGGAAACCAGATGCGCACTGTGCTACCTTCAAACCTGACCGCCTCTCCCATAGTTTCAAACATTTTGACCCATCTGTTAAATCCGTCGACCTCCAACCGGCTATTCACGGTGGTGAGCGGATTTTTTTCAGCGCGCATACAAGGAAACTCTTCGTCCTGCCGATAGTTCCCGCCACAACCTCGCCCGTCCTCGACTTCCCGACCCACTGAGTGAGTTCCCCTGCTGTACCTCAACCCATACCCGCGTTTCGTCGCTTATGTGTGTGCTCCCCCAGGAATACTTCATGCATCGGAAGATCCATCCATCCACCTTTGGCGTCTACAGGATCCCGGATTTCGCCCGCTCTGATCAAAAACTAGTCCGCTATCCTTGCCCTTCGCGTCGGCTTCGTCCTCGGTCGCGGACGACCTGTGGATGTCACTCGACGCCGTGGAATTCTGCACCTCGGTACCCCCTCCAACTTCTCACTACACTCGTTCCCGTTTAAGAGCCTTTCGGCGTCCCTAGCTCTCCGAAGCCCGGCGCGGAAAACGTTACGCACCTCCGCACTGGGGATCTGAACACTTCTCTCGCGGTTTGTACGCAACAGTGGTGGGAGGGATACCTATAGTTGTACCATAAAGGATCGACCCGGCTGGAGGTCGCTCGAGGGAGGCACAGTGATGGCAACGGGGAGAGCACATCCGAACAGCGCGTCCGAGTTTGAACTTGAGATGGGGTCGGTTGGAGGCATCGAACTCGGCAGCGACAAGTTGGTCTTCAAATGATGCGGGTGGTGGATATTTTTTCGCAGCCAAAAGGCGTAGACGTCTCGCGTACACACAGAGACCTGATTTTGATAACAGACGGGGAGAACAAAGAGGAAGCGTGCTACGATGCAAAACTGCTCGTGACTTACATCCGTTTGAAAATGAAAGCGTTCCCACTGCGCGTAGCCGTCGAAGCCACGAGGCCAAACACCCACCACCATAAAACCGTTTGCACCAACACACACAGACGTGGACATACGGGGGTTGCTGTCAAGACCGAAAAATAAACTTAAGCACTCAGGAAGCGATTACAAACCAAGCAGAACAGGATCTTGCGCCGGTGGCAGAGTTGACCCAGCGGGCTCGCTATCGCAACCAGTGCCCCATCTCGTGGCGGGCAGGGATCGCAACTCGGAAAATAACCAAGAAGGGGGGAGGTAGACATCTACGCAAGGTATTCGCACCTATACTTAGACGTTGAGGTCGCGGCGGGAAGCGAACCTGGTCGATACCTGCGGCGGGGTGCTCCTTTTTCCCCATCCTTCTTCAACCGTTCATAGCGGGAAACACGACGGTCCGTAAACTTGGTTTTTTTCAGCTGTCGCCTCTCATTGTTCCTTGAGACGATGTAGGAGTGTCAACTGGAAGCGATAGAATGAGTTATTTGGGCCTCAATAAAGCACCAGTGGCGCCAGACGTCGTAAAAAGGAACCCGCACCATTAGCCCCACCGATACTGTCCTAAAGCATGGAAGATACCGGCAATTCCGACCCGAGATGGGTTGTGCATGTGGGGGTCGACCGGTTTGGAAAGGGAGGGTCTTGGGGTTGACGAGAGCGGTTAGCGCACCTACCTGCGCGGTGAGGGGGAAAACGCCAGCGCACACCAATCCCTGGGTTGTCATGGTCAGGGAAGATATTCCAAAGGTAGAGAGGGAGAGACACGCAAGAGATAGAGTCGTGAACCAAGTCAACTGGGGCGCACCGCGCAGATGTTCTCATTCCTTTGATGGATGGCGGCTTGTAACGGAGTGACCGCTGGTTCGTCAACGTGATACCGACGGCTCCAAGAAACGCGTCGAGCGTAACTCTTGTCGTTAGCTGGGAGGGAGGGGGGTTTGCCACGCCGAGAAATGGTGCGGCAAAGAGAAACTTGATAGTCTAGTCCTGCGCCGGTCGGAGGCTTCAATCAGTCTTTTCAACTCCACGCAAACCCTAGGATGGTTATCGTTGTGGACGGTTATACGTTAGTTGATACCGAACGTTGAACGTTTGTCATGTACTTGGCGGGCGGAAACCGAGAACACCAGGGAAAACCGATTGATCAGAGCCTGAAAGAATCGGTTGCGCAGAGCAAAAAGATACGGAAGTGGCCCGAGCAAGAGTCCCAAAGTAGACGCGTTGTTCCCGAGCGGAAGCCACGATGTCGAATCCATACCTCCCACCAGAAATCCTCGATTACATAGTCGACTTCCTGCATGACGACCCAGACGCACTCAAGAAATGTTGTCCCGTCTCTAAATCATGGATCCTGCGCACCCGAAGACACCTTTTCGCCAAGGTCGAGCTCCGTTCCGAAGAACATCTGAAATCGTGGAAGAGAATGTTTCCGGATCCTTCGACCTCGCCTGCCAAAATTGCAGACGCGGAAGTAGCTGGTTGGCTCACAGGCTTCGTTCGTATCACGCACTTGGGAGTGGAGACTCCCGGAATACACCACGGAGAATCTGCGATCTCTCTCATCCCATTTCGCCGGTTCTCACCCACAGTCAGATCTCTCCAGGTGAAGTCTACCGACCTCCCACCCTCGCAAATCTTCGATTTCATCCTCTCATCCCCCCTTCTCGTGCACCTGAACCTGGTTGGCAGGACCTCGGTTGACGACGGCGACGGCTCCGATGGTCCGCCAACCTTCATTCAGTCCCCGAACCCACCCGTGTTCACTGGATCCCTGGTCCTTGGTCTGAAAGATGGGATAGAACCTATTGCAGGTCGATTGTTGTCCATACCGGGTGGTATCCACTTCCGGAAGCTCACTTTTCTGTCGTTTTGCGGGGGAGATCTTTTGTCAATAATCGGGTTGGTGAGGGAGTGCTCTCACACCCTCGAGTCTCTCAATATTTCTTCGCTGGGTACGTCCGTTAACGCGTTCGGTATCTACGTCCGTACCGATAACTTACTTCCGTTTCTAGCCAAATTCGGGTCAACCCCGGTGGACCTCTCAAGGGCGGCGAGGCTCAAGGATATGACTTTTGGGATCAATTCGCTTGGTCCCAAATGGGCCACCGCGGCCCTCCGAACCATCACACTCAAACATCGAGACATTCGCCAAATCTCAATATCTGCGGTTCACTTCTCAGACCTTATCAAGTTCGGTAGTACCGATATCATCATACGAGAGTCTGAGAAACGAACAGCTGGCCAGTGGTTGGAGCTCGACCACCTTCTCGTCCAACTCTGGGAGTCACACTCGACCCCTCCGAGAATTGTGTGCCATGCACTGTCGTGTAGGGAGAATGACGTCCGCGATTTGATGGGGCGTTTGTTACCAGAGGCAACGAGGGGGGGGACAGTCAATCTGTTCGACGCCTAGATGGTGGACTCGATGAGTGCTGGGTCGAGGTTGAGGACGGAGGGTTGTGCGAAAAGGCGGAGGAATGGGGGTAACGTTGTGGATAACGTCGTGGTTCGCGGCAGACGCTGTTGGGATTCTTGGAATGCGGTCGGCGACAGCGACACCAACACTTCCAAGATCGCCAGACGGGAGTCGCTACGAAAACAGCGGGGGCAGTGGAACTTACCTGCGTGCCAACCGGTGAGACTCGTTCCGCATGATTTTTTTATTCTTTCAACCTTTATTCGATCCCTTTGTCCTGAAGGGAGCGGTTCACCCTTCAGCGCAAAACCGAGATTTATCCAACGGGTATATACCTCTCGGCGGGCCTATCAATTACCTAAGCCATGCTCAGCCAATGGTAGCTGAACGCTTCTCCACATCTGGAATCGGTCCTATCCCCTCTCTCCCCTCACTGCAGTTCCGGAATCCTCCACGAAACGCATCCGAGTTTTTTTGTCTTACCGATCCCTTTTATTCTACTTCTGGTAGCCATGTGTAGTGTTATCATTTCCTCTCACTGAGCGATGTCGTGGTCGCGATGAACGCGAGCTTCGCAGCTGGCGCGTCGGGTCCCTGAAGTGGGTCCAAGTTTGTTGTCTTGCCGCTAGCTTTTGTTCCATTTCGTGTGTCTCGATATGCTTCTGGTAACCGTGAGTATATTATTGTCGCCGTTTGGATCGTTTCCTCAAGCCATCAGGCAGTGCTGCAGTCGTGATAAACACAAGCCGGGTACTAGTTTGGTATAAAAAACTAACACGGAGAACTTGAACGGAACGGATGCACACTACCCCGCCCAGTGTCAGCGTCTGACGGCGCGCTGTCCCCACGTGGCGCAATCAGAGCCACGAGGCCAACCACCTGCTATCGCACAACTATCTACCATCGCACGACCATCCGTTATCGTAGAGCTCCCCGCGTCAACCCAGCACCGAAATGGACGTACGAGGGTCTTTCTCCAGACTGAAGAAGAAATTCAAGCACGGGGGCAAACAAAAATGGGACCGAACCGGGGCCAATCCTGGTGAGGAGCGAAGAGACCCAGCGGGTCCGCCAAGTTCCCAACAAGGACCTCACGTCATTGTGGACGGCGGTCACCACCAGGCGGATAAAGAAAGCGACACGGACGGGCGGCGGATTCATTCGATGGACCAATCCCCAGCGCAGGGTGTGCCAGAGCCTGTATTGGCCCGGAGGAGCAACGATGGTCAGGAAAGGATTGAGGGAGGTGTTGATGGAGAGGAAGTGAGTCAGAGGTACTCCCGCCTGCATTCGCACATCGAGCTCGCGGTGGGAGGATCCGGTCACAAAGGGGACAAGGCCGACGGGGAACAAGACAAACGAACTCACCCCTCTCCATCCACTCCTTCAATTACACTCAGCAGGAAACCCAATGGTGTGTGGATGTAATTATTTAAATTACCACCTCTAATGAATCATTCCTTCAGAGAATGCGGGCACCTCCACCATTCCTGATCATGCACCGAAAGTCCCTCGTCCCGATGAGAGTCGCCCGGGGCCGAGTGCTGTTGCAGATGATAACAAACCGGGCTGGAGGTCCATTGCATCTGCCACAGCCAAATTGGTTCTCCGTGGGGTGAGAGACTCTGCGGACGCCTTTGGTCCACTCAAATCTATTGCTGGAGGCCTTTGGTTTATCCTGGAAAACTGTGAGGTATAGCCCTCCTTCCACACCACACTATCCACGGTGCTCACAGTTCCCCACAGCGGATGGGAGCAAACAACCAAGCAATAGAATCACTGGCACACCGAGTGAAGGCACTTGCTGGGTCACTCTGCACCCCTGTTCCTGAGGGTGATACTGGGGAGGAATCAAGGAGACAGATATTGAAACAGTAAACTTAACCCCCAAAAAATTGAAAACCAAGTCTGACAAATAAGCATTACTAGGAAATTGGAAGCTGTTTGTGAGGATCTAGCCCTACTGGGGGAACAAGGGAATGTTGTGGGATTCCTGGCCAACACTGAGAATACACAGAAGATTGGTGGTCTGGTAGAGGATATTAACGAGGCAATGATAGACTACCAGGTTTGTGGGATAATCTGTTCACCCCTACTATGATTAATATCTGCACTAGACTTTGTTGCAGCAAGATATCTACAACAAGAGTTGTAAACTCATTGTGAGTCTCCCCTCTCACTGCTCATTCTCATAGACTAACTGGTGGATAGGAATCAGCAGACCTTGCCCTCCTCAAAGGAATGCACCAAACTGCAGATGCTAGTTACCTCTGTGGAAACAGGCAAGGGTGCCTGAAGGGGACAAGGAAGGAAGTCCTCTGGGAGATTGAACACTGGTTGACAGACAGATGGGAGCAGCCTGTTTTCTGGCTGAATGGCCTGGCTGGGACTGGGAAATCAACCATTGCCCAAACATTTGCTAAAATAGCATTTGCAGATGGAAGGCTTGGTGCCAGCTTCTTCTGCTCACGAGACTTTGAAAGCCAGAGCAATCTTCAGGCAATCTTCCCAACACTTGCATTCCAGCTTGCCTACCAGGAGCCACTATTCCAAAAGGAGTTACTCCAGGTTTTGAAGAGACACCCCAATGTTGAGCAGGAGTCTCTCTGTTCACAGATGGAGAAGCTTATTGTTGGCCCTCTCAAAGCTGCCAACATTTCAACCCTCATAATCATTGATGCCCTTGATGAGTGCAAAGATGAAGACCCTGCATCTGCCATCCTCTCAGTACTCTCCCGTTATGTAAAGGAGGTCCCCACTGTCAAATTCTTCATCACTGGATGGCCTGAGCCCAGAATCCGCACTGGATTCCGCTTGAAACCACTCCTCCCCATTACAGAAGTTCTGAAGCTCCATGAGGTCAAGCCTGAAACAGTGAACAGTGACATTAAGCTCTACTTTCAAACACAGCTAACTAAACTTGCCAAAGAGAGAAGTGATTGCAGCTTGGGAGAAGATTGGCCAAGTCCATCTGAGATTCACATTCTCTGTGAAAAGGCAGCAGGATTCTTCATCTATGCTTCAACAGCCATCAAATTCATCATGTCCAAGAGCCACACACCCACCCAACAGCTCAATCGAATCACCTCACTTCCACAGAGCACATCTCATGAAGGGAGGTATGGAATTGACCTCCTTTACATCCAGGTTTTGAAGCAAGCAATTGATGATGTAGATGCAGAGGATGATGAATTCCATTCCCATTTCAAGACTGTGGTTGGGGCAGTGGTGCTTGTGTTCAATCCCCTTTCAGTGAGGGCACTCTCAGACCTCCTTAGGGTGTCTGGCACCCCCACCACTCTTCGTTCACTCCACTCTCTCCTCCTTGTCCCAGCAAGCAAGGATGCTGGTGTTCGGGTTTTCCACAAGTCATTTCCTGACTTCCTGATGGATCCAAGGCGATGCACAGACCACCAATTCCTCATAGACCCTCCAATTCATCACAGAAAGATCTTACTCTCATGCCTCAGTTTAATGAGGGAAAGGTTGAAGAGGAATATTTGTAAACTGGATGACTACACCATGCTCAGTGAAGTCAAGGATCTTCCCGATCGCCAGAAGGACCACATTGGAGATGCACTGGAATATGCATGTTGCTTCTGGACAAAGCACCTTCTGGGGATCCCAAGGAGTGGTTCAGGTGTTAAGGAAGTACAGGAAGCAATTGATGAATTCTTCCCAACCTGTCTGCTGTTTTGGATTGAGGTACTCACACTTGTGGGAAAGCTTGACATTGGTGTTCATGCCCTCAATGATATACAGCAGTGGTACACATTGGTGAGTTACATGTGGAGGAACTGCCCAGCAAACCCATATTTACATCTGTTCAGACAGGGAATTCATGCAAGTGGTTGAATGACAGCCAGCATCTTATCTTGGAACACTTTGACACAATCTGCAACTCCCCTTCCCAGATATACCATTCTGCCCTCCCATTATGCCCTTCCTCATCTTGGCTTCATGAGCTCTATACTGCAGGGCTCTCACAAGAGGTTAGGGTGGTGAAGGGGCTTCCAGCTGGATGGGGAACATGTTCCCGTACAGTTACATTATATTCTGGTGCACAAACTCTCATGTGCTGGAAAGATACCATTGCAGTTGGTTTGTGGCCTGGGAAAATCATTATCCTTAATAGCATCACAGGCATCCAGACAGCCATTCTGTCTGGGCATACTGATTTTGTGAGATCTCTTGCCTTCTCTCCAGATGGAACATCCCTTGTATCTGGGAGTGATGATAAAACTGTCAAGCTCTGGGATGTGCAGACTGGTGGTGTTGTCAAGACCTTCCATGGCCACACTGACTGGGTTCATTCTGTTTCCATCTCAGCAGACTACACCACAATTGCTTCAGGGTCTAAAGACAAGACAATCTGCTTGTGGGACATTCAGACAGAGGAGTGTCATCATGTCATAGAGCAACAGAATCAAGTGGCCCATGTTGAATTCTCTCCAACAGACCCTCAATCCCTCATATCTGTATCTGGCAATAAAGTTTGGCATTGGAACATCAATGGCCACCAAACTAACCCTGTATACACTGGTTCTTGTATTGCTTTCTCCCTGGATGGCACTCAGCTTGTTTCATGTCATGGGCAGGACATTGTGGTTCAAAACACCAGTTCTTGGGAAATTGTAGCCAAATTCAATGTGGTTGATGGAGAAATTGATCACTGCTGCTTTTCACCTGATGGCAGGCTCATAGCTGGTAGTTGTGGTCGAATTGCCCATGTATGGGACAGCACCGGTTCACATCCCCACCCCATCAAAACATTTGGTGGACATACCAGAAGTATCACCTCCCTTGCATTTCCTTCCACCCCCTCCCTTATCTCATCATCTATTGATGGCTCAGTCAAGTTCTGGGAGATTGGTATCCTGCAAGCAGAGCCACAAGTGGCTGAGAGAGAGACCACATCCCTCACTTCAGCTAAAATTGTGTCTATCACTCTGCAAACAGAAGATAATATAGCTATCTCAATTGATTCAGAGAGGGTGGTGAGAATCTGGGACATCTCAACTGGTCTCTGCAAGGCATCTATCCAAACCCTAGCCAAAAACTCCCAGCATGAGGATTTTCGGCTGATCAATGGCAGGTTGATCTATGTTTGGTATATAGACAACAAAGTTCACCTCTGGGATGTGGAGAAGGGGGAACACCTCCAGACAGTAAATGCAACTTTGGATGATGATAATAAGCTTGAGGATTTCAGGATATCGGGGGATGGATCCAATGTTTTTTTCCTGTGCCAGAAATCCATCCAAGCTTGGTCTATACAGACAGGGGATGCAAGCAATGTAGAACTTGAGGTTTGTATGTTTGTAAGATCCCTTACTGTTGATAGTTCAAGAGTCTGGGTTCATTCCCCTGAGTCAAAACCCCAGGGGTGGGACTTTAGGGCCCCAGGCTCACAGTTGTCAAATCCACCTTTACTCCTTTCCAACAATCCCAAGCTGTGGAACAAGCATCAATCCAAGATCTATGATGCAGTCACAGGAAGGGCAGTTTTTCAGCTGGCTGGGAGACTTACAAAGCCCATTAAGTCACAGTGGGATGGTCATTATTTGGTTGCTGGTTATCGGTCTGGGGAGGTGTTGATTCTGGATTTTAACCATGTCCATGCCTAGCAGGGATTTTCAGAGTGTGTACCTTCCTT
>Ga0307516_10005752_pt1 | contig 14688 bp, 17 predicted proteins | sample 19_EM_MG_FD_203310 | JGI IMG/M metagenome (GOLD analysis project Ga0307516, IMG submission 203310) | Populus trichocarpa ectomycorrhiza microbial communities from riparian zone in the Pacific Northwest, United States - 19_EM | ecosystem: Host-associated > Plants > Roots > Unclassified | place... | reverse complement strand
GATTCCAGCGGTGCCGAGAGAACTTAAGGGGAGCTCCGAGATATGAAAAACTTCGATATTCGAAAATGACGCAGCGCGGGGGGGAGGGTGGTTTCGAGGAAGGAATGTGGCCGTTCTACCTCAGAGACGAGCTAAGCAAGAGAATAAATGTAGGGAGGAGTTCCGCTTTCCAGCGAGATATCGCAGTCCCATCTCCCCAGGCGGTTTACGCCCAAGTGGATGTAAGGGGTGAGTCCCTTTTGGACTTGTCGCCATCACGAACGACTGACGCGGGAACAGGCGCGCGGGACTGAGTGCCCGGAGGGTCTGGTGCGCTTGAGTGAGCTGGTGATTTGGTTCCTGGGGTAGTTTATCCATTGTTCCTTGGCTGGATCCCCCGAAAGCTGGGAGGCAGATCGGAGTTCGCAGCAAAGCCACAATGTCGGCGGACCCCGGCGCGTGCTAATGGTTCCGGCCCGACCCGCGCCGGATGGGGTGAAGCGTTCTCCGCCCCGTCACGCAGAAGAGGTTCAGCCATTCGTGACAGTAGATTCCGAGAGACGAAGTAAAGTATCGGGTGGGCGGGCACCTAGAAAGGGGACTGCAGTGGGATGAACGGAGGCGAGCCGAAACCGACAAGGGGTGAGGCTTGAAACTAAGGGCGTCCAGGCTATCCCACGAAGGTGTGGGGAGTTCGGGACCCTAACATAGTTCAGTGCCCTTGAATGTCCGCAAGCCATGGTTGCGTACTCCGGCACTTGGGTATTCATAAACAACGATGCAAGCCAGCCGGTGATGGAACAAGTCAAGACGCAGTTGGAACCGCCGAAGATTTTTCCGAATCTCCATGGGACGTTTTTTTAGTACACCGGGAAGCAGGTATCGCGGGGAGCACGTCTCGCCCAACCTTACGATTCTGCGGGAGGCTTGCAGTGCTGGCTCTGCTCGGCTGCGTTGGTCTCTGGGTTGCACTCTCCGTGGGAAGTTGGCTGGTTGGCCTTTGAAGATCAACTACAACCATCACCATCGCTTCACCCTCTCTACGGTCATTTCGCCATGTGCAAGCCCCTCCTTCCATGGGCTTCCCTCGTTTCTTGCGCTCTCCTGGTCGTCGGAGGCAATCCAGCATGGAACGGAAACGTACCGAACACGAGTAATGGGCTGTCCCCGTCCGGAACATTGGTATTCACCCCCTTCTACGTCCCTCCTGGAGCAAGGGCCTACGACTCGGCTTCTCCTTTGGTCTTGTACGCCGGAACTTGGTCGGAGTCATTCTCTGCTGCCTACGTCGAGAACACGCTTCATTCCTCCACTCGGAGGGACTCTTCGGTTTTCTTCTCGTTCACTGGTACCGGAATCGAGTGGTTCGGAAATACAGGAGTTCGACACGGCGTAGCGGACGTGTACATCGATGGAGTTCTCGTTCGCACCGTGGACACTTGGAATGATGTTTCTAGGCGACAACAACGGCTGTTCTGGCAGTACGGTCTCACTCGCGGGCGACACAACATTAAGATCGTGAACAGTGGAAGGCGGAGACCCGGCTCAAGAGGTTACCTTATCGATGTGGACGCTTTCGTGGTCACCAACCCGGACGAGGCGACAATAGCGCAAAGAGACTCCCGCCCGAGATCCAAACCCACCGCTCGGCAGAACTCTGGATGGACGTTAACCCAGGCTGGATCCACTGGAGTGAATGCTATGCAGCTTGCCGTCATCTCCGATTCGCACGCTCTGATCGTGGACAAGGTCGAACATAACCCACTTGGGATCAACGGTCACCCCGCTTGGGGAGCTTTGTACAACCTCCGCACCCACTCGGTCAAACCCCTCTCTATGCAATCCAACTCCTTCTGCGCTGGTGGCTCTTTCCTTGGCAATGGAACTATGCTGAACGTTGGCGGGAACCCTGTCGTCGAGGACTTTACGAACGCCACGGATTTTGGAGATGTGAACGGGATTCAGGCTGTGCGGCTTTTCCATCCCTGCGATTCAGAGGATGTGGGCGGCTGTGATATCTTTGACGACCCTTCCAGAATCCGATTGGCGAGCCCGCGCTGGTATAACACCGTGGTCAGGATCTCAGACGGTAGCGCGATGATTCTGGGAGGTTCCACCACGGGAGGTTGGATAAACAACGCTACTGTCAATAACCCGACGTTCGAATACTATCCTCCCAAATACGTTTCGGACCCTGGGATTCCGATTCATTCCCCGTTCCTCGCTTCGACGCTCAACTCGAACCTGTTCCCCGCTGCCTTCTCCATCTCTAACGGCTATGTGTTCGTTGCAGCTAACAGCGATGCGATGCTCTACGACTGGCAGTCAAACTACGAACGTCGGCTTCCTCCCATTCCCAACGGTGTTCGTGTCACATATCCTATGTCTGGAACGGCCCTTCTTCTTCCCCTTTCCCCGGAGACGGAATACACCTCTGAGATCCTTGTGTGTGGAGGATCTACAATTGACGACACCCGACCAAGTTGGGAGATATCCTCCCAGGAGCCGGCCTCCGCGCAATGTTCTCGGATCGTCCTCTCGGAAGAAGGAATCGCCCGTGGCTGGGAAGTCGAGTATATGCCCCAAGCCCGTATCATGCCCGATGCTATTCTCCTTCCAACTGGGCAGGTCGTGATCGTTAACGGAGCTGAGACTGGAATCGCCGGGTACGGTAACGTCCAATCGCAAGTAGGGCACTCCAATGCGGACAGGCCGACCCTCTCTCCGGTTCTGTACGATCCACGAGCACCGGTTGGACAGAGGTTTTCTTCGGAGGGTATGCCGACCAGCGAGATACCGAGGATGTACCACTCGGTCGCGACGTTGACCCCGAACGGAGACATCATGATCGCAGGGAGCAACCCAAATTTGGATAGGAGTGTGGTGACGTTCGGAACGGAGTACCGCGTCGAATGGTTGAAGCCTCCGTACATGTCCCAGGAACGGCCTGTCATTTCAGGCGTTAATGGTGGTGAGAAGAGGCTCGGGTTCGGTCAACGGGTTACGGTCCAGGTGCGGCATGTGGCTGGGTCGTCTCTTCGAGGACGCGATGTTCAAGGTGCCTTGTCCTCGGTCATCTTCCGACAATTTACTGACCGCCCGAATAGTCTCCCTCATGGACCTCGGCTTTGTCACTCATGGTGTTCACGCCAATTCGCGTCTCGTTTACCTCGTTAACTCTGTCACCGGTGACGACGAGGTTACGGTTGTGGGTCCTCCCAACGGGGAAGTCTACCCGCCTGGACCTGGGTGGGTTTACGTCGTGGTGGGTGGGGTTCCTAGTGCGGGTGTGAAAGTCATGGTGGGGAACGGAGACGGCCCGCCTACCGACGAAGCAGCTACCGCCAGGTGATTACTCATGAACTTCGTTTTATCAACATGGCACTCAGGTCTCGCATAGTGCATATTCTTCCACACCGGCCGAAAAACCGTGTCCTCGGCGGCTTTGATCATGTTCCTTGGTCGGCAACTCCTATTCCCATCGGGTACTCTTGGTCCTTGAAGTCCCAGATCTCGCGTTTGCTCGCTGTACTCTCAAAAGCTCGCTCAGCCTGGGCATTGCAGCACATACTAACTGTAGCACATACTAACGTCGCCATTAACAAAGCTCTAGCAATCGTATACCCACAATCTATGACATACAAACTAAAGCAATCTCGTGAGAGAACATACATGTGATACACAGGCGTCGGGGTATCCACTCCAGGAGTCGGCAACTACAGGGCGCGTTGCCGCATTCTACTGCTGACAGTACGCAGACCAGCGTATACCTTGCCCGGCGGCGATCCAAGGATGAGAGATACGATGGCGTCTCGGGCGACCTTGATGTTTTGGAATGAACCAAGGATGTGTATTTTTCTGGTGTAAGGATGAGGTTAGGATCTGAAAGGTTGGGGGAAGAAGGAGTTGAGAGTGAACGTACGTGTCTGCGAGGACGATCCGTGTCCTGCTCGCATTTTCGATAGTGAATTTCGTTTTCCCGTCTTGGCCAGCGATACGACCTGTAAACGTAATGAGGAACCCGTGAAGCCGAGCGGGAAAGTTTTTAATCACCGATGGCGCGGGCGAGGTGGTCCCCTTGCAGGGTTTTAACATCCTTGATCTCGAACGAGTCAAGGTAGAGGTCGTCCAGCCGGAGGAGAGCAATTGAGTCCTACGTGTCTCGGTCAGTAATCTGTTCTGGGCAGACAGTTGTATGGGAACAGGGAACGTACGTTAACGTCGAACCCAAGCGTGTAGGCTTTAACGAAGTCTGCACCTTTTTGGAGTGAGCCGATCTCTTTGGTGTGTTTTGATGTCTAATGACCGAGGCGTGAGGAGGAACAATAAACGGTAACTTAGGGTAAGACGCACTCACCCGAATCTCAACTGCTTTTCGTTGGGCGTTCATCCGGACTTGGAGTCCCAGGATCTCAGTGAGCGGGCCAAAAATGTTGATCCAATCCTTTTTCAGTGGAGACATCCGGTGTGGAGGGATCGCTATCCGTCTCATCTCAGGTTTCAGCGAGCCTTGGAGTGCCGAACCGGTTAGAGCGGGGAATGATGGTGCGGAAGTGGGTGCTATCCCAGTCGTAGCGGAGAAATCGGTGTCAATCATAACTTCGTCGTCGTCTCCAAAGTCTCCTGGTTGGTCTTGGTCGACCCCTTCAACGACTGCCTCGGCCGTGGAAGTCGTAGCGAGGGGTTCTGGGTCATAAACTTCCTGGTCGACCGGTTCCATCTCTTGATCAACCTCGACACCGATTTTCTCTACCGTGGGCTCTGGGACGGCGGCGGATTTCTTTTTGTGCAGCGACCTTCGGTTTTTGCGCTTAGGAGCGGAAGTGCTCGGTTCTGGGTTGACTACGACCATTTGGAAAGAGGGTGTGTTGCCGAGGACGAAGGGGGAGGATCGATTTTTTTTTTCTTCCTTCAAGCGATCACCACGAAAAAGTTCCCGCGTCGGGCGAGCGTCTGATTAGAAGTGCCGAAGAGGTGGGAGCATGATCTCTCTCCCGTCCACCACGATACCCCCAGAAATTCGACAACTCAAAATTCGCCATGGACGACGAGGACACAAACAAATGTATCTTATCCTCACATCCTGTTGCATTCTCGCTGGACGCTGATCGCTCCGTTCCATGCAGTCATAAACGACCTCTTCGCTGCTGTGGAAGAGAAGAACGGGGGGAGGCTTACCCCAGATCAACTCAGTCGGGTCTCGTTGAAGTTGGGCGAAATGCTCGGAACCCAACACGCTCACGAAGTGAATCAGAACGAGAAGGGTCAGGTTCGCCGCGTCTTGTTTTGCTCATCTGTGTCGGATAGTGAATCCGACATAAATTAACGTCGATTACGTCTTTTAGCTCCTGAATGAAGAGGGCCTTCCGATAATCGATATTACAGAACAGGTTGGACCCGAACAAGCCTCCTCTTCGAAGAGTTTCGCCCCCTCGTTCAGCGCAGACCTGCCTCCGTGGACGCTCTCGGAGGAGGAGAAGGCTCGACGCCGTGCCGAACGGGAGCGGATCCTCGACACGCTGGAGAAAGAAGAGCGCCTCGCGGCGGAGAGGGAAGCTGCTGAAGCGGAGGAATCTCGCGCTGTGAAGAAGAAGCGCCTCGAAGCTGCCCGCGAGCTTCAGAGGGCGATGGGCCGTGCGCTCCTGAAGAATGTCAAGGATTTCAAGGCCAAAGAGGAGAAGGAAAGGAGCGCGCTCCTCGAGATCGACACAAAAGTCAGTGTCGACAAGTCGAAGCGTCTAAAGCCCCAGAAGAGCGTCACTTTTGACTTGCCGCCGGAGGAGTCGCCTGTTTCTGCTGGTCCGCAACAGGATTGGGGTGACATCACCCCTGCTCGACTCCAGCCAAAACAACCGTTGACTCCCGTTGCTCATGGGCCTATGAAGTTTCAGGTGGTAGAAAGGTTTCCCCGGAAGCTTCAGTTGGGTCCCTCGTCGAAGGATTCGGACGACGAGTCCGATCCTGAACAAGTTCCGGAGAGCGACGAGGACGGCGAACCTGCTTCTACCCCCGCGGGCCACGTTGAATTCTATTCGGACGAGTCAACAGAGGACGGGGGCGACTTTGAGTTTGACGAAGGCGAGGCCGACCTTGATGCCGCTCAGCACCAGCGAGAGATCGTGTTGGCGTACTACGAGAAGAGGGAGAAGTTTACCGCACAGGCGGCAGCAGTTTTCTCCTCCCATTCACATGTCGAGGAGGACCCCTGGGACCAATCGGTGGGTCTTCTTTCATCCCATCCTTGCCGCTGGTGACCGAAATACGGCCGTAGGAAGTTCCACTTGAGGCGAGCCTCACGGCCGATCGGCCAAAACCAGCGATCTCCAAATTCAAAGCTGATCGAATCGTTTCTTCATCCGCTTCCCTCGATGGTTTCGTCGTACCCGCTTCTCAGTCCACGCTCATCCGAAATGCTGTCAAATTGGGAAAGCTTGAGGGTGATGAGCTCCTTGGTTGTCCTGAGGACAGCGATGACGACTTGAAGGAGATCATGGATCTCATCAACCAGGGAGAGGTAGAAAACGTTGGGCCCAACATGTCTAACGGGTCATCATCTCAGACAGTGGACCGAGGGGCATCTTTGCTCCCACCACCCAAGGTCAGGAACAAGACTTCGAGGTTCAAGGTCAACCGTGGTGGTGCCCCCCAACCCACTGAACGAACAGCGGAGGATGGTCCTTCCTCGGGCGTAGGACCTCCCACCCCTGTCGCTTCGACCGTCACAGAACGGCGGGGAGATCTCCGATTAGAGCTACACCAACAAACTCGTTCCCCCTCCCCACCTTCCGTTCCGGACACCCCGTTGACTGTCGCCGAGAGGTCATCTCCAAAGCTCCCTCCGGAATGTTTACCAATTGTCACGGAGGACTTCTCTTTAACCCCAATTTCGCGCAAACATGCCAGTTCACCTCAGTTGGCCACACTCGTGGTTCGCGAGCCGCCCCCCGTCTCAGAGATTGTACGCGAAAAGACCCCTATCCCCCCGAAGACCCAACTACCGGTGGTTATTGACTCTCCTTCATTCGCACCACCACCCTCGATGATTATCGATTCACCGTCTTTCGCCCCACCGCAGGGTCACAGCGCTGTATTCCCTTCGATGGTCGTTGACTCTCCCTCGTTTGCTCTACCTCGAGGTGTCGCCTCTATGCCTCCGATGATAATCGATTCTCCAGACTTCCCTCCTCCAAAAGGTGTTTTCCCAACCCCCACTCGCAGTTCGGTGAACCCTCCCACACCTCTCGTGATCAGCACACCGTCTTTCCCCGCCGGATCGAAGAATCACGGGCCCCCTCGTGTGATGTCGAGTCGGGTCGTCGAACGCTCTCCTGCTGGTGTTAGCCAACAACGGGTAGAGGCTCCCGGTAAGAAGGTCTCAAGATTCGCCGCAGAACGTCGGTGAATGGGTTGATGGCTCCAAGTCAATTTATCTGCAAGTCAAATCGGTTTCCTCTTCTTCTGTAGCAAGCAAGTTCAGTCCGTGTTATTCGTGCATCGATATACCCCTTTGTTTACTGTATGCTACTCTCTCCTACCTCTGTTTATCAGCTCGACCGCGAGTACCTCAATCTGTTGATCCAGTCGTGTCCAGAGCCGCGTCACGACTGTTACCGCGTGACACATTCCTCTTCTGGAAACCAGTGGGAGTCGGAAGGTGGGGACCGCGCCGTCTGACGACACTTTTCCTTCTCACCTCCTGGATCTCTTTGCAGATGCTCGCCCGACTAGTGGCGACTCGACCGACGGTCTCGCTCACCTCAACGGCAGCGGCGACATCCGCACCAACGACAACTCACGCGTCGCGGCACGTCCGCACCTTTTCGTTTTTCTCCTCTAAATCCGGCGGGGGTGGAGACGGGAACGGGAACAGGTACAAATATTTCACGGCGAACTCGTCTTCGTCTCGGAGGTCGTCTCCGCCGAATGGGGCGAATGGGAACGGAGGGAATGGGGGTGCGGCTTCGTCAAAACCGAAGATGGATGGGAACATGCCGACAGCCACAACGGTTGCAACGGCTTCTGCGACAACCGATGCTACCACAACTGCCACTACAGCAAAATCACAACCTCCTCAGGAAGCAACGAAGAAAGGCGACCCCTCCCCTGCCGTGACTACCTCTTCTCCCCCGTCACCGTCAACCTCGAATACACCCGAACTGTGGACAACGAACTGGCAGCCTCAACCAGTGCACGCCCCGCTCACTCCGAAAGACCTCAACCTCCACAATTTCTTCTCGGTTCACAGACCGCTCCTTCTACTTTCACAACCTTCCTCGAGCATATTTGAGTCTTGGCCAGACTTACAGCTTTCCAATCACCCGGACCCCGCGACCTCCCACCACCAGTCCCTGCTGAGGCAGTTGGGTGGTATTAATTTGGAAGACCCTCCCGAGGCGACTCCGGAAGCGGACGCGGACGCTGCGAGGTTACTCAACCGTGCGTTGGTCGTGAATAGGCTGGGTAGTACCGTCTCTTGGGAGGAGACCTTGGCTAAGCTGGGTGTCGTTGAGGAGAGGATGAGCTTGGCTGAGATGGGGACGGGAGCTCATGATGTGGGAATGGACGTGTCGATGATGAACCGATTCGATGCGTACATGGACAGCACGAAAAGGAAGAGGAGAAAGAAGATGAAGAAGCATAAGCTGAAGAAGAGGAGAAGAGTACGTACCTTTTCCTCTTCCCCTCCATCCTGAGTTTTGGTTTGTCTAATACGTCCCCCCTTTCCCTCCTAGCTGCAACGGTCGCAGAGGATCAAGATTGGCAGGTAGACCTCAACCGTCCCGCACGCTTTTCACGCTATTACTTCCTTAATTCCCGGTCCTCCACGACCACATGGCCTCACCATCTAGCGCGTAGAGAATACACATAATCCGCTCTCTGCCTCTGAGTTCTAGGCCACTGGTACCGCGTAACTTGGTTCGAGTGTGATATCACGATTTTGGGGTGAGCATCATTGTAACTGACCTGGCATACCCCGCCATGCTCACAGGCTGTGAGGATGTGAGCAGCGAATACGCGACTGTACGGGACAGGGTCCCAGGATCTCTGATTACTTATTCTCGAACAGGTTCGTGCCGCCTTCGCCAACGGATGGGAACAGTCGCCTCACGGAGACCATTGTAATCAGACGCTAAGAGAAACTGGTGGGACCCCCCGGCATTCCATGAAGCCGTTTCAGAATAATCCCATCGTAAGTTGTCGCATGAAAGGGGTCTCTAAACATCCGGCTGGGAGGTACCAACACCTTTATAATGGGAACCTAGTACAGTACTATTCGTTGTGGAAGGAGCATTCGGAACCCTGAGACTGTTGGAATTACTCTTTGAATGCACTTGCAATATGTTCAAGTAAATGATCCAACCATAGCTCTCGTCAATCCGGCGGAGGTCAGGAAGTGCGGTGGTGTGGAGAAAGTATATTTGTTATCGTGAATACCACTGCCGCAGGGTGGGGTCGGGTACCCATAGCTGTCAATGGGGAAGCCCCCCATGCGCGCAGAGTCTAGCTAGGCTACATGCGGTCACAAGCAGCAGGGATGCGAACGATGAGGCAGGGGCTACAGTAAATAATCTCTGTAGAAACGTCGTTCCCAAGAGCTACAGTGATGTCCTGCAGCTCGACCTCGCTGGTTCTGGCATAATGGGGACCCTCGAGGACAAGTTGCTCTGGCATGGAAAGGCGGAGAATAAGTACATCAGGGCTGAGTTATACAAACTCAACGTCCACGGTGACTCCCGTTGCAACATGTCCGCAGTGTCATCCTGCCTGACCTTACCGCGTTTGTCTAGACAAAGGTTCGTTCTTCAAGTCGCACAAGGACACCCCCCGAGGCACAGACATGCTCGGATCGCTCGTGGTCATCTATCCCACCGCCCACGAGGGAGGAGAGCTCGTCCTCCGCCACGGGGACCACGAATGGAAGTTCGACGCCAACTCCCTGACCGCTTCGCAATCCTCTCCCTCCCTCGCATACGTCGCGTTCTACAGCGACCTCGAGCACGAGGTCCTAGAGGTCACCAGCGGACGTCAAGTCACCGTGACCTACAACCTGTATCAGTCGACCCTGCGCCGAACCTGGAAGCTTCCATCGTCACTCCAAATTCCAAAGGGGTCTCTAACTTTCAAACCGCGCTCCAGAGTTCGCTCAAGAGCCCGGAATTCCTACCCGATGGCGGGACACTGGGCTTTGGTCTCGCTCACCTCTACCCCGTCACCTTCAACACGAAACTTCGGGAGTTGACGAGTTTCCTCAAGGGCGCGGACGCGGACGTTTACCAGGCCTGCCGGAAGGCCCAGCTCCAGCCCTTGTTGCAGATGATCTACGATGACCGTAAGAGCGATTACGGAGGACGGTCGAAGGAGAGGGCTTGTCTGAGAGTTTTCAACTGAGATTTAGTCGCCATGGATATAAGTTGCAACTCTCTGAACAGGGGAGGCCCGACCTTATAGGTTTCGGTGACCCCTAGGTTGGCTTGATGCCTCGCTCACTGCTGTTGAGCCTGGTCGACAAGTCATAGATTAGGGACGCTGATACGCTTTCGACTTGACTTCCTTCGCCCCCCCCGACAACATTGGTCCAAAACTACGTCACAAGCTGCAAGGGAATGGCAGGCGTGAACACGTATATCTCCAGTCAACTGGGGACAACCAGCCTGTTCGGTGTCATCTTGGGATGTGTCGCTCACCGGGTAGGCAACAACTCTAACGGGTGCCCGTCGTTCGTTGATGATACGGCCCAGAGGTTATTTGCGGCTGTGATGAACTCCTCCTCGTTGGGCTGAACGGGCTGCTGCGAGCAGGAGTTCGCCTCACTTGTAGGTCAAGATGGGCGACTTCGTACCACAGACAGCCTACGATATACTAGTACGCATATATAAATATAACATGGGAGATATTAAAACGAGATGCTGGTCGACGACGAGCGGTGGGACAACAGATGTAGAACTACAGTATGTGCGTGAGAGGGGGTAACTGAATGAGAGGAAGAACCCTTCGAAGAGGAAGAAAGAGGGGGTACGGGAATGGTAGCGGCAGTGGAGGGCACGACAGGAGGAGGGTGAGCACTTGATGTATACCATCGAGGCACCCACGGACATGGCGCGAAACGGGAAGACTAATCACTTCGTCCGAGTCCTCGCCTAGAATGCGCAAGGTCATTAAGGATATAGACACCAGTGTTCGTATCTTCGTCCCAATTCTAGTTCCTGGGCCGGATCGAGTTCATAGGGATACGTGCGCTGGATTCGTGACAATGATAATAGTCTCACCACACTTCGTAGGTTGGGCGTGCAAATACAGAGGGATGGGATGCACACGAGTGGAGTCCGGGTCGAAATAGGGAAGAGGAAAAGCAGGCACGGTCCGAAGCCCGAGGGCCAGAAGATTGAAGTGTTGGATCGAGATGCCTGAAGCGGGGAGGTTATGTCACGGTGACAATTTGCCCCCTTCCATCCTTGAGGATGACTACTTCACAATCCACCGTTTCCCTGGTATCCAAGCACTGGACGTCCGTAGGGTCTAACGGATTTACCTTAACCTGCATCAAACCCGTCAGACCACAAAACGACACGGTGTAGTTTGACCAGACCTGTCGTTTTTCCATGAACGATCGACCCAAAACGACGTCGAAATGGTGTTCTTCCGAGAGGAAGACAGCGTGAGTGGTCGAGACCGTGGATAGTTCGCGTTCGCCTTGGTCGTTGATGATGTACAACCTGATTGGCCAAGATCCAATACTGTAGTGTGGGATGAACGGGGTCAGTGTGTGGTGTTCGGAGAGACGGGAGGGTTTGAGGTACTTGACCAATCCGCCGTATCCGTAATATCCCAATGACGCGTCCTTGGGTACAAACCCATGTTTCACTGCAAACTTCCTCGACATATACACATGCCGATACCCGTTCTTCAGCAGCATCCTCACGCTCCCCACTGGGCCGATACTGCCCGTCACAGTCCTCACGCCGTTCTCGCTGTGGAACTTGTCAAACGCCTTCCGGAACGCGGGTTCTTTATCCTCCTTGGCCTTTGTCGCCTTCTTAGATCGGGTTGATTTATCGGTACGACCGCTGCGGAGCGAACGGGCGCGTGAGATTCCGCCTTCGGCGGTGGAGGTTGAGGCTTGATGAGGGAGGAACATGTAGAATGAGGGGTTTCGGTAGTCGTTCGGTCCGGGCAGTGGTTTGTTGGGGTTGCGTAGGTGAATGGTTGGCATATCTGTCTCGTCTGAGTGATGTGCGGCAGACTTTTGTCTCCACACGAAAATCGTGTAGTCTGATTCTGTTCGAATGTTTTCAGTCCCCCCAATCCAGAACATCTGGGACAAAGCAAATCGATACCATCATCTAGTTGCCAAAAGGTGTTATTGAATCTGTACTTGAGCCATCCCGGGACGACTCGTTCCCCGTGGTAGTCGGTATGCGCCTTGCGACTGAGTTTATCGTACAATGCCGCTAGCGACTCCTGTGTGACTGCGGGCAACGCGGTTCAATGGTCAGAGAGTGGGGTTGCGGAGACGCAGATAGTAGAGCGTAGTTACTTGAGTGGACAAGTGAGAACGAGGCAGTTGGAGTGTGGATGTTCACGACCGGTGGTTCGGTCATGGAGACGATTGGGGAGGAGGAATGAGGTCACTTTGACGGAGGCGTGGGAAGTATGAGCATGGCAACGTCGAAGGTCCTCAATCGACTTGGACAGTTTCACCACACGGAAAATGAGGGGTTCAGTCACCTGGTTGCTTCCAAGCTGCGTCCGCCTATTTCTGCGAACCTCAGGCTCCACAACCTGGAGGACGGAGCTTCGCAGCCTGAGTGCTGGTCATGCACGTGATCTCGGAGACGGAACGCAATCGGGGAACGGATCAAAATATCTTGAAAAAATCGTCGAGCCCCAACGATTTCCCTCTTTCTTACCATCAACGACCAAGGATCATCCACTTCGTGAGGTCGTGTATTTTCAAACCAAACCCCTTCTCTCCCTCCTCGCACGCATAAGAATGTCCGATCCGTCTTCCCGTGGTAAAGCTTGGCCCACAGCCCCGGCTCTGTTGAATAACCAGGTAAGTCTTTCCGGGCTTTTAGGCTTTCCCCAATACGACGGATGCGGATATTGGACGATATTTATATCCCGGAATCAGATTCTGGAGCTTGTTAACCAAGCCACCCAATACAAGCAGCTCAAGAAGGGCGCTAACGAGGGTACAGTTTTCTCGTCGTGACCCTCCATTCCTCCAAGCTGAGTCTCATAACGTTTTTCCAGCTACGAAAACCCTGAACCGTGGTATTGCTGAACTCATCATCCTCACCGCCGACACCGAGCCTCTTGAAATTCTCTTACACCTTCCCTTACTTTGCGAAGAGAAGGTATTGATCCCTTTCACCCCAGGGGCAACATGTTGCTGACGATCGGATGTTTCAACAGAACGTTCCGTACATCTTCGTTGAATCCAAGGCCGCCTTGGGACGCGCTTGCAACGTCTCTCGGCCCGTCATCGCTGCGAGCGTAACCACCTCCGAGCACCGTGAGCTCCAGAGCCAGCTCGAGACGATCAAGAGGGCCATCGACCAGATCATGGTCTAACCCCTTCATCCGCCCTCGTAATCACTCGGTATTAGTGTACCGGGTTATGTGTGACAAGTAACAGCTCCTCCCGGGTGCTCGGCGAGAAAGAAAGATTGCTCTTTTCCGGTCAGTACGTACACGCCTCGTGAGCAAAATACATGAGCCAGACCGCGGACACTACAATCCAGCAGGAAGGAATTAGACCCATACAGAATATATATTAGGGTAAAGGGTGTCAATTAGCATCAGACGTCTCTCCACCCCCGCACAAGACCTGAGGGTCACGAGCTTGGGGCGGCGGGAATATTACAGGCGAGCGTCACTTAGGGATGTTCTCGCGAGCTTGTGCTTTAACACGTTTCCTGTGAGTCGGATTGGTCAGTACGATCATGGGATCTCTCCAGAGTCCAGACTTACTCGTAGGCGATTTTGTCGTTCCTGCATTGTAATATCTATCACTGAACTTTGTTAGGTGATAGGGTGTCCAGACTTACTTGAACATAGTATACGCGTCGCTCTGAGCGGGGTCGTTGACATTGGGGTCATTCAGTAATTCCTGGATACCCAACAGGATCTAGGCGCTTCCGGTCAGAACAACCCACTCCTTATCCACCAGGAACAGCACCTGTTTGATCGTGATGGCGGGCTTCCAAGCCTTCTCCTCGTCCAAGATGGACAAACAGACGGTACCAGACGGATAGACGTTCGGATGGAAGAGTGCTGGAGTGAATTTGCCTGTACACCAACAGTGAGCCACGGGGATGGCCTTTCAAAATGCGGAAAAAACAAACATTTGGGTGGTTTGGATGGATAATCTGCAGCGAGACCGCGTCAACACCGACACCGTGACGATGGGGTAAGGAAAGGCGAACCTTCTGGAAAGATCATGCTAAGCTTATACACACCACCCTCCCAAGCCGTCTGGATATATCACCCCGAGTGTCAACCGGCTATCCAATGCACGAAGGATGGGAGGAGTGGACGTACGCCTTGTTTTCCTGGGATGCCGACCTCCCATTCCATCAAGTTCATCGAACCGTCGGCTGATTTGGAAGGCTTGGCGTAAAACCCCTACCCAACCACCACGCCGAACACACGAGACACGAGCGACAGAAAAGCACAAACGAAACCCATCAGTTTCCGTGCGCTTCA
>Ga0307516_10005751_pt1 | contig 14689 bp, 21 predicted proteins | sample 19_EM_MG_FD_203310 | JGI IMG/M metagenome (GOLD analysis project Ga0307516, IMG submission 203310) | Populus trichocarpa ectomycorrhiza microbial communities from riparian zone in the Pacific Northwest, United States - 19_EM | ecosystem: Host-associated > Plants > Roots > Unclassified | place... | reverse complement strand
TAGAAGCGTCGCGGCACGGCCGCATATTTGGGGAGATTATTTGCTTCCGCGTCCCTGCAACAGCGACGGTTAATTAGTTGCAACAGACCAGGGTATGCTCCATCGCGCCAAATGGAGGAAAGCTGCCCACGGCACGTCAAAGCTATGCGGTCAAAGGACTTTCGCAACTGACCCAACCTCCAACAGCTGTCGTCCGAGTCATCGGAAAGGTTATCCTCTTGTTCGATACTTTCAAGGACCTTGGGTCTACGATAGTAAGGTGCTCTTTCGCGCGGCTTTGTTAGGAACGGCCTGAATGTTGGTCAATTTGAGATTGAAGAATTAGCTTGTCTGGATGCCCCTGCGATCTTGTTCAACGACTTACCATCTCGATTGATCTGTCGTCCTTAGATCGCGATTTGGCCGGAGCTGCAATGCTGCCCTTTGGGTAAACCTGGAATTAAACTCAGCGGCGTCGGCTGAGGAGCACTTCAGGTGATGGTATTTAGGAATCCGATGCCAAGGAGTTGCCATCGACTGTGCTGTACCCACGTCAACAGGGTTGCATATAAAACGGCCGAGGGCCTCAAGTGGCCGCGGAAACTGTATGATTCTGAGGATTTGTTATCCATAACTGAAAGAATGACGGCCAAGGAGCGTGAGCCCTGAAAGAGAAATCAGAAGCGACGCATCTCTGTATATTAGGTCATGATCAGCAACCGTTTGGTAGGAAGGGCCCGACAGTGTCAGCATACTTCAATACCTACACCATTACTTACGCGACGTTGAAACTGAGGAAGGGCCTGTTTCTCGGGTGAGACGAGCACGAGAGCCTAAGGCATCAATATGATATGATTTCACTGGCAGGTACATGACATACGTTGTGCGGCCATGAACTTGATGGTACAAGTCACTGAGTCGGCCTGGAATATGATCCCGAATGGTCGTTACCATAGCGAAAGTTCAGACGTTTCTCTTTCGAGTTTTTCGACCATCCTTGGTGATCATGATAGCGTGATATTGGTGATCTTGAGTTCAAGCTCCGCTTTAATACGTAGGCATCGTGCTGGCTCCGAGGAAGGCGCAGATGCAAGGCAGGATGCCGACACCCTCGGCAATCCTGGACGTTTAAGTACATGGAGTCCTTGACTCCAAACTCCCCGGGTCAAGAGGAACTATTGGGCCCAATCGACGACTCAGGTATGTGGCCCAGAGATCAGGACTCATTATCAGATTAACGTCCAATGTGATGTACGCATCACACGTAGGTATAGGAAGAGCACATTATGGAATCTTCAAGCGCGACGGGCAACGAAGAGCAAAAGCACGAAGACACAACCTCAGCGCAATTCGCGAAAGATTTTTTCAACATCGTGCCAATTCCCTCGAGGCTCCGCTATCATGAGGGAAAACCCTTTCCTTTTGGAATCCTTTTGAACGCCTGGTTCGGGGTTGCCAGTACTTTTGGTGGGCAAAAGCATTCTTCATGATATCGATTTCGCGGCTTACTAAGGAGCAAATGAAATTCAGTCGTCGGCAATCTCTATTATTGTCAACCATTATTGAGTGACTGGACCCCCATTTTCCACCAGAATTCATCTAACAGCGTCCTCAGTTGAATTGTCGAAAACGTTCAAGGTATCCTATCATGAAGTCTCAAGGTATGCACTTTCCCAATCTACTTGATTATTCGTCGGCCGAAAACATCCTTAGAGTCCCCACCCTGGTCCAAGCAGGGTTCTTTGCTCGTTTCTCCCATCAGCCATATTAGTCACTAATAGCCCTCAACAGATATGCAATTGGCCTTCTGCTTATTTCACCCCTTGGGGATCTCATGCGACGGCGGCAGTTAATTTTAGGTCTTGTGACGTTATCGACCTCTCTCTCCATCGGCCTAGCTGTAACAAACAACTTCGCCGTATTCGAGGCCATCACCTTCCTGGTAGGTATATGTTCAGTCACTCCTCAGGTCCTCATTCCGCTCGCGGCTGATCTGGCGCCGCCGGAACGTCGAGCATCCGCCATCTCCATCGTCTTTGCTGGTTTGCTCTTCGGTGTCCTCGTCGCACGCGTCATGGCAGGCATCATCGCCGAATATGCCTCCTGGAGAGTTGTGTACTACACGGCGATAGGAACTCAAGCTGGCGTTCTCGTCGGGAGCTATTTCATTATCCCTGATTACCCATCCAGAAACGAAGGACTGAGATATTTCACGATCCTGTCGTCCATGGGTAAGTTTGCCGTAACGGAACCGATGTTGATTCAGGCATGTCTTGTGCTTTTCGGGAGCAGTGCCTCATTTTCGAATTTTTGGGTTACCTTGACCTTCCTTCTCGGAGGTCCCCCGTATAATTACTCGACGTAAGGCGGAATTTAAAGATCCTTCCGAGATCTGATGTCTTTTCTTTCTTTAGATTGGTCATAGGCCTTTTTGGTCTTGTTGGAATGTTTGGAGTCACGATGTCGCCTCTGACAGGAAGGCTGATTGACAGATTGGTGCCGTGGTATGCATCTGTCTTAAGTGTCGTCGGTGTTATGTTATCTCAAGCCATTCAAACGGGAGCTGGTGGTATCAATGTGGCTGCAGTCGTCATCGCGACTTTGGGATTGGATCTGTTCTTGCAGTCCGAGCAAGTCTCTTTAACAACGGCTGTGTTTCAGTATGTCATGTGCATAAACGACAACGTGTAATCTGAATAACCTTCCAAACAGCATTTCTCCCACAGCGCGTTCGCGTTTAAATGCCGTAATGATATTATCGGTACTACCCGTACCTTTTTTTACTCTACCTCTTTCTCACAAACTTACTTTTTAAGATCTTCGCTGGTCAAGTGATGGGAACGTCCGTTGGCTCACATGTCTTTTTGAAGTACGGCTGGCGTGCTGCAGCTGCTCTCAACATGGCACTGATCACGTTCGAACTGGTCGTCCTGCTCGTACGCGGGCCTCATTGCAGTCGTTATACCTGGTTTGGGTATGAAGGTGGGATAGAACCACGAAAGTCTGTCATCGAGAGAAAGAGGCTTCAATCAGGCGCCGAGAATGGGGACCAGGTGTGCATCGAAAAGGGTTCACCCCCCACTCGTACTGTCTCAGGAGGCAAGAAGGAAATCATCGCCCCATCGGAGGCAGTCTCGAGTCTGTGACTTAGTGTCGCCTTCTTCACTGTAGTGGGAAGAAAAATATCATTATAGTGATCAAACTGCTTAATCGAGCATGCCTCATGTCTGTGTTCTGTGATACTTCTGGAACGTGTGAAGGGCAGAAGGATTTTCTTCGAACTTGGGATGAGCCGATACTCCTTTGCTTTGGACCAGGATCGTCCAAAGGCATTGATTCAACCCATATGTCTGATAACCATATTTGATAACCCAGGTACTAGTAATCAAGATGGCCATCCTCATGACTAGTATTTAACATTCTAAACGTTTCCTTGACGTTTCCTGGAAACAGGAACTGTAAAGACATCTGGCGTGAATAAAATGAAAGGCATGCGGTCAACGCAAGGCGTTTCATCCATTGTCTCGCCTTCAACGCGTAAAATGCCGCAGCCACCAGGTCCTCTAGATCTTCACTAACGACTCGGAATTGCTCCGCCGGGACCAGAGTTGGGCTCAGCGTTCGCCGAGTAGCACGTGACACTCAGATGAGTGATGATTGAGACAGGACCTCAGATGTGCCCAAGATGAACTACTACCACCCACAGAACGACCGGGACTACGTCCCCCTCGCAGACCATGCCCTGTCAGTCCATCCCTTCCACAGGAACTCATTCTCACCTCCATCCACAGCATCGGCAACCTGCGCACCGCTGCCCTGATCAGCATCGATGGGTCCGTCGAGAGCTACTGCGTTCCCAACTTTGACTCGCCGTCAGTGTTTGCACGCATCCTCGACAAGGACAAAGGGGGTCACTTTTCGATTACCCCCACGATCCCATTTACTGTTAAGCAAAACTACCTCCCCAGTTCAAATGTCAGTCTATCATCCTTTACGTGGAGGGAAGCGGCCAACGGGTCCTGCGATGAACCCATAGTGATGCCATAAAGACCTCTGGCCCTCATTTGTTATGGGGCTTGAAATATCTTATGGCATTACGATGGGATTACAGTGGACTCACGGAGCTCACTGGCTTCCCCCTGTGCTATCCCAACCCTATCCCAACCCTAACCCTGACACTCCCCCAGGTCCTCCAAACCAAATTCATGAACGATCAAGGCGTCGCCGCCGTCACAGACTTCCTCCCACGCCCCGCCCAGCTCTCCGCCAAACCCCTACTCCCATGGCTCATCCGCCGCGTCGAGTGCATCCGCGGCTCCATGCCCCTCCTCGTCCAGTGCGCACCCGCCTTCAACTACGCCCGCGACCCCCACACTACCTCCGTCATCACCGACACCTCCATCCCGCCCTCCGCCACGCCGCAGACCAAGGTCCTCTTCGAATCCGAATCGCTCTTGCTCGATCTCCGATACATCGTCGAGACAACGGACACTGCCACGTGCCACCTCCCGGTGGTCGAGCTCGCCTCGGTCGATCTTACCTCCAAGGGCCATTTGGGCCACGGTGCATCCACGTCGTTGAGTCTGTCTGAAGGCCAGGCCGTTACGTTCGTTTTGCGCACTCCGCCATCGTTGCCCGCTCAGACGAGTGACGGCGATGCGGGGAATTTAGGAAACTTGAAGATGGGGGGCGCCACGCGGAGACCCGCAGACGATCCCTACCTAACAAAGGTATTCTTTCTCCTTGCAAACTCTCGTCTACTCACCCCTTCCCCAGGAACTACTCCACTCTGTCCTAACCGTGCGTGTCCAATCCTGTCCATTTACTTTGTTTTTGCTCACGCACACACAGATCACCAACCGGTACTGGTACGACTGGATCTCGCAATCGACCTACACCGGGTCTTGGAAAGAAGCCGTCCACCGCTCGGCCCTCGCGCTCAAATTGCTCATCTATGAGCCGTCTGGGGCCGTCGTCGCCAGCCCCACGTTTTCCCTCCCCGAATACATCGGGGGAACGCGTAATTGGGATTACCGCGCGAGCTGGATCCGCGATTCGAGCTTTACGCTGTATGCGCTCATCCGGCTCGGATTCACTCAGGAGGCGAACGGTACGTGTCGTTGTTGTGTTGCTTCGTTTTGGTATCATGGCTAAGGTCGGGTTCGATGCAGCGTACATGGAATTTATATTCGAGAGGCTGAGACACAAGAACCCTGATGGGAGTTTGCAGATTATGTACACCATCCACGGTATCCTTCATCCTTGTTCCCTTTCCTTGATTGCACACCGTACCCACTTGCTTTTTCTTCCGGTTTCAGGCACGAAGGACCTCAAAGAGATTGAGCTGACGCATCTAGATGGACACAAGGGATCGAAACCGGTGAGAATCGGGAATGGCGCGTCGGATCATTTGCAGCTTGTGGGTGGTTCCGTCTTCCTTCGATCGGATCGCTGAACGAGGGTCTTTTAGGATATCTACGGAGAGTTGTAAGACACGGCGCTTTGTGTTGTCGTTTGAGAAAACGCTCACACATGACTTAGGATGGATTGTATCTACCTTGGACAGAAATTCGGGAAACCCCTTGTGAGTCTTGTAGGGCGAAACAACCTAGGTTGCAGCACTGACTCGTTATCTTTCCAGTCATATGACGACTGGTAAACCCCGCATTCTTACCCTCTAACTTCCCTCGATACTGAAGTATGTATCGGACGACAAGGGTCCTCGTCCGCGAACTGTGAGCGTCGTCTATCGGTCTATTCTTTCACTCTGACGAACCTTTCTCAGAGTCGATTGTAAGTCTTCACCTACTATCCATCGACGATAATCGACACTGCATACCAGTCGTCGTGGTCAACTATGACCAGCCTGATTTGTACGTACTTTTTACATCTTCCTCGTTCGAGCGAGAAGGTTGATTCTTTATTTGTTTCGATGATAGATCGATATGGTCAGTCTGTGATGATCTTGCTTGGTGCACGGATACTGATGTATAGATGTCAGGGAGGTGAGGAACAAAAAGCGGCATTTCACAGTAAGTTTCATTTCCGTTTCTTCTCAATTTTACCTGTTGTGCTGATTGGGTATAATCAGTACTCCAAGGTGAGTGCTACGATTGTATGAAAAGGTTTTCTCAAGCCATATCTCGAATTCAGATCATGCTCTGGTGAGATTGATCGATTTATCATTGCTTTCCTAGCTAAGCCTCATATTCATAAAAGGGTCGCGATAGATCGAGGTGAGTCGCCCTCCGCTCTACCCTACTCACTTCCTCCTCTAAGCAACGAATTGCAGGCCTCCGGCTAGTAGAAAAGCGGTCGCTGCCGTGCCCAAATCGAAACACGTGGCTTGTGGCTCGGGACGCGTTGTACGAAGAGATCATGGCCAAGGCGTGGAACCCTGAAACCAAGTTTTTCGGGCAGAGCTATGAAGACACGGACGTGTTGGATTCGGCGGTGTTGATTATGCCTTTGGTGTTTTTCATGCACGCTGTGGGTTTTCTTTTCTTTTGATCGAGATTTGTTGACCGATAGGAACGGGAATAAAAATGAAAAAAAGTCGGATCCTAGGTTCACGTCGACGCTGAAGTACATAATGAAGACGCCAGAGAGGGGTGGGTTGACTTCTAATGTGGGTTGGATGTTGTTCTTTTTGATGGTATTATCGTGATGATGTTGACGTGACGTATGCGTAGAACTTGGTGTATAGGTACGATGTCAAGAAGACGGATGATGGCGTTGGGGGGGAAGAGGGCACGTTTTGTCTTTGTACACTTTGGTCTGTTGTCTTTTTTTTCTTGGTAGTGGTGTTTGTATTGACGAACTTTTAGGTGCGTTGAAGCGCTGACGAGAGCGGGAGAGTACGACAAGCCGCTGTTGAACCGGGCCGTAGGGATGTTTGAGGATTTCTTGTTGTATTTGAATCATGTCGGGCTGTGTACGGAGGAGATTTCGGAGGCGGGCGAAGCGTGTGTTGATTTTACTTTACGTCTTCACCTTCCCTCAAACCATTTTGCTTTACAGGTTGGGAAACGCTGTTCAGGGATTCACGTGCGTCGTTTTTTGGTCTTGTAACTTTCAAAATATTGATTTCTGAGGGGGATTTTAATCAATTAGACACGTCACGTTGATATCCGCCGCGTATAATTTGTCCAGGACGTTGGCGAAGAGAAAGTAGTGGTCAGTTACACTTTTTGCGATTTACAGGGATTTCGGGAAAGTGGGTTCAAGTTGTCTTCTTTTGTTTCGGAGTGAAATGAGATAAATTTGTATGGACATGTTGTATGTAGCGTATAAAGGATTCAGAAAATACTGCTGTGTCCAGCGAAAGACTTTTGAGAACATTCAATTACAATGTGCGCCGTGGTATCTGAAGCGCTGAAATATAAGAACAGATTGTGATGGATGTTGCGCCAAACGGGAGGAAACCTAGCCTTTAAAGCTTTAAGTTCTACTACAGGCACAACTTCTCCGCAACCTCCTCAACCAGCCTCCTCACCTCCTTCTTCGCCACCCCCTTCTCTCCCACCCCGCCCTTTTCCAATTTCCGCCTTAGCACACTTCTCACCTGCAAAACTTCCAACAACGGCGCGATCTGCGTCTCATAAGCCGGTGATAAACGCAGTAAAAACGCGAGAGATGCCGTCAGGCGATGGACTATATGAGTTACAACAGACGAACCCTCAGCGTCTTTTTCTTTCAAAAATAAAATAGAATCGCAGAGACTCACCAACTTCCTCACTAACCACCTCCCTATCCACCGCCTCGACAACAGCACTGACCACCTCTACCTCCCAATCCTCATCCTCCTCCACCTCATACCCCGACGAAACCCCTCGAATCCTTTCCACCCTCCCCCTCTGCACATACCCGGCAACATTAAACACCAAACTCGCAGCCGCAGTCCTCACAGCCGCATCCCCATGCAACAATCCCCTCACCACCACCCTCGTCACCATCTCCTTCCTACCACCACCGTCACCAACCCTCATCCCCATCAACCCCCTCGCCAACCCCAGCGTCCCAAACGTGTTCGCAAGCAAGCGCAGGACCGTCAGGACATAGTTCCTCGTCTCAACAACTTCTTTATGATCAGAAGCCCGCAGCGCTTCAGCCGCTTTCGATAGGAACAGCAAGATGGGAGAATCCGATTCCGAAGTAGGAGTGGACAATGTAGACGCCAACCACGTCCTGACGGAAGGATCGAGCAGCGCAAGACGCCAGAGATCGACGAGGGGGAACAAGGATATCGTGGGCAGCGCCGTGGCGATCACGTCCGTCGTGTGGCTCCATGCCTTCAACACCGCTGGCGTGGCTGAGATCGGGTTGGCCGGTGGTGGTGTGGAGAAGCGAGTCTTGAGGTACGGACCGACGACCCCCGTCAAGATCTGCTTGGCTTGTGCCTTCGACTGGCCGGTGTTCTTCCAGACGGGGGCGGAATCGATAAAGGAGGACAGCTTTGAGAGAACGGTGTCGAGAGAGGGCACTTGTGTGAACAGTATGGGATCGAGAGAAAGAGCGTCGACGGCCGGGAGGGATATCGATGTGTGCGGATGTGCTGTGGTAAACCGTTAGGCTTTATATTTGCGAATATGATGGATATACGACGAACGTGGAAATGCTTGAAACGCCAACAGCTCAACTTGACTCTTCAACTCGGCCGCATTTACACCTTTCAATTCATCCATCTGCAAGACCCGTATATAAGCAACCATACCCTCGAATTCGAAGGGAAGGCACCTCTCACCTTTTTCCCATCCAAAAAGAAATAAAAAGTCGGCGTCGCCCGTATCCCCCATTCACCCGCCAAAATGTGTCCCATCCCCACCCCAATATCGACCTTTGCAAACCCTACCCCGGTCCCATCGGCCTTGACTCCCTTCTCTTCCGCCAGCCTCTCGAAAACCGGCTCGATCATCCTACAAGGCCCGCAAGTCGCGCTGGTGAAAAAAGCCACTGCGGCGCGGTGAGTACGGAGGAAGGACCGGAACGAGGCGGGGTTCGTGATGGCGTGGATGGGGCCGCTTAGGGATTGCGTTGCTGCCGAGGGTGGTTGTGCTTGGGCAACGGCTTGGAGGAGTGAGGATGCTAGGGGAACCTCCATAGCCCGACCGGCGTTGGCTGCGGGGACTGCGGGGGGTATGGGGGGTGTTGGAGCGCTTGGGGATGGGCGGCGGTACATTGCGTCTATTGTTGGACGGAGGGCTGCACCGAAGGGGGTTGATAGAAAGTCCCTAGGGAGGTCTGATTCCGTTGTCAGCGGAATGCAGACGACGAAAACGAAAGGTCAAACCTTTGATGAAATCTGGGATTGAACCTCCGGTCAAGAACCCAACACAGTCATTCGTGAACGAATTGCAATTAAAATCTAGTTCTAAATCAAGGTCTTTGTCCGTCAATGGGGAAATGGCACGACGGACCTAAAAGGTGGTACTGCAAGGTCTCTGATCAGTTATGAATATCAGACCGAAAGCAAGACAGACAGACTTTATCCGCTGTATAATGATCCCTCATCTCCTCTAAATACTCCTCAAATGTCTCTTCATCTATCGCCGTCTTTCCTACATCTATGACCTGTAACGGGGCTCCATGCTGTCAACCTTGTATTTCGGCCCCAAATCGAGGAAAACAATTCTGAGGGCAAACATACATGTGATCGTCCCGGTGAAGTCGTGCATATCCCTTGTCCATAGAATATTTCTTTTCCGAAGACGACGACCGAAGTGTGCCTGCGCTGTGAATAAGTGGGGGGTTCCATGGTCATGTATCGACGTACCAAATGCCATCGATCTGTCTTCCAGTAAGCTGACCTGACATCTGCCGCGCCATGCCATTGCTGAGATCATATACGTATAACTGTACGGGCGCAGTCATCCAGAGAGAGAGATATGTCGTCTAAGGCTCAAGTAGTGCTGGACGCGAGAGATGTAGGCCACTACCGTGGGAAGGCATTTCCCAGTTGGGCAGACCTCGGATGTCATTCATAATGTTCTGGAGGCCTGACACGAAACACTTGGATGATAACACACTGGGAAGTCTACAGTTGAGTATCAGGTGATGGGGATGAGATTCAACGAACGACCGTCCCGCTTATTGTGATCTGAATTGAACTATGCCTATCATCGGGTCACTGCGGGCTATCTACACCACAACTGATCCCGAAACTCTAGGGCGTGGCTCCATAATCGGCCCGGGCAAAGACCGCCCGATTTACATAAACCTCGTCTCAAGGGGCCATCGGATTCTGCGCGCCATGGTGAACCCCCCAACGGACAAGGCTAAGCGACCCAGGCTCTTTGGCGTCCACTCTCTCAAAGTCGGCGACCGGATCACCGACGCGGCGGCTCTCACCCTCCGGGACACCATCTTCCCTCTCTTCCTCGTCACCATCCTCTACTTTCTCTGGGTACATCCATTCCTTACTCCCTCATTACTGTAACCAACCCCACTCCTAACAGGGCTTCGCCTACGGCCTCCTCGACACCCTCAACAAACACTTCCAAAACACCCTCCACATCACCCGCACCCGCTCCTCCGGCCTCCAAGCAGCCTACTTTGGCGCCTACCCCCTCGCCTCCCTCGGCTACGCCAACTTTGTCCTCCGCCGCTTCGGCTACCGCGCCACTTTCATCCTCGGCCTCTTCCTCTATGGCATCGGCGCCCTCCTCATGTGGCCCGCCGCACTCAAGCGGAGTTTCGGCGGCTTCTGCGGCGCCACCTTCATCATCGGAAGCGGCCTCGGCACATTGGAAACGGCAGCTAACCCGTACATGGCGGGTATGTTCATCTTTCTTTTCTGTCGCTTGGCTTGCTTATCGTGTCGTTACAGTCACCGGTCCCCCGCGGTATGCAGAGCTCCGAATCAACATCGCACAAGCCATTCAAGCGACCGGGACCGTCGTCGCCCCTGTCCTCGGTTCCTACGTCTTCTTCCAGTCCACAGCCGACAGCGTCACCTCTCTCAAAACCGTCCAGTGGGTCTATCTCGCCATCGCCATATTCGTCTTTTGCCTCGCAATCGTCTTTTATTTCGCCGTCATCCCAGAAGTGACCGGTGCGGGGATGTCTCTTTCTCATGAACCTCCCTTTCGCTGAATGATAAACAGACGCGGACATGGCACAGCAAGCAGAATCGACACACGCCGATATCGGTGCACAAAAAGACGGCGAACGAAGCTTCTGGTCGCAGTACCGCGTCTTCCACGCTGCGCTCGCCCAGTTCTGCTATGTCGGCGCTCAGGGTCCGTCTCTCCCTCTAAATAAAATAAACCACTCAACCAATCCCAGTCGCCATCGCCGGGTACTTTATTAACTACGTCACCGAAACCCGACCCAACACATCCGCTTCCCTCGGCGCCAAGTTTCTCGCGATTGCCCAGGGATGTTTCGCCATCGGCCGGTTCTCCGGTGCTGGTGAGTCTCTTCCTCCTCCCTTGAGCACTGCACCTTACATGTGATATAAAACGAAAACCAGGCCTGATGAAATACATCAAACCCCGCATCGTCCTGCTCATCTACCTCTCGGGCGCCATCGCATTCTGCGCCGCGAGCACCACACAACGCGACGGTAACGCGGGCTTGGCAATGCTCAGCGTCACCCTCTTTTTCGAGAGCGTGTGTTTTCCGACGATCGTTGTGCTGGGCATCAGAGGTGTTGGGAGGCATACAAAGGTCGGTTTTCTCTTTCTTTTTATTTTCTGTTCATTGACATATTTATATGTACATAGAGAGCAGCGGGTTTAATCGTAGGAGGCGTCGCTGGAGGAGCATGTGTACGTCCTCCCTCAAAACAGGAATCATTATTCAACTACCACTATAACTATTCTTTAGGTCCCACCGATCCTAGCACGCGTAGCCGACGCCAGAAACAGCACCGCATTCGCCATGGTCGTGCCGACCATGTTCTTCGTGCTGGCCTACTCCTACCCTCTCGCCGTCAACTTCCTGCCGAGCTATCGGATTCCGGCGGATATGGTCGGGCAGGACGAGAATGCGGGAGGGGGAGGGGGAAACAAAGAGGTGAAGGAGAAAGCGGAGAGCGTGAGCGAGAACTCAAAGGTATGAGGTGGATGAATGCTTATGAAGGATCTTGATGACTTTTTTTCTTCGATGCTATCGAGTTTTCTTGTTTACAAAATAAATTGCTGTTGTACCATCATGGTGGGGAGTCGAATGCAGAGTTTGAAAAGATGAGACACAATGTTGGTGCTCCGAATATTGAGGGCATGCTGGAAGACACGACTTGAAAACTCAAAGAATGGCCCGTTGAACGTTGAATTTCCACTAGCTGTTACATTGGACACCCAGTAACAACAAGTCGCTGTCTACAGGGGAGAATATAAGACCCCCCTATTAAAAACAATTAGGAGTCCTTGGTATAAAATGTAGCCATCTAGCTGCCGTATATCCTACATTCATTCAATCCCCTTGGGCTACTAATGCCCACTCTTTTGCTGTGCAAAACTCAAGTTACACATCATATCATGAACGAGATTTCTGAACGAGACACCGTTTGGGATCGATCAGATGTCGTTATTGTACGTGTCTCTCAATGCTCAATTCGCAAAAAAACTATAACCGATCGGACAGCCTGACCATCTGAAGGGATACTGTTGGAAATGGAGAACACAAACGGTCGCTGGGCGACGCGTTCATTCAATTGGTGAAATGGACACGTAAACTACTCGACCATTACCATAGTACTTACTATACTTACACAGCTTTTCGGTACAGCCTTCGTAGGTAGGATACAATGTCTTCTAGGTATAAAAGACCTCCGAGAGGTCCAATTCAATATACTTCACTGCGTTATTCTCAATAGGTTATGGGCCCCGGCCTTAATCTCTAAACCTCGATTTACACCTCTCATATCTCACCCGAAACCTATCTCACTACTATGTCTGAAGAAACCTCGAACACGACCTCTGGCAGGTCGTACCAAATCGAAATGTTGAAGGCCACGAGCTGGATGCCGTGGAAGCGCCGAATGCTTGCGGTACTCCGTGACCTTGGACTGGAGTCGTACATCGCGAAGGATGCAGCACCTCCAGGATTTGACAATCCCCAATCTCCGACGAAAAACGAAGAAGTTGCATCGAAGAAATGGCGCGAAGGCGATGCCAAGGCCTGGACTCAAATCGAGCTCGTGGTAGGGGACACAGAAATGGTTCACTTGAGTGGGGCGGACACTGCGAAAGAGATGTGGGATCAGTTATGCATGGTAAAAGAAGCGAAGGGACGGATCGGTGTCTTGGCGACACGCCGTGCGCTTTACCGCATGGAGGCAGACGAAAATAATTTTGATTTGGTGGAACACATCTCGAAATTACGGAGGCTACAGGAGGAACTGCACCTGATGGACAACAAGGTCAATGACGAAGATTTTGTCATGATATTGCTCACCTCGTTACCAGAAAGCTGGGATGTATACACATCCGCTTATCTCGGATCGAGTGGCAACAAGCCTACATTAAGATCGCACGAGTTGATCGCGATTTTATATGAAGAGGATCGCCGAAGAAAGGGACGTACCTCAGAGGCTGCAGGATCATCGTTTCAGGCAAAAAGTTTTGTCAAGGGTCGTGGGAAGTCAGACTCGGACAAGGAGTGCTACAATTGCCACAAGAAGGGCCACATGGCAAAGGATTGCTGGTCCAAGGGTGGAGGTAGTGAATGGAAAGGCCCGAAAGGAAGAGGATCTGGAAAGGGCGGTCACCAATCAAATCAAGCAACAGAGACAACAAACCGACTCTTATCTGATGCATCCTACATGGCAAACGCAGATCTGGATCGATTTTCCAAATTGGATTGGATCCTTGATTCAGAGATGACGTCGCACATTTGCACCGAAAAAGATGCATTCACTGAATATACCCAATTGTCGAATGTCACCGTGCAAGAGATAGGGAAAGGACAGGTGGAGGTTGAAGGTCGAGGAACTGTGGTGGTCAAATTCTCTGTGGAAGGGAAAATAATTCAGCACCAGCTACGCGAAGTTCTGCACATACCTGACGCTCCCAATTGTCTCCTGTCAATCAGCCGACTTGATGACAGTGGATGTCACATTGATTTCCAAGAAGGTGGATGCAGGCTATTTGACGCAAAGAATCAGGTCATAGGGGAAGGACGGAAAGTGAATAGGCTTTACCAACTCTATGCTCAAGCAGAGCTCCCTGGACAAGAACACACAAATCTCGCAGCATCAAAGGCATCCACATGGGACCAATGGCACCGATGTTTCGGGCATATCGCGATCAGTGGTCTAGAACGGCTGAAATGGGAAGGTCTGGTAACTGGACTCACCGTTGATGACACATCGATTGCATCACCGACATGTGAATCCTGTATCCAAGCAAAGCAAGCCCATCAGCCATTTCCCAAGGAGGCCGAACATCGTGCGGAGATTGCTGGAGAACGGATCATTGGCGATGTATGGGGACCTGCACATGTCAAATCAATTGGTGGATGGCTTTAGTATGTTTCATTCCTGGATGATGCGAAACGGCTGAGTACAGTCTTATTCCTGAAAAAGAAAAGTGATGCCTTTCAGAGGATCCGGGAGTATGGGGCAGTCATCGAACAGAAATTTGGAAAACCTCCGAAGTACTTGCAATTCGACAATGGTGGAGAGCTTGTGAACCCTGAAATCAAAAAATGGGCATCAGAAAAGGGGATCACCATTGAAATGACAGCACCCTACTCACCTTCACAAAAC
>Ga0307516_10005750_pt1 | contig 14690 bp, 14 predicted proteins | sample 19_EM_MG_FD_203310 | JGI IMG/M metagenome (GOLD analysis project Ga0307516, IMG submission 203310) | Populus trichocarpa ectomycorrhiza microbial communities from riparian zone in the Pacific Northwest, United States - 19_EM | ecosystem: Host-associated > Plants > Roots > Unclassified | place... | reverse complement strand
GCGGGCCGGTAACTTGGAGTCTCGTGGGTGTCGTGTTGAGGATGACGGAGGGTGGGACTGGGATTGGCGTTTTGCCGATGTGAGAAGTGTAGCCATGGGTTGGGCGCGTTGAAGAGAAGCAGCAAACCGCTCTCCGGAAAACAGCAGGCCGAGGGAGCATCGGGTCAAGTAACGCCTTCCTCTTCGGGAAGAAACCCGCCCACGTCCGATCCCCAATCCCGGAAGGAAAGCTTTACGGTGACACAGTTTCAGATAAATATCCTAGATTTAACCTGTCGATATCCGAGCTTTGTCACGCTTTGAAGACCAAACTCACCACTCGAGGTAATTGCACTGCACCGCGCAATCCTACTCTTCAGTAACTGATCCAGCCCACCACTTTAGACACCCCTTCCCCCTCCCACTTGTTCGTACCCCGCCGCATACGACGTTAACTATCTAACTGCTATCCCAGGTCAAATATTTTGTGGCCGACTTGAGCACCACCGCTGCTCCGCCGAATGATCAACGTTTCAACCACCACGACGCCGCTTCCCGCCAGAAATCCCTGACCACGGTAGCTTCCCACCTCAAGGACGACACCTCCCTCGTCGCTGCCACGACGTTTGTCACCTCTGGCGCACGACTCTCCCCTCCTCTCCTTGTCTCTGATCCCACCTTAACCTCGGGAACAAAGACCGTCCACTGGTATTCCTAGAAAGGCCAAAATCAGCCCCCACATCATGGACGCCAACAATCTTTCGGAGGTTATCAGGAAATCGACGAACGAGATATCCACCAGGGTGACCACCTGATGGGCAGAGCACGGCCCCTTCCTGGATAAATTACTGGCTCGGCCCATGCCCATGTTGGAGGTCCTGGAAGTTATCGAATCCAATCAGCCCACACCGGAGCCTATGCATCTCCTTTCTTCAACGTCCCTCGTCGTTTCCGGTTCGACTTTCTTCGGAACTGCCCACTATTGGAAGTCGCCTTCCTCAGTTGCGAAATCTTTGACACATACACCGGCTCCGATGAAGTCGTTCCCCTCCCCCTCCTACACTCATTTACCCACGAATCCCTCAGCAAGGAATACGAGCTTTTGCCGTTAGATCAACTTTCTCTCCAACCTACCCGCGGAATAAACCTGGTGATTTTCACCAGCTGATTCATGGATATATCTGTGGGCCTCCACCCTTCAATGTAGTTCACCGAAGATCAAAACTGTGCCCGCCGCTAACGTTCTTTCGTCTGGACCAATTCTAACATTGAGTGCGAGGCATATAGGATATTTCCATCGTGAATGGACCGAACAGTAACAGCAGCAATGGATTCAATGAGGAGGGTAACAGCAAAGGCGATGGAGACGCGAACTCGACCACGGAGTGAGAGCCTCTCAGTAATCTCTTCACTGCCGGCGAAGGCGTTGGAGGCGGAGGCATGGATCCCATGGGGATGTGGGGGTAAATCCCTTTTTGACGACCGAACGGGCGGGCTGTTTCCCCGGTTTTTGCTGCACGCACTTGAGCTCGAGCTTCTGAGGGCTCTTCCCGTTTATCACGCCCTGGGCTCCACGGCCCAATCCCTCCACGTCAGTCGATATGTCATGGAATCGAATGAAACTTGTTGCCACGTCCCCGTGCTCAAGCTTGTTCCGATAACAGGACGCGGAAACTTTCCAATTGTACACGCGTATTTATCCGACATGGTGACCTAATGTTTGAGAATTGTATGGGATGTGACGACAGTCGAGGAATGACAGGATAGCGGACTATGAGGCCCTCTTGTGTTTTCGATCGTCAGGCAATATCAGGAGAGCCCGGAGGATATATATACTCCCGTCTGGCCCGGTGATTTCCGTCCGGCCAGATCAGAACCGTGCAGTTTTGCTGATGTACACGTGTGTGTGTGTTCGTCAATTATCCACCCGGGAGAACGACCGCAGTATGCTAGTACAGAGGAACGCCCTACTCAGCTCGGAGGCCAGGGGTGCTGGGATGCCGTCCAACGACCGACCGGCATCCATATCTAGTCATCAACTATCCTTTAAGCAAAACCCGTGGAAAAGCCTCTAATGGCAAAAACCAGGGTCGCGCACGATGGCGCATTGGGAGAGAAAATAGATAAACAAAGGGTGAGGGAAAAAACAAGGGGAGGGACGGAAAAGGAAAGGGATAACCAAATGGGGACAAAGTCCAAGCGCGAAAGATAAGAGATAAGGGGAAAAACAAACGCCGGCTAAGTGTCCGATGCCTAGAGGGGGAAGTCAGTAGGCAGGATAGCATATGGTTGGAATGTCCAGGCTGGATCCCACAGCCCAGTGGTGGTGACTTGACCTCTCGACACTTCAACTCCCAGGGTAAGGCACGCGACATTCGGGACGTAGGAGACCGAGGGATCCCCCCGCGAAAACTCAAGGTCACGAGCGTTCGCCCTTGTCCGTCTTCGTCCCAGATACCTAAGCATTGCTGGGAGGCCAAAACCCAGAACTTGGACGATAGTGCTCACCAATGCCAGAGCCATTGCGAGCGCACAGTAGGGTCCCATAGGGCGTCGCCATTACAGCATACCCCGGGCACATCCCGTAGCACGTCAAGCAAGGAGTTAGCAGGTCGGCCATTACAGCCAGGCAAGCCGCAAAGGAGGCAGGGAGGGAGGGTAGCGTACGGTGTCTCGCGGATTGGGCTTAAGTGGCTCGAAGGCCAGCCACGCATCCAGCCATAGTCCGGCCAGAATCGGTGCAGATCCACCCGTCCAAGGTACCGGCAGGCATTGCTTGGAACTCCCCAACCCTAAGCCTGACCTCCGATGGCGTCCGATCTGCCAGGGTCGGAATCCCAGACCCCGGACGGAGTCCCACTCGGGTGGGCGACACCGTGGGAAAATCCCCAGATGATGGGAGTAAAGGAAGAAAGAGGGATGTGCTGATGTACACGTGTTCCCGTTCAAGAGTCTTTCGGCATCCCTAGCTCTCCGGCACACGATGTGGAAAGTGTTACGCACCTCCGCACTTGGGGTCTGGATACTTCTCTCGCAGTTTGTACCAAACGACGGTGGTAGGGGTACCCATTATCGTACCATCTCTCAAGGATCGACTACGTCGGAACAGCGCGTCCGAGTTTGAACTTGAGATGGGTCGGTTGGAGGCATCGAGCTCTGCACTGACAAGCTGGCCTTCAAACGATGCGGGCGGTGGTTGTGACTTTCACGTAGCCAAAAAAACGTGAACGTCTTGCGTACACATAGAGACCTGAATTTAGTAACAGATGGGGAGAATAAAAGAGGAAGCGTGCTACGATAAAAAACTGCTCGTGACATCCGTTTGGAAATGAAAGCGTTCCCACTGCGCGCAGCCGTAGAAGCTATGAGGCCAACTACCCACCACCACAAAACGGTTTGCACCAACACACCACAGACATGGACATACGGGGGTTGCTGCCTAGACCGAAGAAGGAACTTAAGCCGGTCGATACCTGGGGCAAAATGTTACGTCCTCCCCATCCCTTCTTCAGCCGCGTATAGCGGGGAACACGACAGTCCGTAGACATGGTTTTTTCAGTTGTCGCCTCTCATTGTTTCTTGAACGATGTAGGAGTGTCAACTGGAAGCGGTGGAATGAGTTATTTGGGCCCTGATAAAGCACCAGTGGCCCCGATGTCGTAAAGGGGAACGCGCACCATTAACCCCACCGATACTGTCCTAAAGCATGGAAAATCCCACCAATTCCGACCCGAGATAGGTTGTGCGTGTGGGGGTCGACCGGTTTGGAAAGGGAGAGTCTTGAGATCGACGAGAGCGGGCCAGCGTCGATCAGCACACCAATCCCTGGGTGGTCCCGGTCAGCGAATAGATTCCAAAGGTAAAGAGGAAGAGACATACAAGAGATAAAGTCGTGAACCAAGTCAATCAGGGCGTACCGTGGATATGCCAGCGGCTCGTAACGGAGTGACCGCTGGTTCGTCAACGTGATACCGACAGCTCCGAGAAGCAGGCCCAGCGTAACTCTTGTCGTCAACTGGGAGGGAGGGGGGTTTGCGACGCCGAGAAATGGTGCGACAGAGGAACAGCGACGGTCTCTGATCGATCCGATCAATCCCACCTCGCTCACAACCTCCGAGGATCCCTGGTTTCGACGACCTTCACGCTCCGTTCCAGGGAACCTGGTACTAGGTTGGGCGCGGTCGAGACTTGGTGCGTAGAGGGCGTGGGGGAGTACCCGCCTACGAATCCCGCTTATGATGTTTTGCTAACTCCGTCATTTCTACGCGCGAAATTATCTCAGGTACTGCACGTTCTACCTTGCCGTACCTCAAGAACTTGAACCCTATCTATCCCTCTGGGATGTTCTGCGGGGTCGGTCCATCTGGATTAAGAGACGATCAATATAGAACGATATCCTTCTTACGGGGTACGTTGGGCGAACTGGTTGTTATCCGCAGAGCTCTCGATCCATATCCCTCCCATATTCCGCACTCGAAGGTGCGTTTAACCCCCCCTACTCACCTTTTGGCTGGTATTGACCCAACCTCTTACAGTCTCAGACCCCCCATGTTTCATATGACCGACCACTCCTAGGCTCCGGGCTTGGTACAACCCCAACACCCAACACCAGCGGGTTGACCGAGAACTCTGGCCCGCGTGGTAGCGGTCAAACACGTCCAACGGGAGAATGCGCTGCTATCAACAAGCCTGGAGTCCTACAACCGTGTAAAGCAATGACGCAGTGGGCCTGGTGGTGAAACCCTACTTCAGCCGAAGGCACACTCCCTTACCACTCCTCCCTCCACACAGCCCCTCTGGCCCCTCTCTTCCGTGGTTCCCGGCGCTCCGACGTGGTGCTCACCGCCTCCAGCCAACCGTTGACCTTGGTAAAAGTCCCTTCAATGTGCACGGAAGCGGGACCATTTCCTCCTGTCGGACCCCGCCTAACCGCGTCCCCTCCGGCCGCCTCAGTGACGATTGCGCCTGTTCCCGATATCCTTATTCACTGACCAAACGCTCGTTGTATTATAGCCATCCGTGGCTCTCTCTCGTTACTTATGTGTGTATCGTCGTATATAGAAACCCAACAGGTAGAATTATCTAAGTGCCTTCAACATCTGCAGGATGACGAGTTATACTCGCGCTGATCTGGCGTTGGTTTTGTGTCTGTTTCGACCTCGGTGGGTGACGCACGTCGTTTGGAACCATGGGAGGACCCATCTCGGTGACCCCAGCAAACCCATTTTCCTTCGCAAGCCTTTGGTATTCCAGGCCCCAGCGTGGAGAGCGATCCCCATTCTCCGTGCGGAGAGTCTCGATGCCTTCTCGTATGGTTCGTACGCGGCGGCGGCGGCGGCAAGGATGCCTAGAGCCGTACCATCTCTTTCAAGAGTAGCTTAGAGGCGAGGGTGATAACAACGAGAAAGGCACATCAATGTAGCGCATCCGAATTTAAGCTCGAAGCGAGGTCGGTCGAAGGAACCACACTGCTGGTGGATATCTTGTCCAGAACGCTCGGCCGAAAAACGCTGGCGTAACGCACACATAGAAAAAACCTGATATTGAAAGATGGAGACAATGGAAACTCGGACGGTACAAGACGAGAAACCGTGGTGACCCTATTGGAGCCTGTTGGGCGCCTGAAAAAGGGCGCATCACGCTCGCGATATCATGCACCCCATCTGTTATCGCACAACCATCTACGATCACGGAACCATCCACGCCGACTCAACATCCAACATGGACATACGAGATAGATTCTCCAGACTGAAGAAGAGAGTTGAGCGCCTGGGGAGCAAACAGAAACTGGGCAGTGCAGGGGCTGATGTTGATGGGGAGAGCGTCAGCTCAGATAATCCACTTCCGCAGCCAGAGCCTCATGTTGTGGTGGATGACAGGGAAGGGAACAAAACCGACGAGGGTGGGCAACAAGCCGGTACATCGGATCAACCTCCACAGCCGGATGAGCCAGAGTTGTTGCTAGCAAACAAAGGCGAAAATGACCAAAGAGTGGGGAAGGCATGCATCAATGAAAGAAAAGTTAGCCCGATGGATTCGCACCCACATTCAGACATCGAGGTTGGGGAGGGAAGTGGACCCCATCTAGGACGGAATGGGGATGATGGGGAAGAAGGTGGGGGAATCTACCCCCGTTCATCTTCTCCATTGGTCCTGCACAGTCGGGAGCCTGATGGTATGTTGATACCCCGATAGTCCCTACCCTTATCATTTATTCAGGCAACATAGATACTACTGTTCCTAGTTGTACACCAGAAGTTCCTCATTCCAACAAGAGTGCCCAACTGAGTGTTGCTGCAGATGAGACAACATCAGGCAGGGGGTCTACTGCAAGTGCTATGGCCAAATTACACCATGCGGTGAAAAGCTCTGCAGATGACTTTGGTCCACTGAAGGCCATTGCTAGTGCTCTCTGCCTTGTCCTGGAAAATTGCAAGGTATGATCTCCCACCCATGGGTTGGGCCCACAATGCTTATGGTCATCCTAGCAAACAAAGGTTGATGGACAAGCCATAGAGTTCTTGGCACCTCAAGTCAAAGTTCTCTTTGAATCACTCTGTGCACCAATCCCTCTGGGTGATGTGGGTGAGGAAGAGAGAGAGAGAACACTGAATCAGTAAGCCTATAATCTTTGGGCAAGGGATAAGTCTGACATGGGAATGATTAGGAAACTGGATAATATTTATCAGGGTTTAACCCTACCAGCAGAAAAAGGGGATCTCATGAGATTCCTGGCAGACAATGGGAATGCACAGAGGATTAACAGCCTGGTGGAGGATATTCATCAAGTGTTGATGGAATATCAGGTTGGCATGGAAAACTGCTCATTTTCTACCATGTCTGACTTTTGTGCTAGACTTCTCTGCAACAACACATTTACAACAAGAGTTGTCAGCTCATTGTGAGTCTCACCCCTTTATCTTCTGTTCTCACAGGCTAATCAACAGATAGGAATCATCAGACCTTGCCCTTCTCAAAGGAATGCCACACACTGCAGATGCCAGTTACCTCAGTGGAAACAGGCAGGGGTGCCTGAGGGGAACAAGAAAGGGTGTCCTCCAGGAGATTGAGCACTGGCTGGCTGGTGAACAGAAGCAGCGAATTTTCTGGCTGAATGGCCTTGCTGGGACTGGAAAGTCAACCATTGCCCAGACATTTGCTGAAAGGATGTTTGCAGGTGGAAAGCTTGGGGCCAGCTTCTTCTGTTCCCGAGATTTTGCAGATAGGAGCAATCTTCAGGCCATCTTCCCAACGCTTGCCTTCCAGCTTGCTTACCGATATCAGTTATTCCGAGATGAGATGCTCCAGGTCCTGAAGGCATATCCTGATGTTGCACAAGAATCCCTCTGTTCACAGATGAAGAAGCTCATTGCTGGTCCTCTCAAAGCTGCCAGCATCCCAACCCTCATAATCATTGATGCCCTTGATGAGTGCAAGGATGAAGAACCTGCATCTGCCATCCTCTCAATTCTCTCTTGCTATGTGAAAGAGATCCCCACTGTCAAGTTCTTCATCACTGGACGGCCTGAGCCCAGAATTCGCACTGGATTCCGCTTGAAGCCACTCCTCCCCATCACAGAAGTTCTCAAGCTCCATGAGGTTAAGCCTGAAACAGTGAATAATGATATCAAGCTCTACTTTCAAACACAGTTGACTGAACATGCAAAGGGGAGAAGTGACTGTAGCTTCACAGAGGATTGGCCAAGTGCATCTGAGATTGATATTCTCTGTGAAAAGGCTGCAGGATTCTTCATCTATGCTTCAACAGCTATCAAATTTATCACATCCAGTTACAACACACCTGCTGAACAGCTAAACATGATCACCTCATTTCAACAAAGCACTTCTCATGAATGGAGCTCTGGGATTGACATGCTTTACACCCAGGTTTTAGGGCAGGCAGTCAATGATGTGGGTGTGGTTAAGGAGAAGCTTTATTCCCATTTCAAGACTGTGGTTGGGGCAGTGGTGCTTGTGTTTAATCCCCTGTCAGTCAAGGCACTCTCACACCTCCTCAGGATGTCCAGTATCTCCACTGCTCTCCGTTCACTCCACTCTCTCCTCCTTGTTCCAACAGACAAGGGTGCTGTTGTTCATATTTTCCACAAGTCATTTCCTGACTTCCTGATGGATTCAAGGCGATGCACAGACAGCCAGTTCTTCATAGACCCTTCAATTCATCACAGAGAGATCTTACTCTTATGTCTCAGCCTTATGAGGGAAAGGTTGAAGAAGAATATCTGTAAACTGGATGACTACACTATCCTCAGTGAAGTCAAGGATCTTCCTAATTGTCAGAAGGTTCACATAGGAGATGCACTGGAATATGCATGTTGCTTCTGGACAAAGCACCTTCTGGGGGTCCCAGGGAACAGTCCAGGTGTAGAGGAAGTACAAGAAGCAATTAATGAATTCCTCCCAACCTGCCTGCTGTTTTGGATTGAGGCCCTTGTCCTGATGGGAAAGCTCAACATTGGTGTTTATGCCCTTAATGATATACAGCAATGGTACACATTGGTGAGTTGCATGTGGAGGAACTGCTCAGGAAACCCATATTTATATCTGTTCAGACAGGGGCTTCATGCAAGTGGTTGAGTGACAGCCAACATCTGATCTTGGAGCACTTTGATACAATCTGCAACTCCCCTTCCCAGATATACCATTCTGCCCTCCCATTTTGCCCTTCGTCATCTTGGCTTCATGAGCACTATACTTCAGAGCTCTCACAAGAGGTTAGGGTAGTGAAGGGGCTTCCAGCTGGATGGGGAACATATTCCCGTACAGTTACATTCTCTTGTAATGTATGGGCTCTCACATGCTGGAAAGATACCATTGCAGTTGGTTTAAGGTCTGGGAACATCATTACTCTTGATAGAATCACAGGCATCCAGACAGCCATTCTATCTGGGTGCACTGATTCTGTGAGATCTCTTGCCTTCTCTCCAGATGGAACATCACTTGTGTCTGGGAGTAATGACAAAACTATCAAGCTTTGGGATGTGCAGACTGGTGGAGTTGTCAAGACCTTCCATGGCCACACTGACTGGGTTTATTCTGTTTCCATCTCAGCAGACTGCACCACAATTGCTTCAGGGTCAGAAGACAAGACAATCCGCTTGTGGGACATTCAGACAGAGGAGTGTCATCATGTCATAGAGCAACAAAATCGGGTGAAGCATGTTAGGTTCTCCCCCACAGACCCTCAATACCTTATATCTGTGTCTGGTGGTCAAGTCCAGCATTGGAACATGAATGCCCAGCAAATCTACCCTGCACGTATTGGTTATTGTGCTGCTTTCTCCTTGGATGGCACTCAGTTTGTTTCATGTGATGAGAGGGATACCATGGTTCAAAACTCTGCTTCTGGGGACATTGTGGTCAAATTCCGTACAGCCGATACTTACATTTGTCACTGCTGCTTCTCCCCTGATGGCAGGCTCATAGCCACTGCTGGTGGTGGGACTGTCCACCTATGGGACACTACTAGTTCACATCCCCACCCCATCAAAATCTTTGCTGGATGTACTGATTATATTTCCTCCCTTGAATTTTCTTCCCCCTCCTCCCTTATCTCATCATCTCATGATAGTTTAGTCAAGTTCTGGGAAATTGGTACCCTCCTAGGAGACCCAGTTGTGGCTGACCCAGAGTCCACATCCCTTGCTTCAGCTGAAATTGTGTCCATCACTTTGCAAGCAGAAGATGGTATCACTATCTCAAGTGATTCAGATGGGGTGGTGAGAACCTGGGACATCTCAACTGGTCTCTGCAAGGCATCATTCCAAATGCCAGCTAAGGACCATCAGTGGAGTGATGTTCGGCTGGTCAATGGGACATTGGTCTTTGCTTGGTATATAGACAACAAGATTCACATCTGGGATGTGGAGAAGGGGGAACTCCTCCAGACAGTAGATGCAACTTTGGATGATCATGTTAAGGATTTCAGGATATCAGGGGATGGATCCAATATTTTCTGCCTGCACCAGAAATCCATCCAGGCTTGGTCCACCCAGACAGGAAATGCGAGCAAGGTGGAACTTGGGCTTTGTATGGTCAAAAGATCCCTTATCACTGATGGTTCAAGAGTCTGGGTTCATTCCCCTGAGTCACAACCCCTTGGGTGGGACTTTGGGACCCCAGGCTCACACCCTGTCCAGCTGTTCAACTCACCTTTACCCCTCCCAAACAATGCCAAGCTGTGGGACCATGGTCAATACAGGGTCAAGGATGCAGTCACTGGAAAGCTAGTCCTTCAGCTGGCTGGGAGATTTGTAAAGCCTATTGAATCACAGTGGGATGGTCATTATTTAGTTGCAGGTTATAAGTCTGGGGAGGTGTTGATTCTGGACTTTAATCAAGTCCTTGGATAATAGAGATTTTCAGAGTGTCTACCCTCCTCACTCACACCTTAAGTGCCAGTACCAAATACATCATTGCTGTATAAGTGTAGTGCTCCTGAACTGTACAGCCTGCCAGAAAATTGCTTCCAGGGAGATCACCTATGTGATGTACAATGTAAGGGATAGAATACATACGGGGGAGGATCTATGCACATGGTAATGTATTGAAAGTCAGAGGCCCTCAGGCAGAAACAATAGAAAATGGAATGAAACTACCCATGAGACAATAAAGAAAACACAGTTGAATGAGAAAATGCTACCTGCATAACCACATAGCCAATCATCCAGGGTGCCTAAATACCACATATTGGAAGTATCTTGGAATCTTTTGACCATGCCAAAACAACAATAGGAAATCAGCCCAAGAGTAAGACATAGTGTGAGTTTGTTGTAGTATAATACAAATGACTGTTACCCACAACACACAAAATGGGGCTATTAATGAACTGGTCATGAATAGGAAAGAGACAGAAAGAAGGAAAAGAAACAAAGTCTAATGTTTACGATGTCAGTGATGGGAACTACACAATGCAAATATCATGTGTGGCAGGCATGTTCTCCTTCCCCACCCCAAACACATCCTTCACCTCAGCCCCAATTGTCTTTAATGTAGCCCTTTACAACAATCTCAATTTCATAGATTATCTTCCCCTGTTCCATGTTTAACTTATCATTTTTGCTTTCTGGGGCATCTGGCAAGAGCAACACCCAGTCACAGAGTGAGTGCAGGGATCTGGATGGCCTGAAAATCAATCTTGCAATGAGTGGAGAGGAGTTCTTGTTGCAGCTGGAGAAGGGTATGTTGACATGAGTCCCTGATGCTGAAATGGAATTGGTAAACCAAGAATAAACCCAATACAGAGACATATCAAAGTTAATCTTGACTGGGCTGCTGGGTTGTGAAGATCCCTTGATGGTTTGACTTGTCAAGATCAGCTTGGTGAGTCGATTTATCCTAGTGTGGAATTTAGAGGTGAACACCACAACAGCCTGCCTTTCATTCTCAAATTTGACCCTCATCTGGGAGGGAGTTTCAGGCTCACATAGCAAACTTGACAACTTTCTCACCTTTCCAACTGCTTACTGAGCTCATCCACCCAAGCTTCCTCCTCTTGTCTCTTCTTCACCCCTTCACCCAACTTCACTTGCCACTCACTCCTAACATCTTCCCAAACCACATGCAACAGCTCACCCAGATTGTCCCCATAACCCTTGACAATGACCCCAAGTTCGTGGACTGTCTTTCCCCACTCCATGATCAGCTTGTCCATCTCACCCTCTGGGGCATCTGGTAGGAGCAACAGTTGTGTATTTTTGGGTGCAAGAATCTGGACAGCTTGAGAATCAATCTTGCAATGTATGGAGAGGAGTTCTTGTTGAAACTGGAGAAGGGTGTTCTGACATTAGCCTTCAAGGAAGTAGAAGGGAAGTTGGAAAATTGAGAGTGAACCTGATATGAAGACCTATCGAAGTCAATCTTGATTGGGCTGCTAGGTTGTGAAGACTCCTCAACAGTTTGACTTGTCAAGATTAGATTGGCCAGCCGCTTGATCCTGCTATTCAAGTCCTTCATGGCATTGCTCTCATCCATTTGCTACCAGACAACTGCCAACATGATGGGAAGGCGCAGGGAGTAGAGGCAAATGGACTTAATCCGCAATCGGATAACCTCCTAGACTTGGTGGGAGCTTCCTTCTCTGTTTCCTCCAACTTGCACTTGAGGTTCTCAATCTCACCACGGTACCGCTTGATCAACGCCTCTGTGTCGACGATCTCCTTCGTCGTGTTCAACTATGGAAGAAACCAATGTGATTAGTAACAACACGACCATAATGTAAACACACGTTTCATACCCGATCCTTCTTGATCCTGAGCATGTGCTGGCAGACTCCACAACACCAGAAACCTCGGGATTTATCGTGCTGATGACATATATCCTCGCGTTACCGGAAAGAGATGGTTGCAGCATCCTGGTCAGCTCGGAGTTTGGAACAGCACGTGGTCACCAGTGGGTACCCTCGTCAGCCAACGTACAAGAAAGAATACTGCCCGGGAGTATTACTTTTTGCCCTTGGCGGAGTTCTCGGCCAAGGTCAAAATCACGCTTCCCAACGTGAGTAAATTTTGCAACAGTTCGAGTCAACGGGGTTAACGTTTTGTTTGTTTCATGGGTGCACCGCGACGGGGGAGTATCAACCAGGTATTGATGTGTTTACCTTCCCTCGTCCATTCCTTGCCCGAAGTCACTTTCTCCGAGCCGGCGAGATCGATTAAACTCTGTGCATGGATGTCAGCCGGCATCGCGAATGAGGCACAACATAATTACCAGCACAGACGTCTGAACACTCAACCCATCCCTAGTCTGCGGCCCTGTTCCTCCCAGACTGAGACCGGGGGCCATCCGTCGCATCGGAGTCATCCTTCCACTGGTCATCCATCCTGGACAAACTACTGCTTACACACTCTCAATGACGATGCGGAAGAAACTGTGACTCCTGCTACTCCTCCCGTTCCAGTCCGTGCTTGCCGTCCTCCTCTCCGCATCACCTCTCCAGGGACCTTCTTGATGCTGGCGAAATTGGTCACGAATTTTTCTCTGAGCGGCGAGAGCCAGATATTCGGACCCGAACCTTGGATTTGGACGGGTTGGGAGGATGGAGGGGCTAGGAGATCGATGATGGTTTCGTTCTAGATTTCAATGCACGATCAGAGAAGGTATTTGCGGATTCTGTGCTTGACGTAGGCGAAGAGGTCTTTCATGGCTCCGTCTAGGGAGAGGCACAGGGTCAGCACCTACACTACCACTGGGGGACTGAGGATGAACTGACCACAGCGATGGTGTTTCCGGACGCGGTTCGTCCATAGGCTAACACGACAGAATTGTAACCCTCCATAGCGGAGAGTACGTGGTTCCTGGCGAGCTTATTGTAAACCGGTTTGTTCTCGGATCCGGTGACGAGTTCGTTGAAAGTGGAATTCTGGAGTGGTGCTGGAGGTTTTCGTGTATCGGGGATTGAGTTTGATAGCCTGGGAGCTTGAGGGTGGGAGGTCCCATGCCACGGCATTTGAAGTCAGTTCGACGCTGGATGAAAACAAGTGTGTATGTGCGTGTTAGGAAATCGAGCTGGTGATCCATAGAAGAGAAGGAGATTGTGGCTTACCGGACGGAAATGAGTACTTCATCTTGTGCAGACTCAGAGAGTGTACTTGGGTCCCGCCTGCTTCATCGGTCTCAAAATCGAGGGGAGCATCTTCGAGATCGACTCTGCTTGCGTCTCCATCTCGCTGGTGTTGATACTGAGCAGCGAATCACTGCCCCCATTCCTGTGGGGACCGTAGAGACTTAGGTCTTCGTCACGGGGACGACAATCAAACCAGCAATCTATTTCGACCGTGGTCTAGATTCGGTAGATATCGCAGCCTTGTATCGTTTTGGGGTGGAGGACAGAGAGCTGGATGAGAGGTATCGAAAATCACGGATGGGGGTCTTGTTGGTGAACGGGATCCTGGATGGCCCTGGGCTTCGGTGGTGGCGTGGCGGGGATTGGAGGCATGGCGTGGTGGCGGTTCGTTGGTGAGATCGGTCTGTCGCGTCGTCGTCGAGAAGGGGCGACGGGTAACCGGTGAATTCTTGCCTGAGGTCGCTGAGCTTGGCCAAATGGATTTATTCGTTCGCAGTGGAATTCAAGGCGAGCGGGGGGTGAGAAAACATGATGCCGATATTCCGAGATAGGCCCAGGTCGAAAAATTCAGGTAAACGTCTACCTGGCAGAAGGGCTTCAATTGGTCGACTGTTGCCGAACGGGCTGTCCCCGTCTGCTCTCCTCGCGATGATGCCCACTGCGCATGCAAGTCACAGTCTCGCTGGGCAAATGGTTTCACGATACCCAAGCAACACCGGATCACATCTCCGAATCCCATGCGACGAGTGGAACCTGCGCAAATTCCCTACATATATCAGGTTCTTCCTCTTCCAAGTTGTCGGGGCTCGGGCGAACGCCGGGATGTCTCTTGTCGAGTAGGGGCGAGTTGACAGACACGATTATCGGACGGTTAACGATGGTGAACGGTTCGCGTCGTCAGAACACAATCCCTGGAGTCCAAACGACGCACTCACGATGGGATATCCAATATACCGCATTCTAACCGGTAACACCACATTTGTATCACTGGGGGCAAGGACCGGTGTACCTGGCTGGTACATCGCAAGTACATCGCAAGGAAATGGACAGTGTACCATGCATGTGCCCACCTGGTACATCACAAATATTTTCAGAATTTTCCCTGCTGGTTTCCCTATGATGTTCCCAG
>Ga0307516_10005749_pt1 | contig 14695 bp, 8 predicted proteins | sample 19_EM_MG_FD_203310 | JGI IMG/M metagenome (GOLD analysis project Ga0307516, IMG submission 203310) | Populus trichocarpa ectomycorrhiza microbial communities from riparian zone in the Pacific Northwest, United States - 19_EM | ecosystem: Host-associated > Plants > Roots > Unclassified | place... | reverse complement strand
TACTTTTCTTTTTTCCCTGTTCTCTCTATCCCCCCCCCCCCCCCCCCCCCCCCCGCTCTGTACCCTCTCACATGCCGCCACGCTCGTGATGTCCCCATGAGATCTCTCGCGAACTCAGATATGCGTACCATAGAAGAAAGAAAGAAAAAAAAAGCACCCTCAACCGCATCCCGCGTGAAACTCGAGGCTAACTTTTTTCCTACATGGATTTGATTACAGTGCATTCCTGAAGCGTGTCTCGTTCGATACCTTTGACAATAAGGATGCATCCGATTTCTCTCTCACGCTGAAGTCCAAGCATCGGGACTATTCCTACAGCCGCCGATCCCGCACGTTTCTGTGCGGCACCGATCAGAATGACTACTCGGAGTTCGCCCTCGAATGGCTGATCGATGAGCTGGTCGACGACGGCGACGAGATCGTCTGCCTCCGGGTCGTCGACAAGGATAGCAAGATCAGCAGCGACATGGCACTGCAGGAGAGGCTGTACAGACTGGAGGCGCAGAAGCTGCTCGATCAGATCATCGAGAAGAACGAAGAGGAGAAATCCATATCCATCATCCTCGAGTACTCTGTCGGGAAAGTGCACGAGACGATCCAGCGAATGGTATGTCACCACATACGGATCCCTTCCCCCCCGGGGGTACCGGAGCGCGCTGACACCCCAGTTCAGATCCATATCTATGAGCCCGTCATTCTGATCGTCGGAACACGTGGCCGCTCTCTAGGCGGCCTGCAGGGTCTCCTTCCTGGTTCCGTGTCCAAGTACTGTCTGCAGCATTCACCGGTCCCCGTTATCGTCGTCCGGCCGTCTTCGAAGCGGGACAAGAAGAAGGCCAAGCGCAGAGCGGATCCGGGGAGGCGAGTCTACCAAGATATGCTACAGCAGAGCAATCTGATGCTTGACGAGAGCCATAGCCTCGCAGGTATCACGGAGGGGCTGTCGAATGCGTCCATCAGTACGTTGGGAGGGGACCGGAGCAGTGGCGAGGGAACCCCACCCAAGACGATGGGGCCCATCGTCACCACCGATACGCCGTCCCCCGGAATTCTGACCCCGCACTCTGGCAGTCCTGTGGCGAATTCGAAGGACATCAACAGCGAGCTCGCTGCCACCGGTGCTGCTAGCTCAGCAGCGTCCGCGGGAAGCGATAAGGCCGGAGGGTCATGATCGTGGGGTGGTGTCGAGGTCGTTTCTCCCTCCCACTTGTTTTTTTTTTTTTTTTGCGGGTGAACACTGAACTTTGTACCACGTATTTGTGATGGACTTTGACCTTTCTATGCTTCCCCACGCTCTCGAAGACGCCGAATCTTTTGCTGTTTCTCGATGCACCCGGGACCAAAGTGTTTCTCTTTTTCTACTGTCCCCCCTCTTTGTACGTCTTCGGTTCTTGGGGTTTGGGACCAACGAACGGACCCTTCTGTACTCAATGACTATTCTGTTACCTTGGGCTAGTCATTCTCACTGTCACGTCATATAGAGCGCCTCGTAGATTTCGAGTATCAGATAAAGATCCCATCAGACAAAGGTGATGATCTATGATTCAAAATCCGTGCTGTGTGTGTGTGCAATCGGATTCATACCAGGTTGGGGTAAGACAGATGTGCATGTGAGTTAGCTCCCCGCTTGTCAGATCCCTCATCTGGGGTGCAGGGTTCTTGATTCTGGACATTAGATAGCTCGGCAGCCATGCGCCTTATAAAGAGCTCCAATAGTGCCGTCCAAACTCCTCCGTCTTCCTTCCGACGACCTCCAACTCTCCTCCACTCTCGTCCACTCTCCTTACAGTGTTACGTACGGTACAGCCATGAGGAAACTCACGATCGCCACCCTCCTTTCGACGCTGCTGCAGCTAGGTACGGCTATCCAACCCGAGTCGCACAGCCCGCGCCCAAACCAAGAGATCCGCGAGCTCGTCTGGGGTGACATCAACTTCCTGCACACGACCGACAACCACGGCTGGCACGCGGGTCACCTGCAAGAGCCGCAGTACTCGGCGGACCTGGGGGACTACATGTCGTTCATCAGCCACATGCGGAGGAGAGCGGCCGAGAAGGACGTCGACCTGTACGTGCTGGACAGCGGTGACCGCGCGGAGGGGAACGGGCTCTGGGATGCGAGCAATCCCAAAGGATATGTCACCCGGGGTCTGCTGAGGGGGTGGGATGTGGACATCCTGACGACTGGGTAAGTTTCATCCATGGGAAGAGAGGAGTTCGAGGGGCATGGGGTGTGGCTGATGGATGGATTGGCGATGATGATGATGATGCAGCAATCATGAGCTCTACAACCGCAGCACTGCCCTCCTCGAACATCTCGAGATGGTCCCCTACTTTGGTGACCGCTATCTCTCGTCCAACATCGATATCGACATCGGCGGCACATGGAAGCCCTTCGCCAACCGCAGCCTGACGTTCACTACCCCGCGCAAAAACCTTACCATCACCGCCTTCGGCTTCCTCTTCAACTTCACGGGGGCGCACCCAATCGCGCGCGTCAAGCCCGCGTCCTCGGTGCTGAAGGAACCGTGGTTCGTCAGGGAGATAAACAATCCCGACGTCGACATGTTCCTGGTCGTGACGCATATCGATCTCAACACGGGCGAGATGCAGGAGATCCACGACGCCATCCGCGCCGTCAACCCGGATAAGCAGATCCAGTTCTTTGGCGGGCACTCGCATATCCGGAACTTCAAGGTGTTCGACGAGAAGTCGAGCGCGCTGCAGTCCGGGCGGTACTGCGAGACCGCAGGGTTCCTGAGTCTTGCGGGCGAGGGCTTGTGGCGAGGGAGCAAGGACGCCGAGGTGGTCACGAGTAGACGCTACATCGATTTCAATCGGGACGGCTTCATGCATCATTCCGGCACGGATAAGGACACTTTCGACACACTGGAAGGAATTCAGATGACGCAGGACATCACGGCGTACCGACAGGAGCTGCATCTGAACAAATTGATCGGGTGTGCTCCGCAGGACTTTACCCTATCCAAGTCAGTTGCCCCCTACGATCTTCCCTCCGTCGTCTCTCTCCTGATATGACATAGATCGCCGTATCCCAGCGCTTCCAACTGGTACACCTACCTTACCACCACGCTCCTGCCGGCGATGGTCCGGAACCCAGCCCGCGCAGAGGTCCCTCGGATGATATTCATCAACGGTGGTAGCCAGCGCTTCGATGTGTTCAAGGGGGCTTTCACGTACGACACGTCGTTCCTGGTGTCTCCGTTCACCAGCCGCTTCTATTTCGCAAGGGACGTGGACTATGATGTGGCGGCAAAGCTGTTGCAGTGGTTTACCGACGACGCCTCGCCCTATTCCGCCGCAGCGGCAGCAATGGGAGAAGCCCCCGCCACGACCAACACCCCGCCCCACCGTCTGCGCCGCCAAGAACGGCGGCAGCAGCAAGTGCTGGGCAAGACCTACAACCTTACCAGGGGCTACACCACTGACGACGCTCTGTCCACCACCGATCCTGGCGACGACGTGGTGCACATCAGCACACCGGAGTTCCCGCCGCCCAAGGTGCTGCAGTCGAACGCTTCGTTCCCTGCCGACGGCTCCACGCCGGGCAAGGTGGACGTGGTGTTTTTCGACTTCATCGCCGGCAGTGTCGCCCAGGCCCTCAACGAGATCGAGGGCGGCAGGCGGTGGAGCAAGACGCGATTCGAAATGTACATGGGATACGAGGACACGCTCACCAAACTGATCTTGGAATTTGTCGGGAGGAAGTGGAAGTGTTGAGCGGAGACGGCGGGGGAGTGTACGGGTTTACGTGGCGATGTTTTATATATTATAACCTGTATGTATGTATGTATGTATGTATGTATGTATGTATGTATGTATGTATGTATGTATGTATGTATGTATGTATGTATGTATGTATGTATGTATGTATGTGCGATCATGGATGCTACGGCATCCATCGTATAGTAGTCTGTCGTTTTGATTGTGCACCTGTTTTTGTTTTTTTTTCCTCCTTTGCTCACACTGCTCAGCAAATACTTTCAGAACCTAAGCAGTGGCGTATGATATGTGATCCATTCTCACGTTCCATTCTCACGAAACATGATTCGTGAGCCGGAACCTGCCGTAACACTCCCTCCCGACACGTGATGCTGAGCGATAAGTCGCGTCTACCAAAGTTTGTCCAGCTACCACACCACCATAAACTGTGCCCCACCGAACCTCAACTGCCAGCTCTACTCACACACGCACACCGACCTCAATCCGCACGAGCAGAGACCTGGTTACCACCCACGCCAGGCGATGAAGCAAGTGCTCCCGCTGCTGCACTAAGCTATCAATCCCCCCCCACCCTAGCAGCAATGTCAATATCGCGGCGTAAATCTGGGGCAGTTGGTGCGGCCGGGAGCATGCGACCACCACCAGCTCCGTTCCCAGTACAGACATCTACGCAGCAGCAGCAGCAACAGCAGCAACAGCAGGCGGCGCCGTCGTCGTCGCTCGCGGCAATCGTACAGAACTACAGCAAAGCGGGCAGCGGCGGGACGGGCGGGCTGCCGACCCGGGATGCGTTCCAGCAGCTTCTGGCCGAGATCCTGGGGCCCGAGGACGGCGACGGCAACGGCAACGGCAACGGCAACGGCGTTGGTGCTGGCGGCATCGGTGGCAGCCACGAGGAGGACGTCGCTACAAACTACAAGGTCCTCCAGGTCGTCACCAGCGCCGGCCTCTCGGTGCTGTTCGCCCACGACGGCGGCGACGACGACGACGACGACCCATTCGCGGACATGCGTGGTCCCCTGCTGCAGGCGAGCAACAGCCTCCTCGTCATCAGACTCACCATCCAGCGGACCCCCGCCGTGCTGTTCTGTCCGTCCCCGCCCTCGCTCCCGCTCGCGCCCGCCGAGAACAGCCAGCCCGATCAGCTGTTCCTGTACCTGTGGCTGTTCCCGAGGCTGTTCCCGCTGCTGGGACACAAGAAGGCGCGCCCGATCGCGAAGGACCTGCTGGAGACCCTGGAGGCTATCTTCCTCGCTGTCGGCTCCATGTCGCAGCATTGGAAACATCTTAGAACGGTGGCGGGCTACTTCCGGGGTTGCTTAAATTGTAAACTTTTCATTCTTTTCTTTTTCTTCTCCTTCTCCTTCTCCTTCTGCATCCATGCAAGCGTTCTTAAAATTCCACGTGTTTCCACTGTTTCCTCCTGCTGCTTGCTGCGGCTTCATGGAGGATTTGCGCTGATTGGCTGCTCGTGGATCGTAAAGGCATTGTCTCCTCTTTCCAAACGTCTGCGACGGTCAAGGACACCTTGGCGGGGATCTACAAGCTCGAGCTCCCGCAGACCGGCTTCAACATAGACGGAGCGGTCCAGAAAGAACTCCCTACATTCGATCCTCGCGCGATACGGTTCACTCTCTCGGACACGGAGAGCGCGGCGCTCCTAGCGGTAAACATCTTTACGATCCTGGCGAGGGTTATCTCCGTCGAAAGGAAGAAGCAGAATGTTCCTGGTATCAGAAGCATCGCGGATCACTTCACCGCTGCGCAACAGGGGCTGGCGAAGATCTGGGGAGTGATGACTACATCGTGGGAGTCGCTGCCAGTGATGCGGGAGAAGGCGGGCGGGATATGTACCGATATACTGGCGGCTGCGGCTACGGCGCTAGAGTTACACGCGGTGGGAGCCACTGGATCGCGGGAACAGGGGAAGTACGATGGGCTGTACATTTTCGCTGTCCGCTGCGTCGTGGATACACTCAAGCGGCCGATGGACCGGATGAACCAGATCGCGGAGCAAGCGACTGCTGGCATCATCCTGAGCTTGATGGCGGTGGCTTCGACGGAGGGGGGGTCGCCAATCGTCCAAGAGCTTCTCGAAGATCGCGTTCTCTCGCCGGCGCTGGCGATGGTCTCGGATGATGGGATCTGGAAGCTGCTGAGACATGACATGCAGGTTGTCCTGCTGAGGCTTGTAATTGATATCACCCGGGATCGCGCAATTGTCACCAAGGCGAAGGAGGCGCTGGGCGCTATCACTGGCGGAGAGTGGAAATGCAAGCACGCGGGGCTGAACGAAAAATTGGAGGCGATAACGATCCTGCTGCCAGTGCAGGAAGAAGAAGAAGAGGTAGAAATCGACGATGGTTGTCGCCCTAGGAAACGCCGGAGACTCGTCGCGGACGAAATATCCATTCCAGAGGTATTGATGAGTTCGCTCGTACGAAGGGTTTATTCCCTGCTTCAGGATGGAAACCAGGAAAACCCAGGAAGCCTCGTGGACCTTAAGAGTGCCGCCGTGGAGGGCTTCGGTAAATCATCCGAACACGACCGGTGCATGGCTGTTCGCACCATGGGACTCGCCGCGTGTGCGTCCGCCGGTGATCTGCAGCGGACGGGGGGCCCGTCGGAAGGGGAGTACGCGTACAGATGCCGCTTCTGTGACTCCGATGCGCCGTATCCCCGCCGAGAGCGTGGCTTCGCCTCTGAAGCTGTGACCAAACTCATAAGTACCCTCGAAGCTATCCACGAGCTGGAGAAATTCGCCGAATCCCCGCAGATCAGGGCGTGGGGTATCGAGGCGGTCAGACGCATGATGAACCATACGCAGGAAACGGTACACCTGGATATGCAAGTGTCTGTCATGGGAATGTGGTGTATGGGACTACTGCAGAGCATGAGAAGAGAGCTCAGGATTGCTGCCGGGTATGTGGTTCGATACGTGCGATGTATAGGGGATTGTCGGTGCTGATATGCGCTGGTGCTAGCCGGGCATTACCGTCGTTCTTGAACTTCTCCCACGATGCCGATCTACTGGCGAGGAACAAGACGCTCATCTTCGAGGGACTCACAATCCTGTCGAACGCCGACGACGGCCGTACGCCGGAAACATCAGTGCTTGTGTGGGGCCAGGTAGGAAGGTAAATGGGGCTCGTGGAACCGGATCGTGTGTGCGCATTGCTGATCCCGGAAAAAGGGTTTCCGTAAAGCAGGAGCTGAATATCGTGCTTCTTCGACTGGTCGAATACCTGGGGTATCCGAATGACCTAGTGATCGGCGCGGCGCTGAACGAGGTAAGCGGCTGGAAATTGGTGGCGAGAATTTTTTGTTTCTTCTCTTACGGACCGCCAGCTCGAAGCATTGGTCCAAGCCCACGAGACCCAGCCACGGAAACTGGCCACACCCTTCTGGCGCACCGTCAGCGTGATAGCGGTCAAGCAACTCCAGACCAAGCCGCAGATCGTGCAAACACTGATCCAGTTTATTTCGATGGACCTGAACGAATTCCTGACGCACACTCAAGCTTATACGCTTCCGTATCTCGTTGTCCAGGGTAAGACAGATGTCATCCAGAAGATCGCGCAGGCGTCCGGAGAGAATCGTAGCATACAAGCCACTTGCCATGATAATATTGCCTCTATTCTGCCGGTCTTGCTCGTCCAGGATGTACCTAACGTCGAGAAACATGCCATGCAACAGCTCGAGGCCATCTCGTCGGGGTTTAGGACGTCCAGTCTCGAAGAGCTGGTCAGGCCGGATTCGTTGATGATTGCCGCCGAGCTGCTAAAGACGGCGGGGGAATGTCCGCCGGCAGAGCTGCAGCAGAAGGAGAGGATCCACAAAGCTCTCGGGATCGTCTTCAAGCTGTCGTATAGGCCGCAGGCACCAGCGACCTCGAGCCGCAAGACGAAGCCACCCCCGAACGTCGACTACTTGGTCGACTTCTTTGAAACTCACGTTCTCGGACTCTGCACGCTGTTCAGCGACACGTTGAAGAATGCCCAAGGCAAGACCACGGACATGGAGAAGATCCGGTGTTTGAAGGCGATCCAGGAGATGCTCAATCTCGCCTCCGGATCTGTGACGAGTGCGCTCCCGCAGATCTGCGCATGCTGCCAGTCGGCACTGGAGTCAGATGCTCACCGCACGACGGCACTGAGGACTTGGTCGATCATGGTAAGGCACCTCGACGACGAGGACTTGGTCCCACTGCTCTCGCAGACGTTTTCTATTCTCTTGCGGTATTGGTCGCTGTTCGACGATGAGGCGTGCGAAATTGCCCGGAAGATGGCCGCTCAGATGATTAAATCGCGTTCCAAGCTGCTGGAAGAATCGGTCGCGTTGATACCTTCGTGCGCTTCCATCGCCCTCCTCAGCAAGTTTGAAGCCAAATTGAAGAAATGGCGTGAGGGCGTCAAGCCGCAGGAGCGACTCCATCAACTCGCGCTCCGCTGTGGACATGAGAATGTCATCGTTGTGGAGTATGCGCTCGTCGAGCTCAGGGACTGCATCAAGGAGAACCAGACGTTCATCCACACCTCTGGGGGCAATCAGAAGCCGGATTCCGTGGTGCCCGAACTGATACGGCGCCTTTTGGATGTCATCATCACCTTTAAAGATCCAGATCTACCGGCGAGGCCTCGAATCGAGCGGCTATGCGGGGAATGTCTCGGTCTGATTGGAGCCGTCAATCCGAATACGGTTGAGTCCAGTAGGGTCAAGGAGGAGATGACGGTGCTCCACAATTTCACGCGTGCGGACGAGAGCGCGGCGTTCGCGATGTTCTTCCTCGAGAGGATCGTCGTGAAGCAGTTCCTCTCCTCGCAGGATACCAAATCGCAAGGCTTCCTGGCATGGTGCGCGCAGCAGCTGCTGGAATTCTGCCAGACGACGAACCAGATCAATCCCGTTCCGCGGAAGTCGCAGTCGTTGGTGAAGTCGCCTGCGCAGACACGATGGGACAATCTTCCGCCGGCTGCGCGAGAGACGCTGACGCCGTTCCTGAAGTCGAAGTACTCGCTGAGTGGAGAGGTGCAGCGTACGCCGTTCGCCTACCCGCTGTTTAAGCCCGGTATAACGTTCAGGGAGTGGCTCGTGACCATCATTACGGAGCTCCTGTGCAATGCCTCCGGGCTAAATGCGAAAAAAATCTTCCATGCGTGCGTAAGGATCTGCCGCGGGCAGGATATTTCCATTTCGAAGTTTCTTTTCCCCGTCGCCGTGTTGCATACCGCGATTGCGGGCTCAGATGAGGATCGGCGGAATATCACAGAGGAGTTCCTGGCCGTGCTAAGGCACCGTTCCGGGCCGCACGATACCGTCAAGATGAAGGATACATTGCGCCAGTGTGTCGAGATTATCTTCTCGGCGATCGACCACATGACAAAGTGGCTTCGCGACAAGCGGCAGGACGACCTGAGCTCCAAAACGGCGGCGGCGAGACAACAGAACAGGCATTACTCCCTGGAAGACGATTCCGGACTGGATCCTGCCATTCGTCGCGTCCGGAGCATCCTGGATGCCATACCCCCGGAGCTGATGGGAAGGCGATCACTCGAATTCAAGTCGTACGCTCGATCTCTCCTTTACTGGGAGCAACACATCCGAGCCAAGAGGAACGTGCTGCGAGAGGACGAGATGGAGGCACTGTATGTTCAGCTGCAGCGCATATACACGCACATTGACGAGCCGGACGGGATGTCGGGAATCTCGGCGAAACTCCCCACACTGGACATCGACCAGCAGGTTCTCGAGCATCGCAAGGCGGGGAAGTGGACGGCGGTGCAGAGCTGGTACGAATTGCTCTTGTCCAAGAAGCCCGGCGATGTCAATGTCCAGGTGAACCTTGTCAGTTCGCTGCGGGACTCGGGACAGTATGTTCCGCTGCTCCACCGGGTCGATGGGATGATGGCGACTTCGGCGCAGGCGCATACCAGGCTGCTTCCGTTTGCGGTCGAAGCTTCCTGGGTGACTGGGAACTGGACTGCCCTGGACAAGTACCTGTCGAAGTCCAACGAGCATACAAATGGCACGTACGACATCCGCATGGGCTACGCACTGTCGGAACTTCGCAAGCGGAACATCGATGCGTTCGTCGAATGGGTCAATAGTGCGCGAGAGACGGTGGCCAGCACGATGACCGAGTCGGCCACTGGGAGCATCCGCCAGTGCCATCACTTCCTGGTCCAGCTGCACGCACTCTCCGAGTTGCAGAGCGTTAGCGAGGTTCTGCATCAGCCGGAGTTTGACGCTGGCGTGCTCACGCGGTCCCTCGAGAGTCGGCTGAACCTAATGGGCACATACCCTGCGGACAAACAGTATATCCTGGCGGTGAGGAGGGCTGCGCTACAACTCTCGGGGAAGAATATGACGGATGAGATCATGTCGGCCTGGCTGAACACCGCGAAACTCGCAAGGAAGAACGACAACACCCAGCAAGCGTACAATGCCGTCCATCACGCTACCTTACTGAATCCGGCGCTCGCAACAATAGAACATGCTAAACTCCTGTGGCATGAGGGTCAACACAAGAAGGCGATACGCAATCTCGATGGCGCCATCGCGAAAAAGATACTAGAGATCGGGACCGAGGCGCCGCTGGTGCTCTCCAAGAACGCTCGGGTGTCGACGAATTCGGGCGCCACGGTGACGACGGAGAGCCTCGAGGTGCAGCTGCAGCCGCAGCAGAACCTGAGGGTGGCCGGGGCCAAGCTGCTGCTCGCGAGGTGGCTCGAGGCTAGTGGCCAGACGCATTCACAGGCGCTGCTCGACAAGTACAAGGATGCCACTACGTGGTTTCAACGGTGGGAGAAGGCACATTATTATCTAGGACGCCACTACAACAAGCTGTACGAGGCCGAGAAGGCTCTCCCACCGCAACGGCAGTCACCGCATTACCTGAGTGGCACGCACGCAAAGCTCATCGTGCAGAATTACATGCGTGCGCTTGCGTTTGGGGCGAAATACATCTTCCAGACCATGCCGAGACTGCTCACCGTATGGATGGATCTCGGCGACGAGGTCAAGAAACCGTTGGATGCAGTCCACGGCGCCGAGAAGTTCAGAGAGCACACGGAAAAGTTGAGGTTGAGGCAGCTTAAGGAACTGCATCAATCAACCGAGCGATATATGGCGAAGCTAGGCGCGTGGATGTTCTTTACCGCACTGCCGCAACTCATGTCGCGGATCATTCATTCGAACGAGAAGGTGTACACGCAGATCCAGAATATCATCGTCAAGGTGGTCATGACGTACCCGCAGCAGTCGATGTGGTCGCTCATGGCCGTCACGAAGTCAACGTCTAAGGAGCGCTCGCAACGTGGCCAGCGAGTGCTGGCGCAGCTGAGGGAGTCGCTGCCAAAGGGAAGGGGCTCTGCCGGGAGCGTAGACACGAAGCTGCTGATCAATGAAGCGCGGAAACTGACCGATCAGCTCCTGGACCTCTGCAACATGGACCTCAACACCCGCCTGGCCCATCTCAGTCTCAGGAAGGATTTCAGGTTCCGCCACGAGGTGGCGCCGTGCCAGCTGGTGCTTCCTACCCAGGCCGTGCTCACCGTCACGCTTCCCTCGCCCACCGACACGATCGAGAGCCACGGACACTATGCGTTTGCAGCGAACCCGCCAACGATCAAGAGGTTCTTCGATGACGTGCACATCATGGCGTCACTGCAGAAGCCGCGCAAGATCAGCATCGAGGGCACGGATGGCCGTGTGTATCCCTTCCTGTGCAAGCCCAAAGACGACCTCCGCAAGGACGCACGACTGATGGAGTTCAACAACATGATCAACCGGTTCTTCAAGCGCGACGCCGAGTCCAGTCGGCGGAACCTGTACATCCGCACGTACTCCGTCACCCCGCTCAACGAAGAATGCGGCGTGATCGAGTGGGTGAACAACGTTCAGACGCTACGCGAGATACTGTTGTTCTACTACAAGCAAAAGAACATCCACATCAACTACGCCATCGTTCGGGCGCTCCTGGACGTAGCCGCAGGCGACATCAAGGACCCCAAGAGCAAAAAGCCCGAGGTCTTCTCCGACGAGATCCTCCCCGCGTATCCGCCAGTCTTCCACGAATGGTTCCTCGAGATGTTCTCCGAGCCCGCCGCCTGGTTCGCCGCACGGCTGCGATACACGCGCACGTCCGCGGTGATGTCCATGACCGGCACGGTCCTCGGCCTCGGCGACCGCCACGGCGAGAACATCCTCTTCGACCAGCTCAACGGCGACACGGTGCACGTGGACTTCAACTGCCTCTTCGACAAAGGGCTCGGATTCGAGAAGCCCGAGCGCGTGCCGTTCCGGCTGACGCAGAACATGGTCGACGCCTTCGGCGTCACGGGCTACGAGGGTGTCTACCGCAAGGCCTGTGAGAGCGCCATGCGACTCCTGAGACACAACGAGGAAACCATGATGACGGTTCTGGAAGCGTTCATTCACGACCCCAGCGTCGACATGGTCAAGCGCACGGGCAGCGCGAAGAAGCCTCCGAAAGCACCCGACCTGGACGCGGCGCCGGAGACGCCGAAGGAGATCCTCGAGAGTATCCAGACAAAGCTTAGAGGGCATTGGGAAAAGGATACCGTGCCGCTGAGCATCGAGGGCCATGTCGAGGTGCTGATCAAGAAGTCGACGGACCCTGGGAATCTGTGCGCCATGTATATCGGGTGGTGTCCGATGTTCTGAGCGACCGGGACGGATGCGGGAGTTTGGCGAAATGCGGAGCGTTTTTTGTTTTGCTTTGTTCCGTGCGATTTGCACGGGTTTCTTGGCTAGATAGATAAATGCGTTGTTTTTTTTTTCTTCTTTTTTTTTTCTTCTTTTTTTTTTCTTTTTTTTCTTTCCGCGGTTCGAGACAGTGCATCTATGTAACTATGTAGACGAGACCAAAATCCAGGAGAATCTGTACGGTGGGATGGAGAGGGTTTGTCGCAGCAATGTGTTGGGCTGCACTGCAATTGTGCCAGTGGGCAGGCGTCCCGCGAGCGTGTGTTCTTCCTCCCATGCCACCACCAGTGCTCGATCGTCTTGCAGCCACCAGTGCTCGATCGTCTGGCCGCCACATGTTTCCACTCTTCTCCGAGACAAGATCCAGGGATAGATATGTATGCGAGAGCGGGGACCCAATCTGCCTCCTCAGCAGACGCATATCATATATAAATACCCACCCTCATCCCCGCCGTTGGATGTATTTAGCGATTGGGCACGGCGCGCCTGCCCGCCCGCCCGCCCGTCCAGTGTGGTCGCTTTGGCCCAGCCAGCACGGTGACGACTCGTGGCCTTCAGTCTCCGCAAATCCCCCCCCGCCCATGAGTCTGGGCCGCTCTTAAAGGCGGGAGTGGCGATTTTAGGCTGGCCACTCCAGGCTATGTATATATAGTTATACATATATATATATAAAAAAAAACGACTGCTGTTGGAGATACATAGTGTCTCCAGACGTTCCAGCCATACGGTCAATCATACATGCTCCCCGCCGCCACCCGAGCTGGAGCTGACTCAGGTACATACCGCCCATCTACATATCTACGTGCATGGCTGGGAGGATGCAGGGGCCACATAGATGCATACATAGCTACATAGATACATAGATAACTCAATGTAGATACTTGTGCATATCGAGGGGTTAGTCAGCACAAAACACCCTTAAGCGAGTGGTTGAGCGAGATATGTTGCATAGCCGTACCCAGCACATACATTCTACATACTTTTACCTATTAGTATCCATCCATTTTATCCCCCCCTCCCCATCATCACAGACTTCAATATCTATCTACACAGACACATACTCTATGGACACACCTTGCTCCCACTCGCTGCCCTGCTCTATGTATTCCGGGCGCAGACCGCAGCGCCGGGCGTCGATTTAGAGAGGTGGCGGGCGGCGGCACGCAACGCTGTCTGAGACTCTGAGGTTGTGCGATCGAGATGCCGAGATGTGCATATATGCAGAGTATATATCTCTGTGCGCTGCTGCTAATAGGTATAGCCCTCGTGGCGGTTATTAAAAGCCAGCCAGCCAGCCAGAGCGCCGACATGCCACAGTCACCCCCCCCGTCTCGTGTCGATAGCAACGACGACGACTACGGCGACGACGACGACTACGGCGACGACGACGACTACGGCGACGACGACGACTACGGCGACGACGACGACTACGGCGACGACGACGACGACGACGACGAGGCTGATCCGCAGCTGACATGCACTGTGGATATGTATGGTATGTATGTATGTGTGATGTATGTCTAGATACAGGGTGGCGACGAAGGCAGTGCAAGTCGGCACGCTAGATACCGTGCTGGACACACACATAACAACATATCTACATCGCACGGCGCGCCAAGAAGCGGATCTGGCGGCGGTGTTTACTTGGCGGCGGAGGGAGCTCCAGTCGGTTACCAGGCTGGGCGCGAGTGAACGCGCGTCCGCACACCGACGTGCAACTACCACCCGGTAAGTACCGGTGTCCTCTGACACATGGCATGCAGTTGATTCGTCGACGGCGGACAGCAGGGGGCGCACGACGTACGCGCGGCTTCCCATGCGCCGCACGTATGTATATGTATGTAGGTACATAATACATATGTACCCAGTTACCTAGATATGTGCCCGACTATGTGGATAGTGTGCGCAAGTGTGTGCGCAAGTATGTACGTATTGTGTGCTGACAGATGTCGACGTGCAGCGGAGCGAGGGGCCGTGCGTGTCTCCAGGCGCGGGGTCGTGGAGGCGACCATAGGCGGGTGCGATGGCTGGGCGCTCGTCTCCTCGTTTCATCGTCGCACATCTCGGGATATCTCATAGATAGGTGCTGTAACCACATATGTCGTGTCAGGCAGGGTATCCATCTAGAAGGGTTCCTTGGGGGGGGGGGGGGGGGGGGGTTTTTTTTTTATTTATATATAAAAAAAAAAAAAAAACACACGCACGCACAGACGAACGCAACGCG
>Ga0307516_10005748_pt1 | contig 14695 bp, 15 predicted proteins | sample 19_EM_MG_FD_203310 | JGI IMG/M metagenome (GOLD analysis project Ga0307516, IMG submission 203310) | Populus trichocarpa ectomycorrhiza microbial communities from riparian zone in the Pacific Northwest, United States - 19_EM | ecosystem: Host-associated > Plants > Roots > Unclassified | place... | reverse complement strand
ACCATCGCCGCTTCTCTCTCACTCCCTTCAAGTCCTTCTTCCTCATCTTCCTCGCCGTCTCCTATCGCTCAGCGCCTTGAAGAAGGACCCTGCCCGGCTTGCCCCTCAAACCTCTACTATTTGTTCACTGGACTCGCAACTTGCACTCAAGGACCATCATGCTATCCGGCTGAAGGATAGGAAGAGGGCGATGGCGAGACTCCGACGGCTAGCAGGGCAGATGGGGCTGTCGCCTGCCAACTGCTGGAAGGTCATGACGGCATGCGTTCGGTCGGTCGCCATGTTCGGATCCTGTAGTGGAAGGGAGATCACACCCAGGGCACCATTAGCCAGGCGAATGAGCTACAGCTGCTAGTCAACCAGGAGGCACGAGCGACGACAGGCCGCTTCCGAACGACCAACCTTGGCGCCCTGTCGATGGAGTCGGGACTTAGGGTGGCAACAGCGCAGCTGGAGAACAGGCAGAGGCGGAGAAGGAGCGGCTAGGGCTTACCATGTTCACCGATGGGTCACGGCTCGACAGTGGTGCGGCAGGGTACTCGGTGGATGGAAGAAGGGCCAGACCTGGGTGGGCATCAAAACTCACATGGGATATAGCTAGGAGGCCTATGAGGCAGTGCACTGCTCTCGCAAGGGCGCTGGAATCGGCATCACGAAGGCAGATGACGCCAGAGCGGGTCACGGTTTCTACGGACGCCCAAGCAGCTATAAGGCGGATGGCTTCGGAGGAGCCTGGCCCTGGCCAGCAGTACGCCCTCCAGGCAAGGAGGCACATCGCCACGCTGCGTGTGTCCTGAGTGGAAGGCTCAGCAGAAAATCCTATGGGCGGGATGTGTTGAAGGAAAGCGGGAGGAGGAAACACCGGTTCACAATTCGGGACCTCCTTGCCGACAAGAAGTGCAGCCAGGCGGTGTTGAACTTTCTCTCTGCTTTAGAGGTGGGAAGGTTAGTGCCAACTGGGGAAGACGCGGGTAGCGAGGTTCTGAGTGGGAGCGCAGAGAGCGGGAAGGACAGAGGCGGGTGGAGGCGGGAGCTCTGGGTGTCGGTGGGGAGGTGGGTGGTAGGGAGGAGTCGCCGCTGTTCCTACCCACGCCCTCCTTCATGGCATCCGCCGAAGATGGGGAGTATGGGACGGGTCTACATTTCCCTTTGTCATTTCCCTTTGCCCAAGTCACTCCTTTCGGCCGCGATTTCCTTTGTAAAAACTTTCCTTGGTGCGTACCTCAACTTATTGGGACAGGCCTGGGCGGAGGGCAAAGGGGAGCTTGCAACGTGCCGCCACCGCGCGGGCAGCGGACGGGAAACCTGGATAGAAAAAGTGCGCCGCCATAGTCTAGATGGCTACATGCGAGTATGAATAAACAGACAGAAAAAGTCGGCAGCGATTCCTCTGGCTCCCTCGGGTCCCTCTTCACCGCCATTGGAGTTCTCGTCTTCCACTCTGATTTGAGTAGCCTTGCCTTCCACTGACGGCTGCTGATGTTCCCGCTCCTGACTCAGGAAGAGCTCATGCACCATGTCTATGGTGATGGGTGGCATTGCCGAATGTTAAGCTGCAACCCAATTCTGGCGTGACCAGTAGGAAGGCACGAAGTCCATAGACGCCTGCTTGGCCGTGTTGATAGCCGTAATCGCATGGCCGCAGGGATTCCAGTGTCTTGTCAGCGTACACAAGAGCATGATCGATCGGTAAAATTGGCTGGGAATTGCCGCCGGTAGGTGGCATATTAGATGTGTCGATATTGTGTACGTAGGGAGCGTAGAATTTTGGGTGTTGCTGGCGGCGGTGAGGGCGGGTTGTTGCCGGCGTGGGTGTTGCTAGCCTATCACGCGAGAAAAGTGGTCTAACAAAAGCCGATGTATCAATTAAGAGAAAGAAAATATATCCGATCACAGTTTTTTGTTGATATCTATCAAAATGCGAGGTCAATGGCTGAATGGCAAGAGTCAATGGCGGCGCAGCGGCGAGCAGCCGTCTAAGGCAATGAAGAAGTACAGAACGTAAGTGCCATCAACTCCCAGCGTCCAGTATTTCTTTTCCTCTATGTTCCGTATTCCTCGCTTCCCACTTTCCTTCTTCTCGCACTATTTCGAGCCGAGACAACGAGCTGTAATACATAGCTAGAAACTTCGGAGCATTCCGCAGATAATCCCGTACCATGCCCGAGGAGAACCTTGGGTTTACCACAACAAGCTTGGCCATAACTGAATCCATGTGTCAGGGAAAGGTTTGAACATTCCTGGTACCGTCAGAACTCATACTTTGCAGAAGGCTGACATAGTTCTGGCTCATATCATTGGCCCAGGCCGCCATGATGACAGGTTCTTCATCTTCTTCTGTGGGTCCGTAGTGGTGAGTGTGCAACCCCTTCGGCTCGCTCTCCGAGGCTCTAATTGCCCGAGCTTCGTTGTCAGGTTTCTTCTTGTGGGCTTGCTTCCGTAGTACCCTGTCATGAAGCTGTTACTCGTACAGTTCCTTCTGGCTCGATATCTGCTCTCCCGGGTAAGAACTGGATTCTGTTGGTGAGGTAGCCCGATGTTCACCAGGAGGTGCAGACCGAGGAGGAAATCTTGGTGAATGGAGTGCCTCCGTCTTGACTGACACACTGTTGCTGCTCAATTCTTCGAGATGTTGTTTCTCGAACTCTCTGTGGGGAGAGCAGAGGGACTGCGTCTTGAGGCTTCGTGAGACAAAGTTGAAGGGTGTAGGAGTCATTTGGAGGAGTTCTGTTGACACAGTCGGTGGTGTTCGGGGGGCGCCCGGAATGGAGGCAGCCAAACGCCGGAGTGAGTCTTACTTGGAGCCGACTGGTCACTGAAGATGGTGTCTCCCGGGGAGATCTGGGTATGGGACCGGACCAAGGCACTCACGGAAGGGCTCTAGGAGCGTCTGCTACTTCTCCTTGCTCCAGTCACCGAAGTGGTCGAATTGATCCCTTGCGGAGGATCGCGTACTGAGCTTCGGGGTTGTGTTTGTCAAGAATTGCCTTGGCTGCACGGGAATCTGTACAGGTGAAACCTGGGCTCCAGCAGTACATACTTGGCCTAAATGCACATACACTGAGGTGTCAATTAGAAGTTGGCCGAGGTTGGTGTGTGAAGTAGACACGCTGGCTGTCGCTAGTTGGTCGAAGGATTAGTGTGCACCGGCGTGGGAAGTAACTTGAGCTTGCTCCGAGTCGAGCACAAGGAAGGGACAGAGAGAGTCCTTCGCCGGTTGCCCCCAGGCCGAAGGAGCGGCAGGAGGGAGGCGGAGGAAAGCCGAACGGAAGAGAGGTTGACTGCTCTCCTCTCTGTCACGCGCCGAAGCAGCTCGAGACAAAACAGATCAAAAGAAACGCAAAAGGTTGCTGTATTCTCCGAATGTCTGTATAGCCAAGAGAAAGAAGAGCCGAAAGAACCACAACGACGGAGAAAAGGGGAGGGAAGATGGATGACCGACGCTAGTGCCCACAGCACTGTGCCAGTGTACTCCACCCTGCTGAACACGAAAAATACAACCAACCTCGGCGCCCTGTCGATGGAGTCAGGGCTCAGACCAGCGGCAGTGCAGCTGGAAAACAGGCCGCGGTGGTTCGGGCTACGGTTACTTGACTTTCCGCAGGGAGATCAGGCCAGGGAGATCGCCGGCGCCCCAACAACTATCGGGCGGAGCCTTACGAACACTCTCGCCTACGCCGAAAGGACGGAGAGCATAGCTTTGCTAGAGGAACCAGAGACCCTTGACGAGGAATTGGTGTAGGAGGAGGAGGCCGAAGCCGAGGCTGAGGCAGAGAAGGCACGGCCCGGACTCACCATGTTCACGGACGGGTCGCGACTGGACGACTGAGTTGCCGGTTACGCGGTGGTATAGAAGAAAGGCCAGTCCTAGGTAGGCATCGAAACTCACATAGGATACAACCAGGAGGCCTATGATGCGGAGTGCGCTGCCCTCGCCAAGGGCGCCGGAATCGGCTTCGCGAAGACAGATAACCCCGGAGCGGGTCACAATCTTCACGGACGCCCAGGCGGCCATCAGACGGATAGCCTCGGAGAAGCCTGGCCCCGGCCAGAAGTACGCGCTTCAGGCGAGGAAGCACATCGCTGTGTTTTGGAGGGCGAGGCCGGACATCATCACCGAGATCCGGTGGTGCCCGGCGTACAAGGGAGTCGCCGGCAACGAGAAGGCCGACGAATGGGCGAAGCTCGCGGCGGAGGAGCCAGACGCCCGCAAGGTTGAATGGCTGAGCTACCTGAACCGGGCCGAGGCACGCGCGATGCCGAAGAGTCAGAGGCCGGACGGCGTGGTGGCTGGGAGCACCAAGAGGCTTGCCTCACGGTTCTACCGGGTGAAGGCGGGGCACTGCCTTACCGGGCAGTACCTCCACTGACGAAGAGCCGGCCCACCCCTCAGTGCTGGTGGTGCCGATGCCCGACGTAGACGAGGGATCAGCTCTTCAAGGTGTGCCCCGAGTGGAAAGCTCAGCAGGAGATTCTGTGGCCAGAGGTGTGGAAGGAGACGGGAAGAGGGAGACTCGAGAGCCGGTTCACGATCCGGGACCCCCCCGCCAATGGGAGAGGCAGCCAGGCGGTACTAGACTTCCTCTCCATTACGGATGTGGGAAGACTGGTTCCGACTGAGGAAGACGCGGGGAGCGAGATCTCGGAATGGGAGCGGGAAGAAGAGAGGAGGGCGGAGGCGGAGGAACGGGGTGTCGCGGGGGAATTGGGTGCCGGGGAGGAGCTACCATTGTTCCTACCCATGCCCTCCTTCATGGCACCCGCAGACGACGGGGGCACTTTTTTTTGTCTTACCACTTGGCTCGTTCGGTCTTTCATTCGCTCTCTCTCTTGGTCCTTCCTTTCGGTTACGATTTCATTTGTAAGTTTTCCTCGGTACGTAGTTTACCTCAGGCCTGGGCGGAGGGCAAAGGGGAGCTTGCAACGTGCCGCCATCACACGGACAGCGGACGGGAAAAACGGATAAAACGGTGTCGCCGCCATAGTCTACAAAGGCTGTATACGAGTATGAATAAGGGCCTGTTCTTTTCAGCGTATTTTTTTTACTACACAAAATCTGACATACTATATCTACATATCAGACATACGGTGGCTCGGAAAGCGTTCGGCTCAACAAATACGCAAAGCTAGGCTGAGCCACATACAAGTATGTATGTTCGGTCATCACTGAGCCACAAAAAAAGGGGGAGTCCGTCTCTCTATCAGTTGTGATCCCCCGAATTTTTTCTACGTTGTGTGGCCTGCAAATATTACTCAACATTGCTGTACTTGTTGCCCAACACGAAGTTTCTCGATAGGATTCCATCCCATTCACCAGTTTTGGTCGGCAGCCAGTATGTCGAGGAACGTCTATCTTCTAGAGAAGATGGAAAAATAGACACCCCCACACTCCGAATCAGCACTATCCTCACCCAATTGAAAGTCCGCCCAGGGAGCTGCCCGCTGAGAATTGTGGATATGTGGATAGGGAAACCGCCCGCTAACTACATGATGGTTCTGTCTTCATCAGTAATGGGTCACCTGCGCTCGTTCCCCTTCAACTACTCTTACTGGCTGGAACTTCTAGTAGTAGACGCAGGTGTTTTTTTTTTGTTTAATCATTACTCGCATGCGACCATCTAGATCATGGCGAGAGTAGTAGGTGTGGCGTCGTGATGACTGGGCGCGGAAATATGCGCGCTAGGGAGCGTATGTTGTCAAATAACTTGGGCACAAACTGATGCGCTACAGGATACATATACGCTCGAAAAAAACAGGTCCTAAACGAAAAAAAAGCAGAACAAGAAATCAAGCGGTATGTATCTATACATAGATACATATATCTATTCACAACAGCCGAAACGTCGCTTCCCGGTCGAAGAGGTGCAGCGGCGTTCCCGGCAGATATAGTTATGTATGTATGTACATATGTATGTTATCTATGTATCTATGTATCTAGCAGCCGAGACGACAGCTCCGTGGTCGATCAGTGGGCCAGCAGGGCCAGAAGGAGAGCCGCATATGTATCTAGATAGAGTAGATATCTAGCTATGTAGTCAGGAGGAAGCCAAGGAGCGGAGACTTGGCACCTTGGCTACTTGGCGGCCTGGCCATAAGGTGAAGTTTGCTGCCGGGCAGCGGAGCTTCTCCTCTTTTTAAGACGGTTCGTCCCCAGGCTCCTCGTGATCCCCTCCCCGCGCCTCCGTTGCCGGGAACCTTGAGCCTGCCGGCTGAGCCGTCCCCCCACAGCTATGGTTGGGGACACCTTAATCCGGCACGCGAGAATGCCCACTTTCAACCCGAATATTCTCCAGCAATAGAAGTAATTAAATAAAAAGAACTCTATTCCGCGATAGAGGAGATGTGATAGGTGGTTGCAATACCTAGACTTACGTAGAAAAGAAATAGGATGCGTGGTGAATTTATATAATCGGGGTAAAGAACAGCTGATTTGTATGTAGACTCGCGGACGGACATGGGTTGGTGTTGCTGGCATTCGCGGGCAAGACGCGAAATAAAATTGATGTGCACCCCCAGTCGATCAGCAGCCGCGCCGCCGCCATAACAGCGCCACGAAGAACTCCACGAGACGGCACATAGGCTGCGGCAGCCGTGCAAGGTCGCCCGCAAGAAGCGCAAGGAGAAGCAAGAGCGGGCGGCGGAGTATGTCGACGGATCCTGCAGCTGACAAAGGTGCAGCAGGACGAGATCGCCAAGGAGCGCGCGGCGGCCACAGCGATCGGCGTCGACACATTCCTAGGGAGAACGGGCGCCGCGCGGGCGAGGTTCCATGTGCGGCACGAAGAGGAGGAGAGCGACGAGGGAGAGTTCGAGGACGATGGCTTCGAGGACTACGACGTCGGCGAGGGCTCTTCAATCGGCTCATGCCCCAGGACGGACACCAGGAGCAGAGGATCTCGCTCGCCGACAAGATCCGGAGAACACGAGGTGAAGCTTGCTGGCGCGGGCGGCGCGGGCAACGCGAAGGACGACGCGCCGGCGCTGCCGCCAAAGGTCGTCGACGTCTACACAAAGTATGCTCTGCCCCGTTGTCATGCGATGCGTGGGGGTTAGGTGGGGTCGGGCTGATGGCTGATGGCTGATGGCTCGCACGCAGAGTCGGAATCCTGCTCCCGAGATATAAACCCGGAAAGCTGCCGAAGGCGTTCAAGATCATCCCGTCGCTGCGGAATTGGGAGGAGATACTGTTCACCACCAGACCGGACAAGTGGACGCTGGATGCGTGCTGCGAGGCGACAAAATTGTTTGCTTCGCAGAAGTAGTCGCAGACTCAGAAGAGTGTTGTGTGTGTGTAGGGTGCAATGTACTGATCGCTAATACAAACGCTGCGGATTCTTGTCGTAGATCCTCCTGGACCGTGTCTGCGACGAAATCCACGAGAGTAAGAAACTCAACGTCCACCTCTACAACAGCATCAAAAAGCTATTGTACAAGCCCACGGCGTTCTTCAATGGCTTCCTGTTCCCCCCGGCCGAGGTATGTATCGTCGTGTCTCGTATCATTCCTGTCTCTTCCACGATAACTGACGACAGAGCGGCACCTGCTCCCCGAAAAAAGCGCAAATCGTCGGCTCCGTCCTGACGCGCATCTCCATTCCGGTCCTCCACTCTGCCGCCGCGCTGCTCCGTCTGTGCGAGATGGACTATACCAGACCCACCTGCGTGTTCATCCAAGTGTTAATCGACAAGAAGTACGCGCTGCCCTACAAAGTCGTCGACGGACTCGTCTTCCACTTTCTGCGGTTCAAGAACGTCAGGGACTAACTGCTGGTGCTGTGGCACGAGAGCTTGCTCGCATTCGCCGAGCGGTATAGGAACGGCATCACCGGTGACCAGCGAGACGTGCTGCTCGACCTGCTGCTGGTAAAGGGCCACCCCATCATGGGGCCGGAGACCGGACGCCAGTTGATCGCCGGCGGGCGAGGGCATTGGAGAAGGAGATGATGCAGGTCGACGACCTGATGATGTAGTAGTAGTTGTCACAACACTGTACCGCTTGGTTATGGCATGGGGGCATAAAATAAAATGTAAAGTTGGTCTTTTTTGGTTTGTTTTCTTCGGCGTTGGTAGAGCTCGAAAATGAAGGATTCGTGTCTGGCTAATCGCACCCGAAATTTTGTGACTAATGTGTCGACCCTTTTGCCGCCGGCCGTTTGATTGGCTATTCTGGATACTTACTTACGTTCTCCCTCTGCCAGGTACATAGTCAGCCAACGAATAGTCAGATTCCACGTTTGGGTGACCAAACCAATCCGCAGACAATCGCCCCCCGCAGGAAGTAGGCAACGACTTCATTACCTCTAGGCTCCACGACGACTGCCTCGCAGCCACACACGACGGCTTAGTTTTTGCGGTTAGCTCGACCCTTTGACCTTCAGCATTTCCCAAGATGCCACGAGGAAAGCAGCAGGAACATCAGTCACAAAATGAGCGGTCTAATCAGCAAAGGCGCCGGCAACTGTATCCGTCAAGGAACGAGCCGGAGAACCATCGGCGAGGTCGTAGCTCCTCAAGTGTGCTGGTCAAGACCCCACCCCAGCCAAGGAACCGAGATTCTAATGGTGTTGACGGTGATCTAAACAGCCGGCAAGCGACAACGAATCGAGCGCCTCACAAGATTTCTCCACTGGCCGAACAAACAGTCGCGCAACAGGAGCGATCAGCAACAGCTATCACGAGGCGACGCACATCGAAATCCGAAACTCCAATTTCCATGCGCCCGTAGGACTTGGTTCGCCAACCGTCACTTGCTGGGGCCAGGGAACACTCGCTGACACACACCGCCAGGGACCTCCGGAGAGGCTGACCTTGCGATCCGAAAGTTTGGTAAGCTAGGGGTGCCTGTAGATGTCTACTGTGTTTTCCCATCACTGACCTGCATCGCGCGGTAAAGCCCAAGTGCACTCGGTGGATGACGCAGCCTTCAACTCGCGGCGCCTGGAACACGAACCTTTGTGCTTGCCAGACACCCGAGTCGCCCTCCTTGACGAAATTATGCGCTGGTCGGACACTCCCAGTGGTGCATGCATGTTTTGGTTGAACGGAATGGCTGGTACAGGAAAGTCTACCATTGCTCGTACGGTCGCCCGGGAATGGGCTAAGAAGAAACGACTTGGAGCGAGTTTCTTCTTTTCCAGAGGCCAGGGAGATCTCGCTCGTGCGTCGAAATTTTTCACCACCCTTGCCTACCAGCTGTCGACAGCGGAGTCTGGCCTTGCCGCCGGTGTACGAAAGGCTATTTGTGACAATCCCGATGTCCCTAGGCAATGCCTGCGTGACCAGTGGGAACGCCTTATCCTTGATCCACTTTCTCAGCTCAAAGAATCATCATCTGAACCAGCGCAGTCCGTGATACTGGTTATTGATGCATTGGACGAATGCGACGATACGAAGGATACCGGACTAATACTCGATCTTCTATCTCAAGCAAAAAATCTCAATTCCTTCAGGTTGCGGGTGTTTGTAACTAGCAGACCAGAAACCCCGATTCGCCATGGTTTTGACGATATATCGCAAGATGCACATCGAGATTTCATTCTTCATCAGATCTCCTTCCAAACAGCCGATTACGGTATAGTCAACCACGATACCGTCAATCACGACGTTTACACTCTCCTCCGGCATGAGTTCGACAGAATCCGCAAGCGTCGCCGCCTACCCAAAGACTGGCCTGGCGAACCAATCCTTGGTCGTCTCGTTCACAAAGCAGATGGACTTTTCATCTATGCTTCGACGGTGTGCCTATTTATCGGGCATCAGGACTATCACCCACCGCAACGACTTGATCTCGTGTTGAAAGATAGCATTGAAGATAGATCGTCAACGAAGCAACTCGACTTGATATACACCACTATCATACAACATGCAGTAGTTGATGGTCGGGACTCTGAGATTAAAACGATACTGTTAGAACGCTTCAGGCGGATAGTCGGATCCATTGTGATACTATCTGACGCCTTGACTGTTACAGCGCTGGGCAAACTGCTAGGCACTGAACAGTGGGAGGTGGAACATATCTTACAATCTCTGAGTTCGGTGTTGGCATATTCCGAAAGCGAAGACGTTCCAATCAGGCTCCTGCACCCGTCTTTTCGAGACTTTCTATTGGACGACCAGAGATGCAATGATCTGCGGTTCTGCGTTGTTGCGCACAGCGCCCACATGGAACTTGCGGTGAGCTGTATCGAGATTATGTCGAACTGTCTGAAGCAGGATATATGCTCGCTAAAGCATCCGGGTATTCTCAACAACGAGGTGGACTGCGGTAACCTACAGCGGTGCCTTCCTCAGGAGCTACGGTATGCATGCCGTTATTGGATCGATCATCTTAAGCGAAGCAACGTCGCGCTCGATGACGGCAAATCGCCGTTGCACGACCGAGTTCACACTTTTCTCAAGGAACACTTCCTTCACTGGCTGGAGGCTCTCAGTCTAATGGGGAATATATCCGACGGCGTTCTCATGGTGAAGACCTTTGAAACTATACTGACGGTGAGCGGTCCGCCCCTTGAGCTTTGTCGCTTCTCGAGATTTTCTGTTTAGCACAGGTGGGCCAAAGTCCGATAAGTACACATCTCGGACTGCAGAGCCCACTGGAGACCCGCTGTGAAATCTGCTGCCCACCAAGTATTGATGATTTCTCTCCAGAAAAAGAGACGGTGTGCATTGTAATAAAGAATCTTGCTGACTTTAACCCCAAGGACGATGCTAATCATCATCTACTTGAGCTGGCTCAGGATGCAGTGCGTTTCGTACTGTGCTATCGATCAGTCTTGGAGATTGCACCACTCCAAGTTTATTCCTCTGCCCTAACCATGAGCCCAAAGAGGAGTGCGCTCAGGAAGCAATTTTGGAACTGTGTTCCATGCTGGATCAACAACCCACCGCTAGTTCCCGAGGTTTGGGACTCCACCTTGCAGGTTCTTGAAGGCCATCGACATGTCGTTCGTGCGGCGGTATTCTCACCGGATGGCAGGCTCCTTGCATCGGCATCTGACGACAAAACCATCCGGCTTTGGGACCCGACGACAGGAATCTGTCGCAGCACTCTCGAGGGCCATCGGGACTGGGTCACCGCAATAGCATTCTCGCTAGATGGCAGGCTCCTTGCATCGGCATCGGAAGACGAAACCATCCGGCTTTGGGACCCGATGACAGGAATCTGTCGCAGCACTCTCGAGGGCCATCGGAAGACTGTCACCGCAATTGCATTCTCGCCAGATGGCAGGCTCCTTGCATCGGCATCTTACGACAAAACCATCCGGCTTTGGGACCCGACGACAGGAATCTGTCGCAGCACTCTCGAGGGCCATCGGAATGCTGTCACCGCAATTGCATTCTCGCCAGATGGCAGGCTCCTTGCATCGGCATCGGAAGACGAAACCATCCGGCTTTGGGACCCGACGACAGGAATCTGTCGCAGCACTCTCGAGGGCCATCGGAATGCTGTCACCGCAATTGCATTCTCGCCAGATGGCAGACTCCTTGCATCGGCATCTTTCGACCAAACCATCCGGCTTTGGGACCCGACGACAGGAATCTGTCGCAGCACTCTCGAGGGCCATCGGGAGATGGTCACCGCAATAGCATTCTCGCCAGATGGCAGGCTCCTTGCATCGGCATCTGTTGACAAAACCATCCGGCGTTGGGACCCGATGACAGGAATCTGTCGCAGCACTCTCGAGGGCCATCGGGAGATGGTCACCGCAATAGCATTCTCGCCAGATGGCAGGCTCCTTGCATCGGTATCTGTTGACAAAACCATCCGGCTTTGGGACCCGACGACAGGAATCTGTCGCAGCACTCTCGAGGGCCATCTGGAGATGGTCACCGCAATAGCATTCTCGCCAGATGGCAGGCTCCTTGCATCGGCATCTTGGGACAAAACCATCCGGCTTTGGGACCCGATGACAGGAATCTGTCGCAGCAATCTCGAGGGCCATCGGTACAACGTCACCGCAATAGCATTCTCGCCAGATGGCAGGCTCCTTGCATCGGCATCTGTTGACAAAACCATCCGGCTTTGGGACCCGACGACAGGAATCTGTCGCAGCACTCTCGAGGGCCATCGGGAGATGGTCACCGCAATAGCATTCTCGCCAGATGGCAGGCTCCTTGCATCGGCATCTGTTGACAAAACCATCCGGCTTTGGGACCCGACGACAGGAATCTGTCGCAGCACTCTCGAGGGCCATCGGGGGAGGGTCACCGCAATAGCATTCTCGCCAGATGGCAGGCTCCTTGCATCGGCATCTTGGGACAAAACCATCCGGCTTTGGGACCCGACGACAGGAATCTGTCGCAGCACTCTCGAGGGCCATCGGGAGACGGTCACCGCAATAGCATTCTCGCCAGATGGCAAGTACCTAGAATCTCGATCACGTGACGGCAAGACCGGTCTCCGGCGCATCGGCGCAGGTGAGGAAGATCAGGCGGTGGACACAACGGAATGCATACCATATAAAATCTCGACCGATACACCATCTAAATTGTGCGTAGATGATTCCTGGATATGCTACGGGATGAATAGATTATTTTGGCTTCACCCTGATTACCGAGACGCACATTTCGCGGCGCGAAACAATATCGTTGCCTTTGGGCAGAAGTCAGGTCGAGTTACTATTATGAGATTTGATCTAGCCGAGGTTCCATCAGGTGAGCTCTTCGATAAGCCAATTTACTGCGAGTGACTTACTCTATTCAGTGTGACTTGTTGGCGCCGGAATCTTGGGTGGTGAATGGTTTCGTGGGGAATGCAATATGGTTTCTCGGTTACAATGTGATTCAGTTATGCGTCATCAGTTCGACAACTTCCGGTCAATGTCAAGGGGGAAGATCTCTGATGTCAGAATACTATGACAGATAGTGATACGGAAACGTCGTCGTGGACAGCAGGTTCTCTGTGTATGCAAGCGCTTTAGGTGTTCGACCTGACGGGAGACCATCCTCCGAGACAGTGCCTGGTGACCATCTTCTGGCTCTCTAGTCGTCGTACGGACTGTCATTTCCGGATGCCCGTAATTACGGCGTTTCGTGCTTATGTGCTATGGGTTTGGGGTGAGGATTTGCGGGATAATTTTCGTAAGGTCATAGGTTTCAAACTCTGGTACACATACAGGAGAGCTCCCATTCAACGACGCCTTCCACGAAGTAATTACTATAAACTTCTTCTGGCTTTAGCAGTAGCGCCGGTACCCAGAACACGAGAGGTCGGAGACGGGGCACGGGTCCAACCAACGGATGCGCTGGGTCCGTGGTGGTGACTGCGACGTCATAGGGTATCACGCGGTTGGTAATGCCCCATCGACCAGGGTGAACCCCTGTTGAAATAATACCGGTTAGCAGTGAAGATGGAAATAAACGATAGGAGTTTGATCCGCCTGAATGTCGTATGGGACGAGGATACACAAGGTCTATGGGTACTGGTCGTTTGAATGGCTCACAACTTCGTTGTAATATTCGATGATTATTGAACAGAGGAAGAAGTGGAAGAACCCACAAGAACAAAGATCCTCCACTCACACTTCTCCGCTTGCGCCTTACGCAATCGTGTCCTCAACAAACTCTAAGGCACAAGCGCCAAATCTAAACAACGCGCAAGAACCATTTCCAACACCCTCCAGCACGCCAGGCCAGGAAGCATATTGTGACGTTCCGGCAGAAGAAGCCGGCTGTGACGATAGAGCTCTGGTGACGCCAATCTCACCATGGGGGTGCCGGGCGAACGAACAAGCCGACGAGTGTGCCAAGCCGGCCGCGGACGCGCGCCACGTCCACGGAGTGGGATTCCTCAGATACGGCGTCCGATACGGAAGAAACTCCTCCCCCCAGGTCTCTCGTCCGCCTAGAGCGCTCGATCACCGAGACCAAGTGGAAGGAGGCGAAGATTTGGACGGATGTGAAGGTTACCCACAGGAAGTACCGGTACGCCAGAAGCCGGTCTCGGTGCCAGCCAACGCTGCTTTCCTCGAGGTATGTAATTGTCTCACTGGCCAATACCTACCTTGGACGTGAAGCTAGACCACCGCCAAGTGTTGGTGGTAGAACAGACGCTGGATAGCATCTGTTTAAGAATTACCCGAATTGGAAGTGCTAGTAGAAGGTCCCGTGGACGGACGTACGAAAAGAAACGAAGGATGGATTTGGTAGATATCCGCCCACCTCTTCGCGGACGAGAAGTGCAGCCAGGCGATCCTGGACCTCCCCGGCACCACTGACGTAAGGCGTCGGGGAGCTCGCGCGGCTGAGGAAAATTCCCAGCGCTAGGGGTCTTAATAGTCCAGCCAGGTGAAACCTGGGCTCCAGCAGTACTTGGCCCGAATATACATACACTGAGGCGTCAATTAGAAGTTGGCCAAGTTTGGTGTGTGAAGCAGACACGCTGGCTGTCGCTAATTGGTCGAAGGATAGGGGTGTACCGGGGTGGGAAGTAACTTGAGCTTGCTCCGAGTCGAGCATAAGGAAGGGACAGAGAGGGTCCTTCGCCGGTTGCCCCAGGCCGAAGGAGCGGTAGGAGGGAGGCGGAGGAAAGTCGAACGGAAGGAGAGGTCGACTGCTCGCCTCCTCTCTGGTGAACAACTTTGCGAGCGTGAGACGATGCTTGAGATTGCTAGAGATCTCGCCACCGGCACCCGAGCGCCCTTATACATATATCCTCCGGCTACCGCACCTAGAGCAAAATGCAAGGAAGAAAAACA